>Ga0209742_10000167_pt1 | contig 38464 bp, 33 predicted proteins | sample DeeMarSeWOR38_10_FD_187462 | JGI IMG/M metagenome (GOLD analysis project Ga0209742, IMG submission 187462) | Marine sediment microbial communities from White Oak River estuary, North Carolina - WOR-3-8_10 (SPAdes) (version 2) | ecosystem: Environmental > Aquatic > Marine > Intertidal zone >...
ACGGCCGTGACGTCGTTGCCGGCCTCAATCTCGGCGACGATGAGGTTGCCGTCCGCCTGGCCGATCATGACTGCCGGTATGTCGACGAGCGCGGCGTTGCCGTTCATGACGATGGGATCGCCGGCAATGCTGTACACGACTGCCGCGACGGCTCCCGCGTCCTCCGCGTTCTGGATTTTGAGGTCGAAATTGCAGCCGCCGCGCTCGATCAAGGCGATATTGCCGCTCATCTCGGTATCGTTGACGAGTGGTTCGCAGGCGTCCGCCGTGGTGCCGGTGCCGCTGGCGTCGTTATCGTCATCGGCGAGTATCAGCGCCGCTTCAATCGCGTCGCTGTCGCGCAGCGGCGGCGTGAAATTGGCCTCCTTGACGGCGTATTTGCCGGCGATCGAAGGTGGCTCGTTGATCTGCATCGCCTCGACGGAGGTTTCCCCGTCGCGCGTGGATGCAGCGACGGTTATCGTCCAGGGGCCGCCGGCCGGCGAACCGATCGTGCCGAGATTCGGGCCTTCGTTACCCGCCGCAACCACCGCGAGGACGCCGGCTTTCGTGGCGTTCATCAGTGCGATGTCATCGGGGGCGGTGATCTGCAGCATCGAGCTGCCGACGGAGTAGTTGATGATGTCGACGCCATCCGCGACGGCGCTGTCGATCGCGTTCGCCAGGTCGGAGGTATTGCAGCTCGCACGCGTGTCGCCGGGCCGGAGCCAGCAGGCCTTGTAAACCGCGACGCGTGCGCGCGGCGCTATTCCTTCGATACCGCCGATCAGCGTGCCGAAGATGGATGCCTGCACGCGGTTGCCGGCAGCAATAGTGGCCGTATGCGTGCCGTGGCCGTCGACGTCGCGCGCCGAGCGGATCTCCCCGCTATCGATCGGCCCGGAATTCTCGGCGCCGGCGATGAAGTAGCGGGCGCCGATCAGTTTGTTGTTGCAGTGAGTCTCGTCGAAGGTCTCGCCGGTCTCGCAAATGCCATTCCAGTTTTCGGGCGGCTCGAACACGAGTTTGTCTTCGAGCTTGTCGAAGCGCCGGCACAGCCAGCGCCCGAGAAAGGTCACCTCGGCCCAGGTGCTGCGGCACAGGCGCGGCCGGTCGGCTTCCTTCGTGTCCGACATCGCCGGGTGCTCCGGGTAGATGCCGCTGTCGATGAAGCCGATGACGATGCCGTCGCCGTCCAGTCCCTCGGGGCCGCGCAGGCCACCGTCCGAATCGAACAGTCCCAGGAAGCCGGGACTGAAATTGGTCGCCAGCGGCCTGATCTCGTCCTCCCAGACGTGCAGGACCTGCGGCATGTTTTCGAGTTTGTGCGCCTGGGTGGCGGTCATTTCCGCCGCAAACCCGTTGAAGCCGTAAAGATAACTGTAGATCTTGCGGGCATCCGGCGCGGCCTGCATGAGTAACTCGTCCTGTTCGGCGCGCAGCTTTTCTGCGTAACTCGCGATCGCGGGACTGGCCTTGTCGAAACGCGTGCGCGCGGTCTTCTGCGCCGTCACGGCCGCCGCGGGCTTGTACAGCGTGGAGTGATACACCGCGGCTGACGGGCTGCGCAGCTGCACGATATACACCTTGCGGGCGTCGGGGTCGTCCACGCCGGCAAGCTGCAGGCCCCGCGCGATGCCGGCATCGCGCAACGGCGAGTCGTTCGCAGCCTGCGCGCTGACGGCAGCGAGCGACAGGAAAAAACAGGCGAGTAGCGTTATCAGTTTCACGGAGGTTCCGGCGGCCGGCAGCCCGAATCGCCGTGTCAACGCCGGTAAGCGACTGAGCGGCCGGGACTTTTTCTCAAGCTACTTAAGAAGTATTTCCGAAGTGGTGGATTTTTAACGAAGTTACCACATTCGGGAAAGGCGCCGCCAGCCGCAGACGGCTACTTCAGTCGTTCAGGTAGCCCGCCATTTCCTCGTCCGTGTACTCGACACCGAGGCCGAGAACCAGCCGATTGACGAAATTGAAATACCCGGTGATGAGTGTCAGGTCCAGGATGTCCCGGTCGTCGAGCCCCACGGCGCGGAGTTCACCGAGGTCCGATTCGGTCATGGCTTCCGGCGCGGACGTCAGTTTTTGGGCATGGCGGACGATATTGGACAGGCGCGGCTGCAGCGTCTCCAGGCCGTCTGCCGTGGTCAGCATCTGCAGCGTTTCCTCGTCCTTGATGAAATGCCGCAACGCCATGGCGTGATGATTGACGCAGTATGCGCAGTCGTTCTCGGCCGAAACGACGACGCCAATCGCCTCGCGTTCGGCGCGGCTGAGCCCCGATGTTCCGAACATCAGCGTCATGTACAGGTCCAGGTGCCCGGACATTGCCTCCGGGTTGAGGCTGTGAACCTTCAGGACGTTCGATATCTTGCCGCGTTTTTCGACCAGTTCTTTGTATATCTCGGCCAGGCGGCCATCGGCTTCGCTGACTTCGACTTCATCAATCCACGACATCGCTGCTCGCTACGGCGCTACGCCGACATCTTCGCTACCGGGATCCTCACGATACTCTATTAACTCGAAGGTGGCAGCGTCCTTGCCGAAAACGAAGATCCGGCAGCTGCCCCAATCGGCCAGCAAGGACCACCGGGTGCCTGTTGCAACCGGCGCGCCAAGGCGATGATCGTCACAGCGCGCCTCGAAGCGCTCGACGTTACCATTCACTTCGGCAAAAGAAAAATCGCGGCGTACGCGCGCGTATACCGAGAGTGGGGCACCGGAGATTTACAGCCAGTCGCGCGGCCGCAGGTAGTCGCTGTACAGCAAATCTTCCGGTGAGCCCGGCTCGGGCCGCCAGTCGTATTCGTAGCGCACCCGGGGCGGCAGCGACATGAGTATCGATTCCGTGCGTCCGCCCGATTGCAGGCCGAACAGCGTGCCGCGGTCGTAAATGAGGTTGAACTCGACGTAGCGGCCGCGCCGGTACAGCTGGAACTCCCGCTGCCGTTCGCCGTAGCGGTGTTTGCTGCGCTTCCTGACAATGGGAGCGTAAGCCCTGATGAAGGTGTCGCCCACCGAGCGTACGAACTCGAAACTCCTGTCGAACCCCAGGTCATTCAGGTCGTCGAAGAACAGGCCGCCGACACCGCGGGTTTCGTTACGGTGCTTGAGAAAGAAATACTCGTCGCACCACTGTTTGTACTTCGGGTAGCGGTCTTCGCCGAACGGGTCGCAGGCGCGCTTTGCGGCTTCGTGCCAGGCGACGACGTCCTCGTGGAACGGGTAATACGGCGTGAGGTCGAAGCCGCCGCCGAACCACCAGACGGGGTCGCTGTTTTCGTCTCCCGCGACGAAGAAGCGCAGGTTGGCGTGCGTCGTCGGGACGTAGGGGTTCTCGGGGTGCAGGACGAGTGACACTCCCATTGCCTGGAATCCCTGGCCGGCCAGGTCCGGTCGAGTCTTCGTTGCCGACGGTGGCAGCTCGGTGCCGAATACGTGCGAGAAATTCACGCCGGCCTGCTCGAACACGCCGCCGCGCTTTAGCACGCGGCTCTCGCCGCCACCGCCCCCCGGCCGGTCCCAGGCGTCGCGATGGAAGCGCTCCTTGCCGTCGAGTTGCTCGAGCTCGGCGACGATCTGGTTCTGCAGGGACAGCAAATAGTCCCTGACCTGTTTGATGTTGCTCATGATTGTCGCGGCCTCAATACCCTGCCCGTTTCGAGTTCCCTGATTTCCGACGGCCCGCTGGCGGGCCCGCACTCGCCCGGGACGACGAGGTCTACCAGTCGGCCGAAGTTGCGGCGCAGGATGAAGGCATTCCGGGCGACGGGCCTGCCCGCGATATTCGCGCTGGTCGAGACGATCGGCATGTCCACCGCGTCGCAGATTGCCGCCGCGGTCGGATTGCTGGTGATACGAACAGCAAGGCCGGGGTTGTCGCCGGTGACGATGGCCGGCACCCGCGCCGCCGGCCGGACGATCCAGGTAATCGGCTGCTGCGGGTCGGGTTCGGGCAGCGCGCCGCGAACCGCGGGATCGATCCAGTCGTCCAGTTGCTGCGGCCGCGCCGCGATGAGTATGAGGCCTTTAAGCGGACTGCGCTGCTTGATCCAGAGGAGTCTCTCGACGGCGTCGGTATCGTCCGGGAGGCAGCCGAGGCCGAACACGCCTTCGGTCGGGTACGCGATGACGCCGCCACCCAGCAGTACCTCGGAAGCCAGACTGGCAGCCATCGTCATCGGTCTGTCCCGCTAATCAGCCGGTTTCTTTTTCGCGGCTTTCTTCTTGGGCTTTCTCTTCGCCGCCTTCTTTTTGGTCTTCTTTTTTGGCGCTTTCTTCTTTGCGGCTGCTTTCTTCGGCGCCTCGGCCGCAGCCGCTTTTTTCGTTGCTTTCTTCTTGCCGCGCCGTCCGCGTTCCGGAGCGGCGGCCAGCAACGCCTGGCACTCCTCGAGCGTCAGTGACTTGGGCTCGCGGTCCTTCGGCACGCGCGCGTTCTTCTTCTTGTTGGTGATATACGGTCCGTAACGGCCGTTCAGGACCTGGATGCCTTCTTCCTCGAAGTCCTGGATGATGCGGTTCGCATCCTCGATTTTCTTCTGCTCGATGAGTTCGAGCGCGCGCGGCAGTTCGATCGTGTAGGGGTCGTCGTCGCCGCGGATGGAGACGTACTTGTCGCCGTAACGAACGTAGGGGCCGAAGCGGCCGACGCTGGCCGAGACCGGCTGCCCGTCTGGAGTCTCGCCGAGCTGGCGCGGCAGCTTGAAGAGCTCCATCGCTTCCTCGAACGTAATGTCGTTCATTTTCTGGCCCGGCCTCAGCCCGGCAAATTTCGGTTTTTCCTCGTCGTCCTTGGTGCCGATCTGGACGAAAGGCCCGAAGCGGCCCATGCGCACGGTGACGGGCTTGCCGGTCTTGGGGTCAGTGCCGAGTTCGCGAGCCTGTGCGACCTGTTCTCGCGTCACCGAGGTTTCCTTCTCCTCGCACAATTTCTGGAAGGGCCGCCAGAAACTGTCCAGCAGCGGCACCCAGTCCTTCTCGCCAAGCGACACGGCGTCGAGATCGTCCTCGAGGCGTGCCGTGAAATCGTAGTCCACGTACTGCGTGAAGTGATCGGTCAGGAAGCCGTTGACGATCCGGCCGATATCGGTCGGCAGGAAACGCTTGCCGTCCATCTCGACGTATTCGCGGTTCTTCAGCGTGGCAATGATGCTCGCATAGGTCGACGGACGGCCGATACCGTATTCCTCGAGCGCCTTGACGAGGCTTGCCTCCGTGAAGCGCGGCGGCGGTTCCGTGAAATGTTGCTCCGGGCGAAGTTCCTCGATGTTGACGATTTCGCCTTCCGCGATGTCCGGCAACAGCCGGTCGCCTTCGTCGTCCTTTGCGTCGTCCCTGCCTTCCTGGTACACGGCGATGAAGCCGGGTTCGACGAGCACGGAACCGTTGGCACGGAAGACATGACCGGCATCCTCAGCGCCCGCCGCAAAATCGATCGCAACGGTATCGAACACCGCCGGGACCATCTGGCACGCCATCGTTCGTTTCCAGATCAGGGAGTACAGCCTGAACTGATCGTCCTCGAGCACACCCTTGAGGTCGTCGGGGTGGCGCGCGACGGAAGTCGGCCGCACGGCCTCGTGCGCTTCCTGTGCGTTCTTCGACTTGGTCTTGAACTGCCGCGGCTCGTCCGGAACGTTCTGCTTGCCGTAGCGTTCCGCGATGACTTCGCGCATCTCGTCGACAGCGATCTCGGCGAGCGTTACCGAATCGGTTCGCATATAGGTAATGAGGCCGACATTGCCTTCGCCGGGGAGCTCGATGCCTTCGTACAGTCGTTGCGCGGTACGCATCGTGCGTTGTGTATTGAAGCCGAGCTTGCGCGATGCTTCCTGCTGCAGCGTCGAGGTCGTGAAGGGTGGCGCGGGATTGCGGCGGCGCTGCTTGCGGGTAACGCTGATCGTTTTCAGCTTCCCGTCCGCCGCGTCGAGCACGGTTTTCTCCACTTCGCGCGCCGCCGCCTCGTTCTCGAAGCTGAACTGCTCGACCTTGTCGCCCCTGTAGCGAACCAGGCGGGAGACAAACGGCTGCCGGTCCTTGCTCAGATCCGCTTCGATGGTCCAGTACTCGCGCGCCTTGAACGCTTCGATTTCGAGTTCGCGCTCGACGATCATCCGGAGCGCGGGACTCTGCACGCGGCCGGCGGACAATCCCGGCTGGACTTTCTTCCACAGCAACGGCGACAGGTTGAAACCGACGAGGTAGTCGAGTGCACGGCGCGCCTGCTGTGCACCCACGAGGTCGCCGGAGAGATCGCGGGGATGCTCGACGGCCTCCTTTACCGCGTTCTTCGTGATTTCGTAGAAAACGACGCGATGCACGGGCTTGCCGTTCAGCGCACCTTTTTCCTTCAGCAGTTCGATCAGGTGCCAGGAGATGGCTTCGCCTTCGCGATCCGGGTCCGTCGCCAGATACAGCGCGTCGGCTTTTTTCAGTGCGCGCACGATCGCGTTGACGTGTTTTTCACTGCGCTCGATGATCTGGTACTTCATCGCAAAATCGTTGTCCGGATCGACAGCACCCTCCTTGGGCACGAGGTCGCGCACATGGCCATAGGACGCCATCACCTCGAAATCCTTGCCGAGGTATTTGCTGATGGTTTTCGCCTTGGCGGGCGATTCGACGATGACTAGATTCTTGGACATATAATGAAAAACCGCGGTCAGTGCCGCGGTTGAATTACATACTTCGTTGCAGCGTGTCAAGAAACGGCGTTTCCCACGCGCTGAACGAAGGAGTCAGTTCACGTCAATGAACGGCCCCGGTGTTTTCCTCGAAAACGAGATCTTCCATGCGCGCGTACGCCAGTTCCTGCCCCGGCTGGCTGAACAGGACCATCAGCACGACCCACTTGATCTGCTCGACGTCGATATCGGGCGCATCCAGCGCCAGCAGCCGGTCTACAAGGATTTCGCGCTGCGTCGGAGACAGGATTCCGATCTGTTCGAGGTAAGAAATATAGCCGCGACAGGAAACGTCGAGCCGTTCCTGCTCCATCGCGTTGTAAACGCGGGTTCCGCGCGCCGTCTGCGAGTTGAAAGTCAGGTCTCGCTGATCTTCGGAAAGGCACTCCAGCCAGTCGAGCGCGCGATCGATTTCCGCATCGCCGAAGCCGGCGCTCGCCAGTTCGCCGCGAAGCTCGTCGTGATCGGGTTCCGGCTCTTCGTCGGTGTCGACGTACGTTTCGAATAGATACATCAATACGTCGAGTACGTTTTCTTTCATGCCTGGAGCGGCTCCCTTGGTGGCTGGCGTTTGACTAAATATCTAGGTCAGTACGGAGAAGCGTCCCCCGGACAGCTTCTCGATCTTTCCTTCGAGCTCCAGGATCAGAAGCATGGAGGAAACCTGATTAATCGTCAATCCAGAGCGCTCCACGAGCTCATCGGTGCCGACAGGATCATGGCCGAGCGCTTCGAGGAGTTTTACATACTCTTGGTCCGCATCGTTGCTCGTCTCACGCGGCGCTGCCGCTTCGTCGGCCGCCTCCAGCAGGTGGCCCGCGAGCGGCGCGAGTTCCGCAACGATATCGTCGGCGGCCTCGACCAGTTTTGCGCCCTGGCGGATGAGCTGATGGCAGCCGCGTGACAGCGGATTGTGGATGGACCCCGGGATCGCGAAGACTTCGCGGCCCTGTTCCGCTGCCAGCCGCGCGGTGATCAGTGATCCGCTGCGCCGTGCAGCTTCGACGACGACGGTACCGAGGCTAATGCCGCTGATCAGGCGGTTCCTTTGCGGGAACAGCGTCCTGTTCGGTGCGGTACCGAGCGGAAATTCACTGACGAGCGCGCCGTGACGAGCAATATCATGCGCGAGGTCGTGGTTGATGGCGGGATACACGCGATCGATACCGTGGCCGAGAAAAGCAATCGTCGGAGCGCCTGCCGCCAGCGCACCGCGGTGTGCGGCGGCATCGATGCCCTGTGCGAGCCCGCTGACGATACAGAAACCGGCCCCGGCGAGGTGCCTGGCGAACTCGAATGCGTTCTGCGCGCCGCCCTGCGTAGGGTTACGGCTGCCGACAATCGCGAGAGCCGGCAGGTGCAGAACCTCCGGGTCGCCGATGACGAAGAGCCGCTCCGGCGGTCCCGCAATGCCGGACAGGAGTTCGGGGTAACGGTCATCTCCGAGTCTCAGCAGGTGGTGGTTCTCTTGTCGTAACCACTCGTTCTCGTCCACCGCGAATCCCGCATCGTGCCCCAAGGTCGGTGAATCATACCGCGGCGGCGGTGCGCTGCGTCATGGCCATTCTCGGCACATCGCGAAAAAAAACGGCGCCCGAAGGCGCCGTCTTGCCATTCTCGAGGAACCCGGATCAGATCGGGTTGCGTACGGTGTCGTGTATGTGGATCGCCTGCGTGGCTTCCATGACGAGGCCGTAGCCGATGCGGTCATAGACCTTGAATACCATCAGCGTACCGGCTTCCTCGTCGGGAAGGCGCACCTTGCCGCCGCCGAAACGGTCTTTCACCGTCTCACCGGTGCGGAATACCGTCAGCACGTCCCCGACTGACAGGCCGTCCCGCGTGCCGCGATTCAATACGACGACCTGGTACTGGCCGATCTGGGTAACTCCGCCGACGACCGAAATGATACGACCGTCGATGGCGCTGCTCGGCGCGCGCGGGTAGAAATTCAGGGGAATGTCCACCGACTCCGGAATCAGCTTATCGCCCGGTACCGCCTCCTGGCTGGTATCGGTCAACGCAACCGTTGCCGGGTCACCGGTGCGGCGCAGGGTACCTTCGCCAATGAACTTGCCCTGGTAGCCGATGAGCTTGTTGTCGTCCGGGTCGATCAGCGGGCCGCCGACTTCCACGATGTTGTAACGCGATCCCAGCGCGCCGTCGTCGATGCCACGGACGTAAACGATGTTGCCGGCTGCCGCGATGAGATGATCACCGCGGGTTTCGAGTAGATACGGCAGCCGATCGGTCTCGCGCTTCTCCAGTACCGCGCCGCTCGACAGGAACGCCGAAACGGATTCGTACGGGATGCTGGTTACCGCCTGCGTGATCGGCGAGACGCGTGCCTGCGGCGAAAGCCGGTAGGTCGAAGCGCGTACGTTGGTAACGCGCGGCTGTCCGTCGATGTAAACGAGAGCGAGTACATCGCCGGGGTAGATAAGGTGCGGGTTCTCGATCTGGGTGTTGATGTGCCAGATTTCCGGCCAGAACCAGGGGTCCTTGAGGAACGTTGCAGCGATATCCCACAGCGTATCGCCGACCTTTACCACGTACTCGTTGGGGTGGTTGTCGGCGAGCGGTACGGGCTGGCTGACGCGTTCGACGACCGGGCCGGTGTACTCGGGAACTGACGACTGCGATGAGCTGTCATAGCTCGGCGGCGGTGCGCTGGCCGGCGTCGGAACCGAGGGTTCGTCGTCGTCCGCGAACGGGTTCAGGGAGCAACCGGCCAGGGTGGCAGCCAGCGCAACAGCGGTGAGCCGAATGAAGGTGTTCAGGCTTTGTGTGCGGGGGACCATAGTTCGCGGGTGCTCCATATTTGCGGTTTCAAACCGGGCCTGTCGCGGCGTTGCTATAATATGTCGTTCCGGCACTGCCACGGCTGCCAATTACGTCACATTTCCGGCCCAAAAAGCGCTCGGAGACGCCGTATGATTGGCTGCATTTTCTGAAACTTATTCAATTAAGTCAAACGTTTAGAGAATTTTTGTAGATTTTGACGCGAGATCCGGGTGGAATAATTATGTCCTCAAGGGGTCATAGTGACCAAAGCAACCCGGAAATTGCCGCAGGCGAATTATGGCAAAACTGACGATTCTGGAATTTCCCGATCCGCGATTACGCAAGAAAGCGGTGCCCGTCGACGTGGTAGACGACGAGTTGCGCACGCTGATCGACGACATGTTCGAGACCATGTATGACGCGCCTGGCATCGGCCTTGCGGCCACGCAGGTCGACGTGCACCGGCGCCTGCTGGTTGCGGACGTGTCGTCCAAAAAGGACGATCCGCACGTTTTCATCAACCCGGTCATCGTCGAGAAAGATGGCGTGACGGTCACCGAGGAAGGCTGCCTGTCCGTTCCCGGGTATTACGAGGAAGTGAAACGTGCGGAGCACATCCGTGTGCGGTATCTCGACCGGGACGGCCGCGAATGCGAGGGCGAATTCGAGGGACTGCTGGCTGTTTGCGTGCAGCACGAAATCGACCACCTCGATGGCAAGCTGTTCGTCGACTATCTGTCCGAAGCGAAACGCAGCCGCATTCGCAAGAAGCTCGAAAAAGAGCGGCGCCACCAGGCGGCCGCCGTAGTCGCCTGAGCGTCGCCCGCCAATAGCCGAGTTCGATCATGAGCGATACGAGAGTGCTGTTTGCCGGTACGCCGGAATTCGCGCTCGCGTCGCTGCAGGCACTGACGCATGCCGGCATCGTGCCGCTCGCGGTATTAACGCAGCCGGACCGGCCCGCCGGGCGCGGCAAGCGGCTCACTGCCAGCCCGGTCAAGCAGTTCGCGCTCGAGCAGGGCATCGAGGTGTTGCAGCCGGCGACACTGAAAGACCCGGACACGGCTGAGCAGGTCGCGGCGTTCGAGCCGGACATCCTGGTCGTCGCCGCATATGGCCTGATCCTTCCACAAAGCGTTCTCGATATCCCGGCGAGGGGATGCCTGAACGTGCATGCGTCGCTCCTGCCGCGCTGGCGCGGGGCGGCGCCGATCCAGGCCGCGATACTTGCCGGCGACGAGGAGACCGGCGTCAGCCTCATGGCAATGACCGCGGGGCTCGATTGCGGGCCGGTTTATGTCGAGGAAGCGCTAGCCATCGGTCCCCACGAGACGGCGGGTGACCTGCACGATCGCCTCGCCGTGCTCGGCGGGGAACTGCTGGTGCGTCACTTCGATGCGATCCTGAGCGGTGCGCTCGAGGCAGTTGAGCAGGATGACTCCCGTGCCACCTATGCCGGGAAGATCAACAAGCAGGATGCGCGGCTGGACTGGCAGCAGCCGGCCGAGGTGCTGCAGCGCCGGGTGCGCGCCTACAACCCCGTTCCTGGTGCCTTCTTCCTGTTCGACGACACGCCGATCAAGTGCTGGCGCGCGAGCGTCGTCGCAGGCAGCGACAAGGCGGCACCGGGCGAAGTGCTGTCCGCGGGCCGCGACGGCATCGTCGTTGCCTGTGGCCGGCAGGCACTGCGGCTCGACAGTCTGCAACGTCCCGGCAAGCGCCCGGTAACCGCGGGCGAGTTCGCGGGCGCGGTGGCGATCGCCGGCCGGCACCTGGGCTGACCGGGATGACCGAAAATCGCCAGGGTGCGCGACTTCGGGCTGCAGCAGCGGAGGTCGTCGATGCCGTCGTCCGTTCCGGCAAGTCCCTGGACACGGCGCTGCCGGCTCACGAGTCGCGGGTAGCCGCCGACGATCGGGCACTGCTGCGGCTGCTTTGCTACGGGACATTGCGGCACCACTGGCGCCTGCAGTTCTGGATCGGGCAGCTGCTGGAGCGGCCGCTGAAACCCAGGGACAGCGTGATCAATGCGCTGCTCGCGATCGGGCTCTATCAGCTGACAGCGACCCGCATACCGGATCATGCCGTGGTATCGCAGACGGTCGAAGCGTCACGCCTCTTGCGGCGGCCCAAGCTCGCCGGCCTGTTGAATGCCGTCATGCGGCGATTCCTGCGCGAGGACATTGCGTCCGCGACGCCCGACAACGCCGAAGCCGTTCACGATCATCCGCAGTGGCTGATCGACGCAATACAGCACGACTGGCATGGTCATGGCGACGCCATACTCGCAGCGAACAATGCGCGGGCGCCGATGTGGTTGCGGGTCGACGCGTCCCGCGCGACGGCCGCAGAGTACGTGCAGCAGCTCGCCGAAGCCGGCATTGCGGCGGACACCTTCGACGCAATCGACGGCGCGGTGAAGCTCGCCGAGCCGGTGCCCGTGACGAACCTGCCGGGCTTTGCCGAAGGGCTCGTCTCGGTGCAGGACGCGGCGGCGCAGCTCGCGGCACCGTGGCTGCTGCAGGGGGGCGGCGCGCGGGTGCTGGACGCCTGCGCCGCGCCGGGCGGAAAGAGCGGACACCTGCTGGAACTCGGGGGCGCGGCGATCGATCTGACCTGCGTGGACCGGGACCCGGAGCGGCTGCGCTCGGTCGAGGATAATCTCCGCCGTCTCGGAAGGTCTGCGACGCTCGTGTGCGGCGATGCATCTACGCCACAGGACTGGTGGGACGGGTCGACCTTCGACGCCATCCTGCTTGACGCACCGTGTTCGGCGACCGGCGTTATCCGCCGCCACCCGGACATCAAGCTGCTGCGCCGCGCCGCGGACATCGCGCCGCTGGCAGGCCTGCAGCGCAGCCTGCTCGACCGCGCCTGGGAGCTGCTGGCCCCCGGCGGCCGGCTGCTGTACGTAACCTGCTCGGTGCTCGCCGCCGAGAACGACGGGGTGCTGCGCCCGTTTCTCGTGGCGACGCCGGATGCACGGGAGAACGATGCGTTGCAAAATAACAACATCCGCGATGTAATGCAGCGCAAGGCGTGTGGATTCCAGGTTCTGCCGGGCACCGCGGACATGGACGGTTTCTATTACGCCTGCCTCGAAAAGGCTGGCTGAGCAGACATGTCGACACCACGAGAGCACGGGCTGGGCGGGACGATACGCGGCGCACTGATCGCCGCCTGCATCTCGTTGCTCGGCAGCGCCGCCCTGGCGCAGGACCCGGTGGAGCGTGCCGGGTACTTCGAGGTCCGTTCGGCCTCGACCGAACTCTCCGGTGGTGTTCACATGCTCGATGCGCGGCTGCAGCTGGTGCTCTCCAGCGAGGCGCTCAACGCTCTCAACAGTGGCGTGCCGCTCACGATCGAACTGCAGATGCAGGTCATTCGTTCGCGGCGCTTCTATCTCGACGCCGTCGATGCCGAGCTCGCGTTCCGCTTCGAGCTCGAGTACCGGCCCATCAGCCAGCGCTACATCGTGCGCAACCTCAACAGCGGTGACCAGGACTCCTTCGCGACGCTTTATTCCGCGCTCAACAACCTGGGCCGCGTGCAGCGTTTGCCCGTCATCGACGAATCGCTGCTCGTCCCCAACCGTGATTACCGGATCCGGCTTCGGGCGCTGCTGGCGACGGAGCAATATTCCGCGCCGCTGCGGCTCCTTTTCTTCTGGCGCGATGAGTGGCAGCTCAAGAGCGATTGGTACGAATGGAAACTCGGACGATAAAGCGCGCCTTCATCGGGCTCCTCGCGGCAGGCGGCGTGCTGCTGTCGCTGTCCGCGCTGTTCCTGCTGAGCGTTACCGCGCAGAACTCCGACGACTTCGATCGTCTTCACAACGTCCTGGTCAGCGTCAATATCGTGGGCGCGATCCTGTTGCTCGTACTGCTCGTAGGCAACCTGATCCGGCTGCTGCGCGACTACCGCGACAACGTGCCAGGTGCGAGACTCAAGGCGCGCATGGTCGGCATGTTCGTGGGCCTCGCGGCGCTGCCGTTGTTCGTCGTCTTCTACTTCGCTGTGCAATACATCAACCGCGGCATCGACTCCTGGTTCGACGTCGAGATCGAGGACGGGCTCGGCAGTGCCATCGAAGTGGTGCAGGCGGTCTTCGAGGTTCAGATGCGCGAGAATCTCGCGGCGACGCGCCAGATCGCGGAACGGCTGGCAGCGGTGCCGGAGCGGCGCTTCGTGTTCGAGCTCAGCATGCTGCGCAGGGAGGCCGGTGCCAGCGAGATGACGCTGTTCGGCAAAAACGCCCAGATTCTCGCCACCAGCTCTGACCGCCCCACGGCGAGTCTCCCGCGGCCGCCGATCGACGTGCTGGAGATGCTGACGGTCGACAGGCCCAATCACGTCGCCCTGGATGAGAACGAAAAAGGACTCTACGAAATTCGTACAGCCGTGCTGTTCACGCCGCGCAACCGCAGGGAGCCGGTCGGCATACTGCAGGCACATTTCCCCACGACCGAGCGCGTCAGTCGCCTCGCATCGAGTGTGAGCGATGCGCAGACCGGTTACGAACGCCTGGTATTCCTGCGCGAAGGCCTGAAGGTGACCTTTACGCTAACGCTGACCGTCGTCCTTATGTTGTCACTGCTGGCGGCCATCTACGGCGCGCTCATGCTGTCGCGGCGGCTGGTCGCGCCGATCCAGGACCTCGTCGCCGGCACACGCGCAGTGGCCGCGGGTAACTTCGATACGAGACTGCCCTCGCCGTCGCGCGACGAGATCGGTTTCCTGATCAATTCCTTCAACGACATGACGCAGCGGCTGGCGGCAGCCCGGCGCGAGACGCGCCTCAGCCAGGCCCTGGTCGAGGCGGAGCGCGCCAACCTCGAGGTCATACTGGCACGCCTTTCGACCGGGGTGGTCGCGATCGACCCCGACCTGCGCATACGCACGGCGAACCAGGCGTCCGGGGCGATTCTCAACGTGGATCTCGAGGCACGCGTCGGCGAGTACCTGCCCGATATCGCGCGCAACGAACCGCTGCTCGATCAGTTCGTCGACGTGGCGCGGGTCCACCTCGACGCCGGCGAGACGGAATGGCGCGAGCAAATCGTGTTGCGCGGCGAGGTCGGCCGGCGCGTACTCACCTGCGCGTGCACCGCGCTGCCGGGCGAGGGCGACCAGGCGGGCGGCTACGTGGTCGTATTCGACGACATCACCGGCCTGCTGCAGGCGCAGCGCGACGCCGCCTGGGGCGAGGTGGCACGCCGGCTCGCGCACGAGATCAAGAACCCGCTGACGCCCATCCAGCTGTCCGCGGAGCGCCTGCGCCGCAAGTATCTCGACAAGATGTCGGGCGAGGAGGCGCAGATTCTCGACCGGGCGACGCACACGATCGTGCAGCAGGTCGAGGCAATGAAGGAGATGGTCAACGCCTTCAGCGATTATGCGCGCGCGCCGGACATGGACATCAACCGCTTCGACCTCGACAAGCTCGTCCACGAGGTTGTCGACCTGTACCGGTCGCAGGAGAGCGACGTCAAGATCGTCGTTACCTCCGATCCGGCGATGCCGTTGCTGGAAGCGGATGAAGGGCGGGTGCGCCAGATCCTGCACAACCTGCTGCGCAACGCCATGGAGGCGCTCGAGCAGACGTCCAACCCGCGGATCGACGTGCACGCGAGCGCCGCTGAGTTCGGCGGCATCGAGTTCGCGCAAATCAAGGTCGAAGACAACGGGCCGGGTTTCGATACCGGCGCCATCGCCCAGGTTTTCGATCCCTACGTTACGACCAAGCCCAAGGGAACCGGGCTCGGACTGGCCGTGGTCAAGAAGCTGGTCGAGGAACACGTGGGATCGATCCTCGCCGAAAACAGGAAAGAGGGGGGTGCGATCATCAGCATCCGGCTACCCGTCAACGAGGCGGCCCGTGAGGCGATGATCGCGAAAGGAACCAGCCGTACTGAAAAGAGGAGAGAAAGAGCATGAGCAGTGCCCGGGTGCTCGTGGTCGATGACGAAGCTGACATTCGTGCATTGATCCAGGAAATTCTGTCCGAGGAGGGCTACGGCGTGACCGTGGCGGCCAATGCCGACGAAGCGAGGTCTGCACGCAGCGACGACAACTTCGACCTGATACTCCTCGATATCTGGATGCCGGATACCGATGGCATCACGCTGCTGCGCGAGTGGTCCGACCAGGGTGACCTGAAGTGTCCCGTCGTGATCATGTCCGGACACGGCACCGTCGACACGGCGGTGGAAGCGACGCGGCTCGGCGCGCACGATTTCGTAGAGAAGCCGTTGTCGCTCGCGAAACTCCTGCGCACCGTGGAAGGCGCCCTCGATACCGCGGGCAAGCAGGCGACCGCGGCACGCGGCACGCTGCCGCCGCTACTCGCCCCGGTTGGCCGCAGCGCCCTGATGCAGGCATTACGCGACAAGGTCAAGCAGTACGCGAGGCACGATGCGGCAGTACTCATCAGCGGCGAGCCCGGCACCGGTCGCAGCGCGTTCGCACGCTACCTGCACGCCCTGAGCGGGCGCGCGGATGGGCCCCTGATCGACATCACCGCGGCCTCGCTGACCGACGACAACGTCGAGGATAGCCTGCTCGGCAGCGAGCAGGATGGCGAAGTCCAGATGGGCGCGTTCGAGAAAGCCAGCCAGGGCACGCTGCTTATCGACGAATTGACGGACCTCAGCGCAGCCGCGCAGCGAATCCTTTTCAGCGTGCTCGAGGACGGCAGCTTTATGCGCAAAGGCGGCAGCAGTCCGGTGCGGCTCGACGCCCGCGTGGTCGCGACCCTGCGCGCGGACTACGAGGACATGTTGCGCTCGGGCGAACTGCGCCGGGACCTTATCGCGAATCTCGGCGTCCTGACACTGCGTGTACCGCCGCTCCGCGAATATTCCGAAGACGTGCCGGAATTGCTCAACTACTACGTGGACAAACTGGTGGATTCGGAAGGCCTCGGATTTCGTCGCTTCAGCGTCGCCGCGCAAAACCGGCTGCGCAACTACCCGTGGCCGGACAATGTGCGGGAGCTCAAGAACCTGGTTCGACGGCTGCTGATGTCGGAATCCGACGGGGACATCTCGCTCGCCGAAGTCGAAGCGGAGATCTCGGCCGCGGCGCTGGACGACGAGCCGCTCGTCAAGCAGGACTTGCTGGCGCTGCCGCTGCGCGAGGCGCGGGAACAATTCGAGCGTGCCTACCTGCAACAGCAACTCGTGCTCTGTGACGGCAAAGTAGGGCAGCTCGCGAAGCGCGTCGGCATGGAGAGAACGCACCTTTACCGCAAGCTTCGGTCACTGGGCGTCGATTTCAAATCGGTCGGCGCCGACGATTGAGCGTCTAGGAGCGCGCCTCGGCGCGCGATCGCGGTTCGAGAACCGCTCCTACGGCGTGTCGTCTGGGAATGTCCGCCGAGTGACGGGCGGGCGGTCGGCCGGTGTGACGCGACCGTCGGGGTGGAAGTCCAGGCCCGGGTTGCCGAAGTCCTCGATACTCAAGCCGCGAATCATTTTCAGGGCACGGCCTTGCGGGTCGAGCGACGGACCGGCGGGCCGTAGCTGGCGGGTGGAGATGATCTCGCCCTCGACGAAGCGGCCCTCCTCGTCGAGCGTGGCAACCAGTATCGGCGCGATGCCCTTGATGCCGGCGACGCTGATCCCGTAATAGGTTGCGAAGTTGCCGAGGCTGTAGGCGATAAGCCGGTCGCTGTAACGTTCCATGGCGCGCACCACATGGGGTCCGTGGCCGAGCACGAGGTCGGCGCCGGCGTCCACGACCATGCGTGCGAAACGCACCACGTCGCCGCGCGGTTCGCCGTAGTACTCCTCATCGGCAAACGGCAGCCGGGTCACGTCGCGGCCCTCCGCGCCGCCGTGGAAGGACACGATGACGATGTCGTGCGTCGCGGCAAAGTCGCGCACCGTCTGCTCGGACAGTGCGTAGTCGAGCAGCATGTTCGAGTTCTTTGTCACCGCGTACGCCAGCACCGCGATGCGCAGGCCCTTCACTTCGAAACTCGCGAAGTCGCCTTCCCTTCCGGAATGGTGGATACCCGCGGCCGCGAGCGCATGCATCGTTGCCGTGCGGCCTTCTTCGCCGAAATCCCGTGCGTGGTTGTTGGCGAGGCTCAGCACGTCGAAGCCAGCGGCGCGGTAGTGGAACGCGTAGCGGCTGGGCGACCGGAACAGGTAGCAGGCCTTCGGGTTGCTGCATTTCTTGCCCGGCTCGCCACCGTCGACGAGCACACCTTCCAGGTTGCCGAAAGCGACGTCGGCGGACCAGAGCCAGGGTGCCACGCCGGCGAGGAAGCCGACGCCGTCGTCGTCCGGCAGGTGGTCCTGGGGATAGTCGGTGCCGATCATCATGTCGCCGACCGCGGCGATGCTGATTTTCGTGGGTGCCGGTCGTACCGGTTCGGCCGGCGCGGCGGGTTCTTCGACAGGCGGCTCCGTTGCTGCCGGTTCCGCTGGCGGCAGCGGCGCAGTTGTCGAGCAGGCCCCGAGCGAGACCAGCACGACCACCGCAAGGCTGCGTCGCAGGCTACTCACCGAGGCGAATGCGGATGGCGTCGATCTTGGCCGCGCGCAGGCGGCTGCGCAGCAGGTTGAGTTCGTCGAGATCGTCGGTCGGGCCGATACGAACGCGGTGGTAGGTCTTGTCGTCGATCGTCACGCGCTGGATGGTCGACTCGATGCCCTGCAGCGCGAGTTCCGCGCGCCGCCGGTCGGCATCCTCGTAACGCGTGAACGAGCCCGCCTGCAGAATATAGAGACCCGGCATCACGACAGGACGCGGCTCCACTTCCGCCGTCACGTCCGTCTCCTGCTCGGGAATGACCACCTCGAAATTCGGCAGCATGTCGTAAAAGGTGAAGCGGCTCTCCTGCGGCTCTTCCGCCGGCTCCTGTGCCGGTTCTTTCACAACGGCCGCCTCGCCATTATCGTCGATGGCGCTCTCCAGGCTGGCGGGCTGCCGCGCGTTGGCCTGCGGCGGTGCCGGCTGTGTGTCGCGCACGTAGATCGCGAATGCGACGGACAGGCCGAGGGCCAGCCCGAACAGCATCCAGATCCAGCCCGGGTATTCCTGCTTCCGGCTCGATGTCCTGCGCCGCTTGCTGCGTTTCTTCGCCATTACATCGAGTCGGGTGCGGATACGCCCAGGATCGCGAGGCCGTTGGCAATCACCTGGCGAGTCGCGGCGCACAGGCACAGGCGTGCGTTGCGCAGCTCGTCGTCGTCAACAATGAAGACGTGTGCGTTGTAATAAGTATGGAAGTCGTTGGCCAGGTCGCGCAGATAATGGACCAGGTGTTGCGGTGCGAGATTGGCTGCGGCCAGTTCGATGACTTCCGGGTACCGGCTGAGGGTCGTCATCAGGGCTTTTTCCTGCGGCTCCTCCAGCAGGGCCAGGCTGGTGCAGCGCTCCGCTCCCGCCCAGCTGAAGTTTTTCTCCTCCAGTTGCCGGAACACGCTCGCGATGCGTGCGTGCGCGTACTGGATGTAATACACGGGGTTGTCGTTGGACTGGGACTTCGCTACGTCGAGGTCGAAGTCGAGATGCTGGTCGTTCGAGCGCGACACGTAGAAGAAGCGCGCCGCATCGTTGCCGACCTCGGCCCGTAACTGCCGCAGGGTGTCGAACTCGCCGCTGCGCGTCGACATCTGCACCTTCTTGCCGCCGCGGTACAGCGCGACGAACTGCACGAGCTGCACCTCCAGGTCTTCGGCCCTGTAGCCCATGGCTTCGAGGCCGGCTTTTACTCGCGTTACGTAGCCGTGATGGTCCGCGCCGAGAATGTCGATCAGGCGATCGAAACCCCGCTCGCGCTTGTCGAAGTGGTAGGCGATGTCGGACGCAAAATAGGTCTTGGCGCCGTTCTCGCGCACGACCACGCGGTCCTTCTCGTCGCCGAAATCGATCGCCCGGAACCAGGTGGCACCATCCTTCTTGTAAAGCATGCCGCGTTCTTCGAGCACCGCCAGGGCATCGTCGATGCGGTGGCTCTTCGTCAGGCTCTGCTCGGAGAACCAGCGATCGAACGTGACGCCGAACTCTGCCAGGTCGTCCTCGATATCGTCGCGGATACTGTCGAGCGACTGTTGCCGGATCCGGTCGAAGCCGTCTTCACCGAGCAGCTCCTTCGCGCGGGTGATCAGCGCACCGATATGCTCTTCCTTGTCGCCCTCCGGCGCATCGGCAGGTATACCCTCGAGCACCGCGGCGGCGGCGGCGACATCGATGCCGTCCGTATTGACCGCAGCAGCAATGTCACGAATGTAGTCGCCGCGGTAACCCGCCGAGGGAAATGCAACGGTCGTGCCCTGCGCTTCCAGCCAGCGCAGCCAGACGCTGACGCCGAGGATGTCCATCTGGCGGCCGGCGTCGTTCACGTAGTACTCCCGGGAAACCGGGTAGCCGACCGTTTCGAGCAGGTTGCCCACCGTCGCGCCGTATGACGCATGCCGGCCGTGGCCGACGTGCAGCGGGCCGGTCGGGTTCGCGGAGACGAACTCCAGCAGGATGCGGGGCGACGCTTTGGGCGCATGCCGGCCGTAGTCTTCGCCGCTGCCGAGGATCGTGCGTATCTCCGCATGAAAGGCGGCCGGGCTCAGGGTGAAGTTGATGAACCCCGGGCCCGCGATCTCGACCTTCTCCAGCTCATCGGTGTCGGCAATCTGCTCGACGATGGCTGCTGCGAGGTCGCGCGGGCTGCGCCGCGCGGGTTTTGCGAGGCGCATCGCGAGGTTGGATGCGAAGTGTCCATGCGCGGGGTCGCGTGTACGCTCGATCGTGCTTTCGGCAGCAATGCCTCTGGCTGCTTCGGCGAGATCGGGAAGGCGGGACAGTGCGTCGTCGAGGAACTTTGCAATCGCGGATTTCATTGAGCTGGGGCTTGCAGGCTGGAGTGCTTTGACGGCTGACTCGTTGAAGAGCCGGCGATTCTACCCGGTTATTCGCCCTCGCGCCCGGTTGGTCAGACAGGATCTCTCTAAAACAACTCGACCGGGTCGACGTCGATGGACCAGCGAACCTTGCGTGCGGACGGATCCGCCTCGAGCAGCGGCCGCAACTCGCGCAGTACCTCGTGCAAAAGGCGGCGATCGGCACTCTGCAACAGCAGCTGGGCGCGGTAGCGCCCTGCACGGCGCGCCATCGGCGCGTCGACCGGGCCGAGCACCCGCAGGCGACCGCCAGCGAGCTGCGCTACGAAGCCGGCGGCGACGTCGAGGAATGCGTGCGCATCGCCGCGTCGCGTCGCGGCGGAGCGCAGCAGCGCGAGCCGCGAGAACGGCGGCCAGTTCGCCGCACGGCGTTCTTCGAGAGCGTCCTGCGCGACGCGAGGATAGCCGCCCTCTATCAGGCGCTGCCAGAACGGGTGGGCCGGGAACGCCGTCTGGATGATGACCTCACCGATCCGGCTCTCGCGGCCGGCACGGCCAGCTACCTGGATAATCGATTGCGCGAGGCGCTCGTCACTGCGGAAGTCAGTGCCGAACAGGCCCTGGTCGGCATTGACGATGCCGACCAGCGTGAGTTTCGGGAAATGGTGGCCCTTGGACAGCATCTGCGTACCCACCAGTATGTCGGCGTCGCCGCTCGTTGCGCGCTGCAGGGCCTCGTCCATCGCGCCTTTGCGCTGCGTGCTGTCGCTGTCGATGCGCATAACGCTCCGACCCGGATAGCGGCGCACGAGTTCATCCTCCAGGCGCTGCGTGCCTTCTCCGAGAGGACGCATGGCGGCGCCGCATTCGCCGCAGTTGGCGTCGAGCGGCCTCGCACTGCCGCAGTGGTGGCATCGCAGGCGGCCCTCCCTGGCATGCACGGTCATGCGCGAATCGCAGCGCGGGCATTCGGCGACGTGGCCGCAGCCCGAGCAGATCAGCGTGGGCGCAAAGCCGCGGCGGTTGAGGTAGATCAGCACCTGTCCCGATTCCTCGAGGTGCTGCGTGATCGCCTGCGCCAGCGTCTCGCTCAGCCCTTCCGTGGAAACGGTTCGCCCGAGGTCCACGATCCGGATCGCCGGCGGCTGTGCGGCGCCGGCGCGGCGCGGCAGGCTAAGGTGGGAATAATTGCCGGCTTCGCAGTGGTGCAGCATCTCGAGGGTCGGCGTGGCGGAGCCGAGCACGATCGGTATGTCGAGATGCTTGGCGCGCGCGATCGCGAGATCGCGTGCCGAGTAGCGCAGGCCTTCCTGCTGCTTGAACGAATGGTCGTGTTCCTCGTCGACGATCACCAGGCCCGCATCGGTGAGCGGCGTGAACACCGCCGAGCGCGTGCCGACGACCAGTTTCGCGTCGCCGTTGCGTGCCTGCCGCCAGGCCCGCAGCCGCTCAAGGTCGGAAAGGCCCGAATGCAGCAGTGCAGGCTCGATGCCGAGCCGCTTGCGCAGCCGCGTGACCAGCTGGGGCGTCAGGCCGATCTCCGGCACCAACACGAGGACCTGTCGGCCGGCGGCGATGGTTTCGTCGATCAGGCGCAGGTAGACCTCGGTTTTGCCGCTGCCCGTGACGCCGTCCAGAACACTGGCGTGAAAGCCCGTCGCTGATCGCACTGCCTGCACTGCGGCCTGCTGGTCCCGGTTCAGCACCGGGCCCGCCACCGCATCGCGGCGGGACGCAGGCTCGGGCTCGTCGGCGTGAATTTCGAATTCCGTGACGAGCGCCTTGCCGGCGAGCGCGCGGAAGCTGCGCCGCCAGGCCGGCAGCTGCTCGGCGAGCGATTCCACGTCGATGCCATTGCCGCCGGCATCCAGCAGCATCTCGAGCAGTTCCGCCTGTCGTGGCGCTTTTTTCGCAAGCGATTCGATGTCGAAGCTGCGTGCTGCGTCGGTCGCCGCGACGTGGCGCAGCAGGGGGTTGAGCGGCCTGCCCTGGCGCAGCAGCGCCGGAACGGCTGCTGCAGCGACTTCGCCGACCGGGTGGTGGTAGTAGTCGCTGGTGAAGCCGATGAGCCAGAGGTCTTCCTCGCGCAGCAACGGGGTGTCGTCGAGCACCTCGAGTACGCGACGCATCTTGCCCTGCGGCAGATCACTGTCGCTCGCATGGGCGAGCACCACCCCGACCTGCCGCTGCCTGCCGAACGGCACGAGGACGCGGGTGCCCGGCGGCGGGCAGTGGCCGCTGGCCGGCGGCAGGTAATCGAACAGTCGCGACAGCGGCACGTTGATGGCGACTTTGAGGACCGGCGCGTTGCCCACGAATTTCCAATGAATACAGATGATTAAGGGCGCGCACCGAGATGTTTTTTACATAAGGTCGGGCGCGAAAAACCGACAGCGCCTGTCAACCAACCGTGCGACCAGGCGTTATTGCTGTAGCGACAAGTTAGATGACCTCCTGATGGAGTCAAGAGGAGTTCGCGATGAACACGCATTCGCCCGACGCAGGGAGCAGCGGCCGATGAACGCCTGTACCGGTATTTTTGCGGTATCGTGCAGCGGCGAGCAACCGAAAGAGGCGAGGACGCTGCAGCGCGAACGGCAACTCAACCAGTTCCTTGCGGGCGTGGAGCGGCGCGCCCTGCGCTTCGCCGAGATCGCGGTGCGCGACCGCGACGAAGCGCTCGACCTGGTACAGGACGCGATGATCAAGCTGGCGCGGAATTACTCGGGCCGGCCCGAAGAAGAGTGGACCCCGCTCTTCTATCGCATCCTGCAGAACGGAATTCGCGACTGGCACCGCCGGCAGATGGTGAGGAACCGCGTCATGGTGTGGTTCGGCCGCTCGTCGGCGCCCGAAGACGACTACGACCCGGTCGCGCAGGCACCCGACCCGATGGGCCGGACGCCGGACGAACAGATCGAGTCGACGGAGGCCATGCAGACGTTGGAGCGTGCCGTCGCGGAGCTGCCGGCGCGGCAGCGTGAGGCATTCATGCTGCGCACCTTCGAGGGCCTGGACGTCGCCGGCACGGCGACCGCAATGGGCTGCAGCGAGGGCAGCGTGAAGACACACTATTCCCGGGCGGTGCATACGCTGCGGGAAGTTTTGGGAGAGCACTGGCAATGAAGAAGCCACTGGACGAGAAAGAGCTGACGACTCAGGCGAAAACGCTGTTCGACGACAGCGTGGAGCGGCTCGACGCGGCGACGCTGTCGCGCCTGAACCAGGGTCGCCAGAAGGCACTGCAGGAGACCCGCGATCCCGGGTCAGCCGGCGAGTGGGCGCGCTGGGTGCCTGCCGGAGGCCTCGCGGCGGCCGCTGTCGTCGCGGTGGTGGTCTGGCAGGGCGTACCGGTGGAGCAGAGCGCCCCGGCCGCGGGTACTGCAACGGATTTCGAAATCATGCTGAGCGAGGACAGCCTCGACATGCTGGAAGATCTCGAGTTCTACAGCTGGATCGACACGGCAGGCACGGAACCGAGTGGCGATGTCGGCTAGGGACAGTTGCAGGAAAGCGCTGCTGTTCCTCGCGCTCGGCGTCACGGGCACGGTGCTCGCGGCGGATTCGCAGGAGCCGGAGATGGAGTTTCTTGAGTACCTTGGGCTTTGGGAAGAATCGGACGAAGAATGGCTGGTGGTGGAGCACCAGATGAACGTCGAGTCCGGGGAACGGATCGATCCCGTACCGGAAGGTGAAGAATCGATGGAGGACGACGATGAAAGTTAGGACATTGGTTTCGGTTGCCGCAGTCATAGCGATGCTGCTGGGTTCCGCCGCGATCGCCGATGAGCAAGGCGTGGCGTGGGATTCGCTGTCCGCGGAACAGCAGCAGGTGCTGAATCGTTTTGCAGACAGCTGGGACTCGCTGCCCGCGGATCGCCAGATGCGGCTGTCGCGCGGCGCGGAGCGGTGGGCCGACATGACGCCGGAGCAGCGCCAGCAGGCGCAGCAGAGGTTCATGATGTGGCGCGAGCTGCCGGATGATCGGCGCCGCCAGATTCGCCAGCACTGGGAGGAATTCCAGGGCTTGCCGCCGGAAGAACGTCGGCGCATCCGCCAGAACTACCAGCACTTCCGCGACCTGTCGCCGGAGCAGCAACAGCAGCTTCGCGAACGCTTCCGTCGCCTGTCGCCGGAGCAGCGGGACCGTCTGCGCGACCGCTTCCGTGACATGACGCCGGAGCAGCGCCAGCGCATGCGCGACCGGATGCAGCGCGACCGGCGCGGCTGAACAGTATCGTCGTTACCAGCAAGGCGCCCTCGGGGCGCCTTTTTTTATGCAGCGTCTAGGGGTTATCCGAGACTCGCCAAATCTGTGCTGGGCGCGACATTGTTGATAGAGTAGCGCCCCATCTTTGACCGGCACGATGATCGGAGGCCATGAATGAAGATCGGTGTACCGAGAGAGACCCACCCCGGCGAGCGACGCGTTGCTACCACGCCCGACGTGGTTGTCCAGCTGCAGAAACTGGGCTTTGACGTAATCGTCGAGAAAGGCGCGGGCGCCGCGGCCAGCTTCTCCGATGAAGCGTACGCGGAGGCGGGGTGCGAAATCGCGGCCTCGGCGGACGAAATCTGGTCCGGTGCGGACATCATCCTGCAAGTGCGCCCGCCCGAGGGCGATCGCGCCGGCGGCCTGAAGGAATCGCAGACGCTGATCAGCTTCCTGTACCCGGGGCAGAACCCGGAGCTCCTGGAGCAGCTGACCAAGAGCGGCGGCACGGCAATGGCGATGGACAGCGTGCCGCGCATCTCGCGCGCGCAGAAGATGGACGCGCTGAGCTCGATGGCGAACATCGCGGGTTACCGCGCGGTCGTTGAGGCGGCGCAGCATTTCGGCCGCTTTTTCACAGGCCAGATCACGGCGGCGGGCAAGGTGCCTCCGGCCAAGGTCCTGGTGATTGGCGCCGGCGTTGCGGGTCTCGCCGCCATCGGCGCTGCAAAGAGCATGGGCGCGATCGTCCGGGCTTTCGACACCCGCCCCGAGGTGAAGGAACAGGTGGAGAGCATGGACGCCGAGTTCCTGATGCTCGATTTCGAGGGTGAGGACGGCTCCGGCGAAGGCGGCTACGCGAAGGTGATGAGCGACGAGTTCATCAAGGCCGAGATGGCGCTGTTCGCCGAGCAGGCGAAGGACGTCGACATCATCATCACGACCGCCCTGATCCCCGGTAAGCCCGCGCCGAAACTGATCACCGCGGAGATGGTGGAGTCGATGAAGGACGGCAGCGTGATCGTCGATCTCGCCGCCGAGATGGGCGGCAACTGCGAGCTCACCGAGCCCGGCGAAGTGGCCGTTCGTAACGGCGTCTCGATTATCGGCTACACGGATCTCCCGAGCCGGCTCGCGGCGCAGTCGAGCCAGCTCTACGGCACCAACCTCCGCCACCTCCTCACGGACATGACGCCGGAGAAGGACGGCAACCTGGTGCTCGACCTCGAAGACGAGGTCGTCCGCGGCGCGACCGTTTGCACGGGCGGTGAGACGCTGTGGCCGCCGCCGGCGCCCAAGCTGTCAGCGGCACCGGCGGCCAAAGCCGCACCGGCGCCGGCCCCGGTGAAGGAAGAAAAACAGCGCAGCCTGGCGGGCCCGATCATCGGCATGATCGTCGCCGGCCTGGCACTGCTCGGCCTCGGCGCGGTCGCGCCGCCGTCGTTCATGGCGCACTTCACGGTCTTCGTGCTGGCCTGCTTCGTGGGCTACATGGTGATCTGGAACGTTACTGCGGCGCTGCATACGCCGCTCATGAGCGTCACCAACGCTATCTCGAGCATCATCGTGATCGGTGCACTGTTGCAGATCAGTTCGGATGTGCCCCTGATCAAGTGGATCGCCGTGGGCACCGTACTGATAACTTCCGTCAATATATTTGGCGGTTTTGCGGTCACTCGCCGCATGCTTGAAATGTTCAGAAAGTGAGGTCGTGATGTTTGAGGTAAACCAAGGAATCATCCAGGTCTCGTACATCATCGCGACCATCCTGTTCATTCTCGCCCTCGGCGGCCTGTCCAACCAGGAGACCGCCAGGCGCGGCAACTGGTACGGCATCGTCGGCATGGCGATCGCGCTCGTTGCGACCCTGGTCGGCGATGTCACGCAGAATCTGGAACTGCTGATCGTGGCGCTCCTGGTCGGTGGCAGCGTCGGCATCATCGCTGCCAGGCGCGTGCAGATGACGCAGATGCCGGAACTGGTTGCCATCCTGCATAGCCTGGTCGGCCTGGCGGCGGTTGCAGTCGGCTTCGCCAACTTCATGGATCCGGACCGGCTGTCTCACTACATCGGCGTCGAGTTGACCATTCACGACGTCGAAACGTACCTCGGCATCCTGATCGGCGCGGTGACGTTCTCGGGTTCCGTGATTGCGTTCGGGAAGCTGTCCGGCCGCATCGGCGGCAGCCCGATGCTGCTGCCGGCGAGGCACTGGCTGAACCTGCTTCTGTTGCTCGGTGCCCTTTGGTTCGGTTACGCGTTCGTCGCGCAGTCGTCGGCAGGCGGCGGCCTGATGCCACTCATCATCATGACCGTGATTGCGCTGCTGTTCGGCATCCACATGGTCATGGCGATCGGCGGCGCCGACATGCCCGTCGTCGTCTCGATGCTCAACAGCTACTCGGGCTGGGCCGCGTCGGCCACCGGGTTCATGCTCGGTAACGATCTGTTGATCGTTACGGGCGCGCTCGTCGGTTCGAGCGGCGCGATCCTTAGCTACATAATGTGCCGCGCGATGAATCGCAAGTTCCTGAACGTGATCGCCGGCGGCTTCGGTACCGGCGGCGGCACCACGGCTGCGGGCGGCGGCGAGGACCAGGGCGAAGTCGTCGCGATCGACACCCAGGAAGCCGCGGAACTCCTGTCCAACGCCAGGGAAGTGATGATCATCCCGGGTTACGGCATGGCCGTCGCACAGGCGCAGCACACGGTTTTCGAAATCACCAAGACGCTGCGCGAGAAAGGCGTCAACGTCCGTTTCGGCATCCACCCCGTGGCGGGACGCATGCCCGGTCACATGAACGTGCTGCTGGCGGAGGCCAAGGTGCCGTACGACATCGTGTTCGAGATGGACGAGATCAACGAGGACTTCCCGGACGTCGACGTGTCGGTCGTCATCGGCGCGAACGATATCGTCAACCCGTCGGCGCTGACGGACCCCAACAGCCCGATTGCCGGCATGCCGGTGCTCGAATGCTGGAAGGGCAAGACCTCGATCGTGCTGAAGCGCAGCATGGCGACCGGCTATGCCGGCGTGCAGAACCCGCTGTTCTTCCTGGAGAACACGCGCATGCTGTTCGGTGACGCCAAGGAGACGCTCGACGAGGTTTTAAAGGCGCTCTAATTGCTGTAATAATGCGAGCATAAGCTACGGAGGTGGCTATGCTCGCAGGCGTTGCATCGGATATTTCGCAACAGGTCCTTCGGACCGATGTTGCCGGTATGCCGCTCGAGTGGATCGACTATCGCGAGGCCGTGCGTCTCTACCACGCCGAGCAGGTCGCTTACGATTGCGGCACTCTTTTATATACGGTGTTCGGCGGTTACAGCTCGATGGACGGGTGCCGCAGCAAGATCGACGTCAGTTCGATCATCGCGACCCACGGCACCAGCCAGAGCCTCTCGCGCAACCGCGACAAGTACGTCCCGCCGCTCAATAACCGGACGCTGTTCAAGCGCGACGCGAACCTGTGCCTGTATTGCGCCATGCGGTTCCCGACTCGCGACCTGACGCGCGATCACATTACCCCGCTCTCCCAGGGCGGAAGAGATACCTGGAACAACGTCGCAACGGCCTGTCGCCGCTGCAACAACTACAAGGGCGGCCGCACGCCGGAGCAGGCCGTGATGCAGCTCATCGCGGTGCCGTTCACGCCGACATACGCCGAGTACATTTACCTGAAGGGTCGCCGCGTGCTCGCCGACCAGATGCAATACCTGCTCGCGCACATCCCGCGCTCGAGCCCCCTGCATGCGCGCCTGACCGATCACCTGTTCTCGGGGGAAGAGGTCATCGATACGCACTTTCACGACTGAGCTTCGTCGCCGCTTGGCGGCACCCGCTATTTCCTGTTCCGGTGCATCACCTGCGTTTCATGCAGAAACGCGACGCGGTTGCGGCGGTGGAAGCGTCGCCGCGCCTGGTAGATGTACAGCGCGCGGAACAGGCAGACCAGGCCGAGCAGCAGATAGGCGTAGAACAGCCGGAAGTCCGGACCGGCCGCAAGGCCGATGAGCAGGAACAGCAGGCCGATCGACAGCCAGATATGCGGAATGCGGGAGTAGAGCCAGTCCGGGACCAACATGGCGATCACCTAAAGCCAGATAAGCCTTTGAAATAATGGACACGCGGGCTCCGAATGTCCCGTACACAGCGCACATTTCGGTGCTCCGCTATACTGCGCCGATGCAGTACCTGATCGACGCCAGCGTGTATGTGTTCCGGGCCTATTACTCGATGCCCGATGACATCGTCGACGGCGACGGCAACCCGGTCAATGCGTTCTACGGTTTCGCCCGGTTCCTGGGCGACTTCATCGAGCAGGTGAATCCCGAGCACATTGCCGTGGCTTTCGACGAGAGCCTCACGACATCGTTTCGTACCAGCATCTACCCCGAATACAAGGCAAACCGCGAACCTGCGCCCGAGGAACTAAAGCGCCAGTTCTCGCAGTGCCGGCGTTTCGTCAGCGCGCTCGGCCTGATGAACTGTGCCGACCCCCTGTACGAGGCGGACGATCTCATCGGTACGCTCGTCGAGCACGGACGCCGGGCCGGGCGGCCGTCCACGATCGTGAGCCGGGACAAGGATCTGACGCAGCTGCTGTTGAAAGACGATGTGTTCTGGGATTTTGCCGGCAAGGGCAAGCTCGGCTACGACCATATCCTCGACGTCTTCGGCGTGCGCCCCGAGCAGATCGCGGATTTTCTCGCACTCGCCGGCGACAGCGTCGACAACATCCCCGGCGTGCCGGGCGTCGGCAAGAAAACGGCATCGGCGCTCCTGGCCCACTTCGGTACGCTCGACGACATCTACGCAAACCTCGACCGCATTCACGAGGTGCCGGTGCGCGGGGCAAAAACGCTGGGCGCGAAGCTGGACACACACCGCGATGCCGCGATGCTGGCACGGCAGCTCACGGGGATCGCCTGCGACGCTCCGCTGGACGATCCTGAAACGAACCTGCGCCGCTCGATGCCGGACCTCGGGGCAATCAACGCCCTGTTCGACGAAGCGAATATCGGCACCGCCCTCCGGCGCCAGGCCGAACGGGTATCCGATCTCAGCCGATTCTGACGATGGCCGGCCGCGGCGACGCTTTCGTCAAGACAGGCCCCCCGAGCGCGCTCGATATGTTCGAAGCGGAAGTCGAAGGGCTGCGCGAGCTCGCACTTGCGAGTGCCATTCGCGTGCCGGCCGTCATCGACTGCGGCATCCAGGACGGCACGGCCTTCATTGCGCTGGAGCGGCTCCACTTCCAGCCCGCAACGTCTGCGACGGAGACCCTGCTGGGGCGGCAACTGGCCGCATTGCACCACCACACCGAAAAACGGCATGGCTGGCACCGCGACAACACGATCGGCCCGACGCCGCAGCACAACCCCTGGACTCGTGACTGGGTCAGGTTCTTCCGCGAACAACGGCTGCGCTTCCAGCTGGACCTCGCCGCGCGCAACGGCTATTCGGGTGACCTGCAATCGCTGGGGTTGCGCTTGGCCGAGCGTCTGCCGGAGCTGTTCGAGGGCTACCGCCCTGAGGCCTCGCTGTGTCACGGCGATCTGTGGAGCGGCAACTGGGGCGTCGCGGACGGCGTGCCGGTGATCTTCGACCCGGCCGTGTACTACGGCGACCGCGAATCCGACATTGCGATGACGATGCTGTTCGGCGGTTTCGGGCACGCGTTCTACCGCGCCTACGAGGAGAGCTGGCCGATGGCGAAGGGTCATGAGCAAAGGCTCAAGCTCTACCAGCTCTATCACGTGCTGAATCACCTGAACCTGTTCGGCTCCGGTTACCTGGGCCAGGCGATAAAGTTGCTGCGCGATCTCGCCTAGCGGCCGCGCCTCAGTCGAACTGGCCCTCGATCTCGCTCGGGTCGACGTCCTCGTCCACCTCGATTGCCTCGCCGAGGAAATCCTCGTCGAACAGGAACAGCTGCGTGCCTTCGGGCGCGGTCAAGACCATGAAGGCGCCCTCGAAACCGGGGAACTCTTTCGGCTCGATGCCGCGTGCTTCCAGGCGGTGTTTGAGCGCGTCCTTGTCCTGGCACTTGAAGCACAGGGATGGAGACTCCAGCGCGATGCTTTCCGAAAGGCCGAGCGCGATGCCGCCCGCGTCGAAGCGCATGTGCACCGTTGGCTCTTCGCGCATCCTCAGGATGGAACCGGCAACGGGGCCCCAGAAGCGGGCCGAGTGCACGGCATCACGTACCGGCAGGGTCAGCTCGAACCAGGCGCCGCAGGCCGAATCACTGTCGTCCGCGTCATTGCCGTGGAAGGTGCGCGCCTCGACGATCGTGACCAGGTGCCGGTCACGGTCGTTGATACCGATCTCGTTGAAGCGTTCCTCGCCAAGATGCATGAAGCTGAATTCGAAACCGTGATCGGCCATCGAACGCGCATGCCGCGCGAGGTCCGGCTGCACGAAAGTGATCGCGGGCGACTCGAACTCGCGGTCGTGTATACCGATGTTGAGCACACCGTCGCTGACAACGGCGTACTTGTGCGGGTATACGTCCGCCGTCTCGAGCTCGGAGAAGCCGAGTGTCTTGTACCAGAGCAGCGATTCGACGACGTCCTGCGAACGGACGCTGATTTCGAGGAAGCGGCCGATGCCGCTCAACGATCCGCCCCCATCGCAAGAGCGCGCTCCCTCGACTTGTCGCGCTCCCGCGCGGCTTCGCTCTCGCTCCAGTCCGGCGACGACTCGGGCCAGCCGCCCGAGTGCTTCTCGACGAGACGGGCGAGGAAGTCGACGTGATCGTCACGCGCGTTCAGGGCGGGGATGTAATGCAGGTCGCCGCCGCCGGCGTCGCGGAAGATCTCGCGGTTCTGCATCGCCGTCTCCTCGAGCGTCTCCAGGCAGTCGGCCGCGAAGCCGGGGCACAGCACATCGAGGCGCTCGAGGCCGCCCCGGCCGAGCTCCGCGATGGTCTCGTCGGCGTAGGGCTTCAGCCATTCCGCTTTGCCGAGGCGTGACTGGAAAGCGACGATGCATTGGGCGCCGGATAATTCGAGTGCGTCGGCGAGTAGCCGGGCCGTCTTCTGGCACTGGCAGTGGTAAGGGTCTCCCTTGAGCAGCGTCTGCTTCGGCACGCCGTGGAACGACAGCAACAGCCGGTCGCCGCGCCCGTTCCGGTCCCAGTAGTCGCGGACGCTCGCTGCGAGTGCCGCAATGTACCCTGGTGCATCGTGGTAATGATTGATGAAGCGCAGCTCGGGCACCCAGCGCCGCCTGGAGAGCTCCGTCGTCACCGCGTCGAACACCGACGCCGTGGTGGTGCCGGAGTATTGAGGATACAGCGGCAGCAACACGATGCGCCGCGCGCCCTCGTCGTACAGCTTCTGCAGCGCGTCCGGAATCGAAGGTTTGCCGTAAGACATGCCGAGTACAGCGTGCACCGGCCCGGAGAAGCGCTGCTTGAGTTTGTCCTGCAGCGACCGCGCGATGTCCTCGGAGATACGCAGCAGCGGCGAGCCGTCCTCGGTCCATATCTTCGAATACGCCTCGGCGGAGCGCTTCGGCCTGAACGGCAGGATAAAACCGTAGAGAATCATCAGCCAGATCGGCCGCGGAATCTCGACTACGCGCTGATCGGAGAGGAACTGCCGCAGGTAGCGGCGCACCGCGCCGGGCGACGGGTCGTCCGGCGTTCCGAGGTTGACGACGAGCACGCCGAGTGATTCGGGACTGCCGTGCTCGTATTCGGGTAAAGACTGGAAGGTCGGCATATACCGTGGGCCCGTGTGCGAACGCCGTAACACTACTGGAAAGACCCGATGCTTGCCACCGCTGCCGGCTCGCGGCAGCGGCTATAATCGCTTGTCCCGATTCACATTAATGGCGGTCATCCACGATGGAAGCGAACCCGGAAACACCGAACGATTACCCCGATCGCTGGACCCTGATACGCGACCTGTTCGTATTCCAGGCGAAACTCCTCGTGGACGGGCTTCGCGACCTGCTCCTCGTTCCTGCTTCACTGGTGGCAGGCATCTGGAGCATCGTCAGCGGTGACGACGGACGACCCGGACCGCAGTTTTACCAGCTCATCAGCCTCGGCAAGCAAAGCGAACTCTGGATCGACCTGTTCAAGGCCTACGAGAACGCGCCGGATGAAGTGCGCCGCAAGCACGAATTCGAGGTGGGCAACATGGACGATCTCGTCGGCAGGTTCGAGTCGTTCGTCGTGGACGAATACGAGCGTGGTGGTGTCACGGCGCAGGCGAAGGCGCGCATCGACAAGGCGCTCGACGCCATCCAGCGCCGCTCTCCCCCTGAATAACAAATTCACATCGCCGCTGTCGCGGTGCGGTGGCAAGGAGCCCGGTTCGGGGTGTTTGTCTCCGGGCTGCTCGCTGCGCTCGCTTTAGGCCTCGGAGACAAACACCCCGAACCGGGCCCCGTCACCTAAGCTGCAGGGATGAGGCGCGCCGGGGCGTTTTTCGACCGAAGTAAAGCGCAGCGAAGCGAGCCATGAGGGAGAGAAATGCCCCGGCGCGCCAGCAAGGCTGAATCGAAAGCCGGTCATGGCGGAGGGTTTCGCCTGCGCCGTGACAGGGGTTATTTCTGGATGTCGCGTCCGGAAAGGAGGTCGTCGAGGGACGGCGGCGGATGGTCGGGCCCCATGCGGCCGCTCTTGAGGCGCGCGATGTAGTCCTTGTAGGCGCGCATCGCCTGGTAACCGAAGAACCAGCAGATCGGGATATTGGCGCAGACGAGCACGCCGGTGCCGACGCCGGTGAAATTGTCGAGGTCGGCGGCGCTCTCGATGAAGCCGAGCGTTGCGACGAACACCAGGATGCAGTAAACGATCTTGTAGGCGAGTACCGGCCTTTCACCGGCCAGGAACACGACGCCCTGTTCGCCGTAATAAGCCCAGGAGATGATCGTCGAGATCGCGAACATCCACGCGGCGATGGTGATCAGCCATTTGCCGAGGCCGGGCGTCACGGTGTCGAAAGCTTTCGCAGTGAGCGCAGCACCGACGAACGAACGATACAGCCCGTCACCCACGATGCGCGGTTCGACATCACTGACGAAGGGGTCCCAGCGAACGACATAATCGCCGGCGCCGCTCACGACGGTACCTTCCAGCCTGTACTGGTCGAAGCCGCCGTCGCGCTCGTGCGCGGCGACCACGAGGACCACGCGCTCGCCGTCACGCCAGTTATCGCCGTCGACGCGCGTATCCGCGAACTGCCAGCCGGCGTTCGTCGCTTCGACCGCGGGCACGACGGGGAGTGGATCGTCCGGCGCGCGGTTCCAGACGCCGGTCGCGAGAATGATGAGGGCGGTGAAAGTACACACGACGATCGTGTCGATGAACGGCTCTAGCCCGGCGACGATGCCTTCGCGAACCGGTTCGTCGGTCTTCGCGGCGGCGTGCGCCATTGGCGAGGAGCCCTGTCCCGCCTCGTTGGAGAAGATCGCGCGCTTCATGCCGAATACGAACGCGGCGCCCGCGGTGCCGCCGACGAAGGCGCCCGTCGCTTCCGTGGGCACAAAAGCGGACTTCACGATGAGCATCAGCATCGCCGGGATGTCGGTGACGTGCGAGCTCAGTACCCAGATGCCGGCCAGCAGGTACAGGGCGCACATGAACGGCACGAGCGTGGCGGTCACTTTGCCGATGCGCTTGATGCCGCCGATGATGACGGCGCCCACGGCGATCGCGAGCACGATGCCGCAAATCCAGCTCGGCACGCCGAAGTACTCCTCGGTGAGTTCGCCCACGTTCCAGGCCTGGAACATGTTGCCGCCGGTTGTAGTGGAGACCAGCAGCATCACGCAGAACACGACGCCGATCGCGCGGCCGAGGCCGCCGAGGTTCTTGCGCTCGAGCGCCTTCGCGGCGACGTACATCGGGCCGCCGTGCGGGTTGTCCGGGTCGTCGGTGTTGCGGTAGAGCATCGCCATCGTGACCTCGGTGAGCTTGATTGCCATGCCGAGGAAGCCGATGACCCACATCCAGAACATCGCGCCCGGACCGCCCAGCGCGATGGCCAGTGCGACGCCGCCGATATTGCCGAGGCCGACGGTCGCCGACAGGGCGGCCGACAGCGCCTGGAAATGATTGATGGCGCCCGGGTCGTCGGGGTCGTCGTAGATACCGCGCACGACCGCGGGACCGTGCGTCAGCGCGCGGAACTGGCTGAAGCCGCTCCAGAGGGTGAACAGTACGCCCGTGCCCACGATCGCGTAGAGCACGTATTCGTGCCAGATATAGCTGTTGAGCGTGGCCAGCAAGGCGCTGAAGTCGCCCATTAGGCCCTGTCAGCCCGATGAACCCGGCCACTGGCGCAGGCGATTTTTTCGTCCGGCAAGGCGGAATGAGCGCCGCGTAGCCGAGCTACGCCAGCGAAGGACAACGTAGCTGGCGGGAAAATCGCTGCGTCCCGCCGGGTTGCGCTTGGAATTGCACCACTCGTCGTTGCTCGTCGTTTATTTGGAATGAGCAAATAGCTCTCCTCGCGCCTTGATTGGAGCAATTTCAAGCGCAACAGTGGCCGCGTTCATCGGGCTGACAGGGCCTCATCCCCCTATGAAGTGGTGCCTGGTGCCTTGCGGCGGTCGGGCTATGCCGCTTCCATGATCGCCGTAACGCCCATGCCGCCGGCCGCACAGACCGAAATCAGGCCCCGGCCGGAGCCTTTCTCGGCGAGCAGCTTCGCCATCGTCGCGACGACGCGGGCGCCCGTCGCGCCAAAGGGATGGCCGATCGCGATGCTGCCGCCCTTGACGTTGAGCTTGGCCAGGTCGATCGGACCCATTGCCTCGTTGCGGCCCAGCCGCTCCCTGCAGAATTTCTCGGACTGCCAGGCTTTCAGCGTGGCGATGACCTGCGCGGCAAATGCTTCGTGGATCTCGTAGAAGTCGAAGTCCTGCAGGCGCAGATCGGCTTGCTTCAGCATGTCCGAGACCGCGTACGCGGGCGCCATCAGCAAGCCTTCCTCGTTGATGAAATTGACCGCGGAGACCTTGGCGAAGGTGAGATACGCCTGCACCGGCAGGTTCTTCTTGCGCGCCCAGTCTTCGTTGGCGAGCAGCACGGAGGCCGCGCCATCGGTCAGCGGCGTGCTGTTTCCGGCGGTCAGCGTGCCCTCGGCGGTCTTGTCGAACACCGGGTTGAGCTTTTGCAATTTCTCGAAGGTCGTGTCGCGGCGAATATTGTTGTCTTCCTCGGCGTCCATGAAAGGCACGACGAGATCCTCGAACCAGCCGGCATCGTAGGCGGCGGCGGCTTTCACATGGCTCGCGAGCGCGAGCTGGTCCTGGTGCTCGCGCAGTATCTCCCATTGTTTCGCGGTGAGTTCCATGCTCTCGCCCATCGACAGGCCCGTGCGCGGCTCGAGGACGCCGGGAAACTCGGGTGCGAAGTGCCTCGGCCGCAGGCGGAACCACGGCATGATGCGTTTCAACGCCGTACGCGCGGCGTGTACGTCGAGCAGGATGTTGCGAAATTCATCGCGGAACACGATCGGCGCATCGCTGACCGTGTCGGTGCCCCCGGCAATTCCGCAGTCGATCTGGCCGAGAGCGATCTTGTTGGCGATCAGGATGGCGGCTTCGATGCTCGTGCCGCAGGCGCGCTGCAGGTCCATGCCCGGCGTACGCAGCGTCAGTCCCGAGTCGATCACGCTCTCGCGGGCCAGGTTCCAGTCTCTCGAATGCTTGACGACGGCGCCCAGTGCGACGTCGCCCATGGTCTGGCCGCGCAGGTCGAACTTGCTGACAAGCCCCTGCAGGGCCGCCGTCATGAGGTCCTGGTTGGTGCATTTCCTGTAGATGGAATGGGAACGACAGAAGGGGATACGCGAACCGCCGATAACGGCGACGCGAACGGATCGACCATCGTGCAGCATATTGCCTCCGGAGCCAGAGTTTCACACGAACGCGAAGCAACTTTACACTATTGACCGAGTGGAACGTAGAAGCGACTCGCACATTTCGATGCGGCGATACGGTTTCTGCGAGCTACGATATCCTCGCCGGACGAATCCGGCAGCCACGGCAGATGCACATGCAGCATAAAGTCCGACGTTTCGGGCGCGAGACCAGCGCGCTACTGGGCATCGCGTGGCCGCTGATCGTCAACAACCTGTCGGTTGCAGGCATGCAGTTCACCGACGCGGTGATGGCGGGCCGCCTGGGCGCGGAGTCGCTGGCCGCCGTGGCGGTGGGCGGCAGCGTGTGGTTCATGGGCTTTGCATTCGTGCTCGGTGTGTTGATGGCGATCTCGCCGATCTCCGCGCGGCTCCACGGCGCGGGTGACGAGGCGCTGATCGGCCGCTACACGCGGCAGGGTGTCTATCTAGGCATCTTGCTTGCTATCCCGATCATGCTGTTCGCGTGGTTCCTGTCGGCGCAGGCGCTGGCGGCGATAGGCATCGACATCGCGTTCCGGGACATGACGGTCGGCTACGTCAAGATGATCTCGCTGGGCGCGCCCGGCATGTTCATCTTCCTGGCGCTGCGGTTCACGACCGAGGGCATCGGCTTTACGAAGCCGATCATGTACACCTCCATATTCGCACTGGCCTGCAACGTGTTCCTGAACTGGGTGCTGATGTTCGGCAAGCTCGGCGCACCGGCCATGGGAGCGGTAGGCTGCGGTCTCGCCAGCGGTATCACTATGTGGGTCATCGCGATCATCCTGGCAACCTACACAGTCACTTCCAGGGTCTACGAGCCGCTGGACCTGTTTTCGCGGCTTTCGCCCATGCGGCCGAACGTCCTCAAGGAGATCGTCTTCCTCGGCGTGCCTATCGCAATCACGATCACGGCGGAAGCCGGACTGTTCAACGCGGTGTCGATCCTGATGGGCACTCTCGGGCCGGAGATCACCGCGGCGCACCAGATCGCAATCAACTTCGCGTCGACGATGTTCATGGTGCCGCTGGCGCTGAACTCCGCAATCACCGTGCGCGTCGGCCACGCGCTGGGCAAACGCGACGTCGCGTATGCGCGGTTCGCCGGCGGCTTCGGTATCTTCATGTGCGCGCTGTTCATGGCTTGCTCCGCGACGTTCCTGCTGCTGTTCCGCGACGCGGTCGTCAGTATCTATACGCAGGATGCGGCGGTGAAGAGCATCGCGATTTCACTGTTGCTGATGGCGGCGATCTTCCAGGTGGCGGACGGTATCCAGATCGGCGCGGCGGGGGCACTGCGCGGCTACAAGGACACGCGTCTACCGATGGCGATCAACATCTTCGCTTACTGGATCATCGCATTCCCGCTGGCCTACATGGCGGCGGTTACCTACAAGCTGCCTCCCAACTTCATCTGGGGCGGGTTCGTTGCCGGCCTGACCGTCGCCGCCGTCATGCTGACCTGGCGTTACGCCCGCATTTCGGGCGCCGCGGTCGATGAACTGGAGCCGCTGTTGCCGTGATGCACTAGCCCTGGCCGAAATCCGGCGCGTCACTGGCGAGGTACTCGTCTTCTTCCGGCGTGTTCTCGCGGCCGAGCACCGAATTCCTGTGCGGGAAGCGGCCGTATTGCTCGATGATGTCACGGTGCAGTTCGGCGAACTGCGCGATGGTCAGGAAGGTCTCGTGGAAGGTTGGCGACACGGCTTCGGCGAGCCGCGTAAAGAGCTCCACGGACTTGGCCTGCACCTTGATAGACTCGGCGTGCTGCAGCGGCATGTAGAAGAAGGCACGCTGGATCGGGGTCAGCCCGCGGTCCTTTTTCTGCATCGCGCCCTCGACGCACAGCTTCAGCGCAGCCCGGTCCTTCTCGTACGCCTTCGCCGTGCCGCGATAGATGTTGCGACGAAACTGATCGAGCAACAGGATCAGCGCGAGCCGGCCGCGCGGCTCGTCGGCCCAGTGATCGAGCTTGCTGTCCGACGCTTTCTCGACGTCGGCCAAGAACGTCTGCTCGATCTCGTGATCGAATGCTGCGTCCTCGCCGAACCAGATATCCATGCGTCGGTCGATCTGCGGCGCGCTGAGTT
>Ga0209742_10000169_pt1 | contig 38255 bp, 33 predicted proteins | sample DeeMarSeWOR38_10_FD_187462 | JGI IMG/M metagenome (GOLD analysis project Ga0209742, IMG submission 187462) | Marine sediment microbial communities from White Oak River estuary, North Carolina - WOR-3-8_10 (SPAdes) (version 2) | ecosystem: Environmental > Aquatic > Marine > Intertidal zone >...
ATCGTTATAGCGTCGTTTAGCAAAATAGAACTCCGCCAATTCCCGATAAACATTGTATTCGTAATCCCGCGCACCGTTTTTAACAAAAAACTCCTGAACAGTTTCCGGGCCACCCAGGTTGGAAAAACTCAGGCTGACTACCCGGAATGTATCACTAATACGCTTCCGCTCAATATCATCCGTCGTTTGTTCGAAGTCATAACCGATAGAGACCTTGTAATCCAGCAGGGCGAAAAACTCCTTGAGTGCTTCCTCGTACAATTCCTGTTTGTAAAAGGTCCAGCCTTTTTTATACAGGGCACGTTCGTAATAGACGGAGCCCACCCCCATCTTGAGCACTTCGCCATAGGCGTCTTCCGCATCCAGAAATTTTTTACGGGTAAAATAATATTCGCCACGTCGGAAATGCACTTCATCGTTGTAGCGGGAGTTGGGGTACTGCTTGACCAGGCGGTTCATGACCTGCATGGCTTCATCAACCTGCCCGGTTTCCTCATAGGCACGTGACAACTGATAAAGCACCTGGTCATTGCGCTCGTAAAGAGGATATTTTTCCAGGAGCTGATTATATAGCCTGATCGCCTCCTCTGCCCCGGCGTTTTGCAGATCGGCCCCCGCCTCGCCTTTCGGTAACTGCACTTGTTCATTCGCGGCGGCAGACTGGATTTGTTCGCCTTCTGTGGCGCGTTTTTCGAAATCCTTTTCCGTCTCCTTCGCACCCGCTGTGGCCGGTAGTTTCTCAGGCCTGGGTTCTGAACCCGAAACATCAACGGAAGATTTGGCTTGTGTACTCAGCTCCGGCGCTGGCGCGTTTGATACAGATTTTTCGTCGCGGTCCAGCACTTCGTCACCAGTAACGATGCCATATTCCTTTTCCACCTTGAGGTCGGCAAGACGGCGGATAGCTTCTGGTGTCAATTGCGACTCGGGCGTTTCTTCCAGGAACTTTTGATAACCTTGCATGGCTTTTTCCAGGCCACCTTCAACATCGGTATCTTTGAGTTCCAGTTGCACTGAATCCAGTTCCGCAATGGTGCCCTGGTTGCCATCATATGCGCAGGATGACAACAATAAAGGCAGCAATAAGGGAACCGAGCGTTTCAGGATCATTGCGCCACACTCGTTTCTTGTTGTTCTTGCACTTGTTGAGCGGCTTGCTCTGCCTGCCCGGTATCCTTGGCGCTATTTTTATCCGATGTCTGCCCGGGATTTACTGCTGGTGATTGCTCTGCTCCGGGGGCCTGAGATTGCTGTTTTACACGCTCGGCGTCCTTTAGTTTTTGCTGTTCCTGCTTGGCCTTGGTAGCTCTGTCGTAGCTTTCCGCCATCGCGAAACGCGCCTTGACCTGGTACTCTTCAAGTCGCTGGCGGCGCTGTTCAAGCTCATTGATGGCCATCACTTCGATCATATGCCCCTGCCGGGCCATCAACACCTTCACTTTACCCAGTGCATCACGGATCTTGATACGCAATCGCGTCAGTCCTTTTTCGTAACCTTTATAACTTTGCGTCGCAGCCTGACGGGTCCTGACAAAGGAATTATAGATTTCCTTTAAACGTTCGACATGCTCATCCAGCTCCGCCAGATGTTCCACAGCCTGGGTAAAACGATCATGATATTCGATGTTGATATTCCAGGTGGTAACGCCCTTCAAACGCGCCACCCGATGCAGGGTTTTTTCATCAACAACACCCTGCTCCTTTAATTTACTTTCCAGCTCGGCAATCCGCTGCAATATAATTCGCTCATCCGCAGTCGCCAGGAAATCAGGCCGGGGAGAAATCAGCATTTTCTTCAGGCGTTTATCCAGCTTGTCGCGTTGCTCGATACGCAATTTCATCTTTGAATCAAGTGCCCTGAACTGAGTTTCTATTTCCGGCAATAGTGGTTCGTAGTAAGCCCCACGAATCTTTATGACTTCTTCATAGGCGCCAAGATAACGGCCCCACTCTTCCAGTTTTTTCTCCAGCTCAGCAAGATCAAAATAATTTTTTAGTGATTCCTGGAAATCATGGGAGGCCATCATTTCGGTGAGATAATAGGTCTCCGGGGTTTCCGGCAATTCCCTGAGGTGAACCAGCCACAGCTTGTCCTTTTTGAGTTCTTCGCGTATTACCGCTTTTAGAAACTTTCCCTGACGAATACTGGCAATCGATGCATCAAGGCGCTCTATTTCGTTACTGTAGGATTCCAGGGCCTGGCCATACAGTATCGCCGCTTTACCATAGATGTCGAGTTTGCCATAGGCGTAAGGTACACCTAACAAAACCTCCTGCACGGACCTGTCAGTAATATTGCGTTTAGCGAGCATGGTCCAGGGTACCAACGCACGATCGTATTCACCGTTAGCCGCCGCGGCCCAACCTGTACCTAACAACGCTTTATTGGAGAATGGTCCCGCCAAACGCACGCGTTGTAAGTATTGCTTCGCCTTGGCTGGCTGACCTGCCTCCAGCAGGCGAAAACCCAGAACCAGGTTGGCTTTATCGCGCATCGCCTGCACCCGCTCATCACTGGATTTAATTTGCCCCACTTTATCCAGTTGTAAGATACCGTCCTGCTCGTTGCCACTCTGAAACATGGCAACACCCAGGTTATAACCGCTATATCCCTGCAGGCTTTCTTCTTTCTCGATATTCTTGAGCAAGTTGATTGCATCGGAAAATTTGCCGGTTTCAATATAGATTTGAGCGCGCAGAAATGGCTCTTCGTACTGGATTTTTTCCGGAGTCTCACCAGCAAGCTTCTCTATAGTGTGCAGGGCATTTAACGGCTGCTGCTTCTGGTAATAGATTTTTGCCAGGCGATATATCGCCTCATTACGGACTTTCTCTTCAACATTACCTTCAATCACTGCCTTAATGGCGCGACCGGCGCGATCATGCATGCGATAATACAATTCAAAATCACCCACCGAGAATTCGGCATTGTCGATATGATAGTAGAGAGAATTCAGATCAGGCTCGTCCAGCCCATAGTACTGGATTAATTCAGTATCAAGCCGTGAAATGGCTTCAAAGTATTCGCCTTGATATGCGTAGAATAGCGCTTCACCAAAATAGAGATCTTTTAGCTCGCCGCTTGACAGGGCTTCACGGCTAATTTTTTCTGCAGCAAAAGCCGTAACACCGTTACCGGTTGCCAGCACAAAGAAAAGAACTACCAGTAGGGACCGCATAATGTTACCAGTTTTTAACTTCTACACCCGAACCGGACAAGCGGATTTCCACAAATTGCGGACCAACCCCTTTGGTTATGGTATGTGTTGAAGTCCGGGTTTTCTTGCTACCACCCGTGTTACCAATCACGCTAACTTCGACACTATGGTCTCCAGTACGCACGTTACCGGTATAGATTCGCTGGACACCACCGGCAAGCAAGGCTTCCACTTCTTTAAAACTGTAGATATGGTGTGCGATATCTTTTTCATTCAGCTTTAACTGCACAGCATCCGGCTGAAAGCTAGTATCTTTCTCCAGCGAAACAAATATGGAAACCTGCGTGTTGGAAGGAAACAGTAATTTTTCTTCCAGCTGGTTGAGCTCAGAGGAAATTCCCAGCACATCTTTCTTGATGTCCTGCACTTGCTCATCAAGCCCCTTGATCTGTTCCTTGGTAACCTGTTCCGCACTTACAGTGCTCAACATTAGCGATAAGGTGAATAAAAGAACCAGACGAATTTGAATTTTCATAATGGATCCAACTAATTGAATTACTGCCTGAACTAAACGGCCAGTAGCATTTTCGTGAATGCGCACCTTGAAAGGAAAGCTGGTAAAGAATCGAACCAATTTTTCCTAACGGCGCTTCCACCAGCAGCGTAACTGGCATATTCGAACAATCAACTGCTGCAACCTACCGACGCAACTAATTGATTTTTCATGACTACGAAGAGTTATATCGGCAAAAAGTGTGACGTCTGAACACCCAAAGAGTGATCAAAATCTCGTTTTGAATGGTCGGTTTGAAAACGCGTATGCAATACAGCGGGATATGTATTTGAACGTGCACCATAGCGCTCTAGCTATTTGATCGATCGATGTTTTTATATGCCAAGTTGATAACTTAACATTGGGGTAATTACAGAAAATCGACCTGTCCTGATACTAGATTTTGTATATATAAGTAGGTGCAATTATATGGCCGGGCCGGAGTGATTTTACCGATTTTTATCTTTAATCTAATTGATCTTTAGAAAACTAACAGCAAGCAGTACCGAAGCAAACGTACAATTGAAAATGATTAAGGCAAAAAATGGCTTATAACTACCACGAGGCCTTTTAGTTCTTAGACGCAAAAGGATCCATAAAGACAGGCTAATAATAATAAAAACCACCAGGAACGGTTGATGAATATTGAGAACAATTCGGGTGAAAATCGGCAATTCCCTGATACGCTCTGCAACCTGCAGCTGATATTCCGAAATCAGGGAAAACAGTGTCGCATATAAAATACAACTCGCTATCGTCAATCCGATAGCCAACCATGTACCCCACTGGGGTATCTGCTGCAATTTTAGCGCGTCTTTTACCCAATCTCGTTCAAGTGAAGAAGGATTTGGAGTGTTCTCATCAGGGTCCATCAATAAATCATATAAATTATCTTCGTAATACTCTATTTCGGTTACGAAAACTCCACGCTTGAATTTAAATTATAAAAATATATGCGCTTTTATCGGAAAAGTACGCGCTCTGACACTATACCCTATATCTCCATAGCGCAATCTTACAGGATATCCTATACAAAAATTCTTCCGTCAAAAATAATGCGGTAGCCGGAAGTCCAGACATCTAATCGACCTATACGCTATAATCCTGCTTAAAATTTACAATCAATAGACTAGAGTACAACTTTGGAGGAAAAAGTCTTGGCAACTAATAAAGGAAGGGCCTTTTTCGCACTGGCTGGCTATCATTTCGACCCTGATGACATCACTCGTTTGCTTGGCATAGAACCCACCTCAGTCGATGCATCCGGAGCACGCAGTGGACTGGACAATCCCGTGCTCAGTTTATGGGAGTTATCGACGGATACGGTTACCGATGATGTTGATGTGTATAAATTGACGGAAGCCATCATTAAGCAACTGGAACCGGTCAAGGAAAAGATACTGCAAGTGGCTAAAAGCCACAATTTATCACCCAGAATTGGCGTGGTGCTAGAATTGTCTGTTGATAAAGAGGAGTCGGTACCCGATGTGGGATTTGGCGCCAGGACGATTAAATTTCTAGCAGAGATTGGCGCTTTTATTAACGTGGATTACCGGCTTTCTCAGCGTATTTAGGCCTTCGTTCAAAAACCGTAAAAAGTTCGTTTTTGCCAGACTACTAAACTACTATTGTAACGTGGAAACATAGTTTGTTAGTCGATCAGGGATCAGACTCCGGAAGCGCACCAGGTTGTTTTATTGTATACCGCCACCCTACCGTTATGGCACTAAACAAGCCAGCGAACATAAAAACCAGGGGATACTGAATAACTGCCACGACTACGGAAATAATCCCACGTATGACTGCACGTAAACTTTCATGCCCTGAGATATAGTTTGCCAGGGGGGGAGAATAACGGTAATACAGCGCCACAAACTTCTGTCCTGCGCTGTATTTCAATAGATACTGATCGCGAAATTGACGCAGCGCTAGCACTTCTTTTGCCATATCGCTTCCGTAGGCAGCCGTTGCGATAAAACAACCGCCGGGACCGGCGCCTCCCTCGACATCAGGTACTGCAACGAGATTGACAGACACAGTAGCTTGATTATTGGCGGGGTCTGCATCGGCAGTCGTGTCACTGTCTACCGTTGCCGTTAGCTGGAAAGTATCGCCCACATCGCCCACCATGGTCGCTGTGATACCTACGCTCACGCTACTTCCTGAACTGATGCCGCCCAGGTCACAACTGACACTTAAAGGCACTGCCAGCGCGGCGACGCACCCCAGGCCGACGCAGCTATCCAGCGCAGTTGTGCAGTTACCCTGATCCGGCATCACAGAAATAAAATCTGACAGCGTAAGTAACGGTATGGAAAAGGTCAGAGACGATTGCGTCACAGTAGCCGGACCATTGTTAGTAACTATAATTGGAAACAGGGTATTGACGCCCTGGTACGTCCAGTCTGGCATGGTGTCATAGGTAACACTTTGATCCGCGGAGTCCGCCAGCGCAACCACTTCAATCATAGCGTTTGCGTTATTGTTCGTGGTGTTAGAATCTACACTGCTGGTTGTGGAAGTGAAGTCGTTAGAGGTAGTCGCTACCGTGCTGGCAGTGACTTCAAAACTGACCGTTGCCTGAACGCCCAGGTTCCCGGCATTTATGGTTCCAAGGTTGCAGGTAACGGGGTTGGTTCCAATACAGCTGCCTTGTGTGGTAGAGGCAGATACAAGGCCAAGTCCCACGGCCAGGGTGCTGCTGACAACAACATCCAGCGCAGGGTCCGCGCCATAATTAGATACATCGACGTATAAATAGCTGGTTCCGTTCACAGCAATGAGTGAGGGGTCCACGCTGGCAGAAATGGCGAGGTCGGTGTCTGCCAGTGAGCTGGGTGTCAATACAGACAACATCAGCAAAAGCAAAAACGGCTTCAACATTCTATTGTAAGTAACACTGTTGTGCATACTGCCGTATTAAACTTGCCTCTATAACCGCGCTAAGCGCATTAATCGGATAATGCATTTATACAATCATACATTTCTGATAGCGCTTGGATATCAATATATTTTAATAGACAGGACAAAAATTGGTTGTCGAAGGGAGGATGACCGACCCAGTATTTCCATCCAGTTGAAAGGTAAAGGTTAGACTTACCTAACTTGACGTTAAACCTGGGTCGGCGATTATTTAGAATTGTTCGCGCGACCCTTCAGGTACGCGCGGCTGATTACCTTAAGGCTTCTTGGGAGTTTCGTATGGCACTTCTTTCTGGTGCGGTTCCCAGGTAGTTTCATAGCCAACAAAAAACTTCCCCGGTGTAATTTCTTTTTGGCGTGTTGTCACGTGGAACGCGTGGCCGTCAGGAACCTTAGGACGGGTAAATGGCTTCTTGGCGTCACTCATTATCATATCTCCTTAGTTGTTGAAACCTCAGTGGTTGCTCTGGTTATGCTTTCTAACTAAAGGGAGGAATATAAACAGGGTTGTCAGCCCTCCCACTTAACTGACTTAGTATACTATTTGCGCGTGTAATATGCATGCTTTGGTATCACATGCCGCACGCCGCCCTGGGGATTCTCGACATCACCCTTGTAACGGGGTATGACGTGAATATGGACATGGAAAATACTCTGCCCGGCCGCCGGCCCCACGTTAACGCCGATGTTGTAGCCATCTGGCTTAAACTCCTCATCCAGCCGCTTGCGCTCCTCGTTTATCAAATCCATGCAGGCCTCGATTTCTTCGGGCGTCAGGTCAAAAAAGCTGGCCACATGGCGACGCGGGATGACCAGAGTATGACCCGGGCTCACCGCGTATGAGTCACGGGCGCTGTAAGCAAGTTCGCGCTCCAGTGATACACCCCGTGGATCTTTGCAAAACAGGCATGGATTGTTCGGGTCTCGCTTTTTTTCCTGTTTTTCTTCTTGTTTTTTTTCAGACGACACAATCAACACCCTTTGTCTAACTTACTTTTAGCTAACCTACTTTAGTTGCACTAATTGCAAGCGACTTTGCCTTATTCATTTGTTCCTCGCAGTGCTTGACGCATAGCGGCTGTAAAGCGTGCGGGAAGCATTCCAGAATTAATTCGAATTCATCGGCCACTTCTTCTGCAAGTACAACATCTTTTCTTAACTCTGCCAGTACATTTTGCGCTGTCGCTTTATTCACCCTAATAATGACTGCCAAATGGAAAGGCCGCTGCTGCTCCATGCACACGGTTAATGCCTTAGTATAAGATTTTATGGCTTCTTCAAGGCGCCCGGGATTTTCTTCTGACTCACCAAGGTTGTGTAATACTGCGCCACGGTTGTTATGCGTCGCGGTTAACTCTAATGGATAGTTATCCGCATCGAGTACAGCAAGAGCATTTTTATAGGCGACAACAGATTTTTGAAAAGTACGATTACCTTTAAGAAGTTTTCCGTAGGTATGAAAAGTGTCACCTAACTGATGCATGGTATACATCCACTCTTCTGGTGATTCTTCTCGCGACCAAACCAACAAAGCATTGGTGTAAGCATCCACAGCGTTTTTTAGTGGCTTTGCATCTTCAAGCAAACGACCAAGCGCCTGGCTAGCGGTACCCAGATTATATTGTGTTGCTGCCCAATCGAGAGGTGACTTTTCCTGATCATACTCTTCAAGCGCATAGTTAAAACACTGAATAGCCTTTTCATACAATACAACATCTCTTTGCTGCTGCCCGAGTGCTGCCATAATATTGCCAAGACGGTTCTGAGTCTCGGCCCAGGCTACTGGCTCCTGATCGCGATAGCCATCTGTAAGAGTAGCCTCAAGTGCTTCACGCAAACCTTCAAAAATATTGGAATTGAAACTATGCTGTTCATAGTTCCCACGCGTGAAAAGAAAATTGTCTGCCACAGTTACCTGGGTATCCGGAGTTGCAGCTGCAACCAGTTCTTCACTAAGCACGCCTAAAGAGCCTGCTATTGCACGCTCCAGGACTCTGTTGATCGGATAAATTATCGTGTTATTTGAAAATCTCATTCTGCTCGTTCGAGTATTTCATTGATATCAGGATCGGCACCAACCGGTCCGCCAAGTTCGATTTCTTCATCAGTCGCGTCACGTATAGACAAAACTTCCAACTTGAAAGTGACTTCTCTACCACACAGTGGATTGTTACCATCAACGGTTAATGTCTTGTCGTCGAAACGAGTGACGATAAAGTTTCTGGGTTCACCCTTTTCATTTTCCATGGTGATAGTCATACCAATTTCATGATATTCCTCAGGAACATTTTCGATACGATCAGTAAATACCAATGATTCGTCTCTCTCACCATATAATAGTGTAGTGTCTATCGGCACTTCGATGACATCACCCACTTTTTTACCATACAGTTCTTTTGTCACCTGTTCACTCAATACGTCATTCACGCCATGCACATAACCCAGGGGATAATCCACCGTAACCAGTACGTCACCGGTTTTGTTATCGATGACCTTATAATTAAGTTCTACAAATTTTTCATTTTCAATGGTATCCGACATATTTAAGAGCCTATTCTAAAATAAGGTAGCACCAAAAATTCTTACCTTGTCCTTTTCATAACCCAGCACAAGCCTGCCCAACCATTCACCCTTAGTTTTTTTGTTAATCACTTTGTATAGAACGGTGACATATTCACCTCGACGTATCATGCCAAGATATGAATAATCTTCAGACAGGTTTTTCGCCAGATCACTTCTCGCAAACTGCTTACCCATTTCTACTTCATTCGCGCCTTTGATAAATGAAGACGAAAAGTTACGGGTAAAAGCACCGTAGTTTCCTTCATTCGAGTATTTTACAAGATCCGCCCACATTGGGTTCGCCAGCGCTAAAATTTCTTCATCTGTTTTTTCAATAATATTCATCCAACTTATCCCATCAAAAAAACACAATGTTTTTTATATTATCTATCCCGTGCTCAAACCACTCGCTAAATGGCCCCAAACGGGTAAACTCTTAACAGATAAAAAAGGGACCAACACACAATATGTCAGTCCCTTGTTTTATTTATATAAGATTACACAAACAAGTTAACACGTATTGAGTTAACGCAAATAACTATAACTGGCGTGATTTTAAAAGACTAGCAAATCACGCCCCTACTTGCTCAAAAAAGCTGCCTAGTGGTGACCTTCTGCTTTCAGCTTAGCCAGGTCTTTGTCCTCGATGTCACCTACAAGGTGGTAAAGAGGTGCTTTCTCCATGAAGTATTCACCAGTTTTGGGATCACGACGAGAAACTGTCAGCACGTGCCAGTTTTCATCGTCAAGCTTCATTGCATCACCACGGTAGTAGTAACCAGGCCAACGTGTCTCCTTACGGAACAAAGTATGGTGGAATACAGCTTCAGAAGTAAGAAAACGATGCTTCAGTTCCCATGCACGCAGTAATTCATGGATATCTGATGCAGCGACTTTTTCCAGATCCTGTCCCAGAATGTACATTTTCTTTAGACCGATATTCAGAAGCTTATCGTTGGTCATATAGTTTACGCCGAAACCACCACAGTACTCATCCATCAGCTTCTGTAAACGATCAAGCCCCTGTCTTGGATTGATGAAGTTAGGATTAACGCTACCGGCAACTACTTCGTTGCTGTAAACCCTGTAAGTTTCCAGCGGCTTGTAGATCTGTTCCTTACGACGATTGATCTGTGCTTCTGTAACACGGATGCCTTCCGCTTTGCCATCATCAATATATTTACAGGCAGCTTTAGCAGCCAGACGGCCTTCAGTGAAAGAACCTGATGAGAATGCGTGCGGTGTACCACCCACGGCATCACCCGCACCAAACAGACCTTCAATTGTCGTCATGCGGTTGTAACCCCAGAAGTACTCGGGTGGAGATACATCTTCAGGACCGGAACACCAGGCACCACAACCGGTTGCATGTGAACCCATGACGTAAGGCTCAGAAGTCGTCAATTCAGGGTTTTCGTGTTTAGGATCAACGTCAGTTGCAGCCCAAAGTACCGCCTGACCAACGGTCATGCCCAGGAAGTTGTGCCAACCGATCTCTTCAAGGTGAGGATCCTGGAAGGCTTCCATGGTGACCATGTGGATAGGACCACGACCTGCATTCACCTCGCTGATGATTGCGTGGTTACGCAGACAGGTTGGGATTGGACGGTGAGTGGTGTGAGACGCTTCTGGGTCCAGATATTCTATACCAACCCTTTCCTGCAGCTCAGGGAACCATTTTGATTCGTACTCTTCACCGTAGGCATTCTGGGTATAGGTTTTGAGATGCAGGAAGTAAGCACCGACAGGACCATAACCATCTTTGAATCGAGCCAGTACGATACGGTTTTCCATTTGTGTCATCTTCGCGCCTGCTTCGATCATAAGACCATAGGCAGAACCGGATGACCATGGCGCGTACCAGACACGACCCGCACCCTCACCCACTGAACGTGGCTTAAAGATGTTAGAAGCACCACCGGCGCCACAGATAACGGTTTTGGATTTGAATACGTGGTAGTTACCGGTACGCACGTTGAAACCAACAGCACCGGCAACGCGGTTCTCTTTGGATTCATCCATCAGTAGATGAGTCAAGCAGACACGATTGTATACTTTGTCTGCTGATTTTTTCGCAGCTTCTGCAACAATCGGCTTATATGATTCGCCATGAATCATGATCTGCCAACGACCTTCCCGCAAGTATGCGCCGGTCTTGGTGTTGCGCATGATCGGCAGACCCCATTCTTCGAAGTTGTGAACAGTGGAGTCAACGTGGCGCGCCATATCGAATGCCAGATCTTCACGCACCATACCCATCAGGTCGATACGTGCATAACGTACGTGATCTTCCGGGTTGTTCTCGCCGAACCGGGTGCCCATGTAACAGTTAATGGCGTAAAGGCCCTGGGCTACCGCACCAGAACGATCGATGTTGGCTTTTTCCGCAATGACAATTTTCTTGTCCTTGCCCCAATATCTTGCTTCAAATGCAGCACCTGTACCGCCTAAGCCTGCACCTGCAACCAGGATATCAATGTTGTCTTCAATAATTGTCTTGTAGCCCATTAGTAGTAAACCCCTTCTTTCATTTCCAAGCCATTTGATTCCAGCGTGTGTAAACCACCTTCATCCATGCGGATATATTTAGGCTCGTTAAACAATAATTCACCATCACGCATTTCTTTACCGGGTTCTGCTGCTTGGGACAAATTAGGATATCCTGAGCCCCAGGGCTTGGTCGTGATAGGCGCCAGTAGGTCCATGTCTTTTTTACCGTTGCGGAACTTGATGCGCCAGGCAATGGTTCCTTTTTCTTCATCACGATGCACGCGTACCGAGTGACCCAGTGGCGCGAAATCCGCGTAACCACGCACATCAATGGCGTGCATAGGGCAGGCTTTTACGCAGGAGTAACACTCCCAACACATGTTAGGCTCGATGTTGTAAGCACGGCGAAGCGTTTTATCAATGTGCATAATGTCCGAAGGACAAATATCTACGCAGTGGCCACAGCCGTCACAACGCGTCATATATACGAAAGTTGGCATAGTCTTCCTCTTTCTTTGTCTATTGTTAATTAGGATTAATGTTAGTAATGACGTGGTGCTTCACGCTTAATACCAAGCCCCATGTTCGGTGGATTTTTGCCCATATATTCTGGGATATCCGGAAACTTTTTATGTACTTCAGGATCACTTAAATCGTATTCAGCAGGCAGATTCTCCATGGAGCCATCAGCTTTGGTCACTTTTTTCTGAAAAGCTGCAGCAGGCTTAAAGAACATATGCGCAAATTTGGACCACAATACGCTGCCAAACAGTACTGTGCTAGATAATATGAACAATGCGAAGAAAATGGTAGTCCAGGTTGAAGCACCTTGAGACGACTGCATGTAGGACCAGATTAGTCCGAAAGTCGCCGTTGCTAGCAGCGAGAGAATAAACAAATCCGCACGTACCAGACGGAACCATGTAACGCCTTCCGCAGACACATCAACGCGGATAAAAAACCAGAACCAGTATCCACCAACACAAAGCATTATTGCACCAATATGCCAGAGCTGTGGCAGGATAGCAGGTGTAGGTGCTTCAGGTGTTGGATAGCCAAAAATCATAATGGCGGTAGTAGCAACAAAGATAATGAAGCCATACATGGTCAGAAGATGGGAAAGTCTGCGTTTTGGATTGCAGAATTCAGAAGAAGTTAAGACTTCACTCGCGACCGTTGAAATTGCAAGACCAACTTTTTCCCCACCACTTACTGTACGTTTTGCGTTCTTTTTCGCTTTTTTCGCATTTTCAAAAAAGTACTTCGCGCTTTTCTTGTGGATCATGTCAATTACGGTCCCGCCTATGACCAGCAGAACCATCAAGATGACATACCCCTGCATGACGTTGGGCGGTATAGATGCCGAAAGCTCGGCAAACGGATTGCTTGTGAACATTTAATTTTCCTCAAAATTGTTATTGGTTAAATAATACTCAAATCTATTACCCGTTTCTTGCGAACCAGACTGTCTAATAGCCAGCAAACTCCAGTGCCGCCCTCTGATCCGACTTAGGAATGAAGATACTTTAATCATCAGATATGGGACCCTAAGGGTATCACACGCTAGTATGTACCTGAAATAAAGCCGACGCATAGAAAACTGTAATGTTAAAAAACTAGACAAATGATTTTAGATTTGTTGCACGAACCAGTTTTTTCTATAATTTTTTTGCGGCTAGTGTCCACATTCCCGATAAAACATCTCCTATAGCAATAACATCGCGTACGATAACTTATATGTTTACGTTCATGGAATAGAAAAATTTTTAACTGGCTATTGCAATTACTTATAATCCAATGAATTTGGAGGAAGTTGTCGTACGAGAGAAAAAAGAATTTTAAACCAAAATCGCTCCCTCTAACCAGTCACCAAAATTACAACTATGCCAAAAGTGGGATTCCCAATAAATGATCAATGTCAATAATTGTCTATTCGTCGATTCTCTTCCAAATCCACCTAACCTCAAATAAAGAAAGGGACCACGCTGTGTCAGCCGTCTTCTTACTACTATATGTATATGTTGAGGCAGGTCGCTCTCGTGCAGTGGCTTCGGCCATCCGTGGCCTATCGCGACAGTCGTACATCCTTGTAAATCGTCCTTGTGCTCCGAGTCACCTGCACATCTGACCTCCAGGGATGGAGGAAATGCAAAAGAATCGCCTGGAGCAATCCTTGCCATGTTCATTGAGATTCTCACGTTCGAATATCGCTCGTAGCCCAATAAATAATAAAGCCCCTTTCAGGGGCATTTTCATTTATGACGGAGAGGCAGGGATTGTCTCGGGGCCTTCCCTGGCCCCTCGCCCTTCGGGCACACTACGTGCGACCAAATTTGCAATCCTGCAAATTTGTCGAACCCTGGGAACCGCGAGGCTCAACGGTTTTCAAGCCGCTTCAAACCTCTTGATTTATAAACACATTTTCCGCTAATCCTAATTTAATCATCATCTTACAACACTGATGATTACGTTCAACCACACCTTATACGACACCAAGTGTCCCTGAATTGTCCCAACAAGTTACAAAACAACTCGGTTTGCTCTAGCGATCGATATACACTTTATATGAACTGCCCTTTTAAACCAAGCGCTAAGAATATAACGAATGATAAAGCTATGCCGCTACCTCTATGGATACATGTAGACCCAATCGATGTGCAAAATCCACCAGCATATCCAGACGAAACTCATCGATTTTCCCTTGCATCAAGGCATTGACCCGCGGTTGGGTACACTCTAGTAATTCAGCGGCCTGTTGCTGAGTCAATTCGCGCTCCTTCAACGTTTCAGTAATCACCCGAAGCATATCCGAACGCAGTTTGAGATTCTCCCGCCGAATCGGATCATCTTCCAGGGCATCCCATACACTTTGATATCGTTGCTTATCAGTCATACCGTTTCTCGTCTTTGTGCAACGTAAGATATTAAATCTTCTTAAAGAATAATCCCGGGTCTATTTGAAAACGCTTTGCCAATTTTTCAATGTGTTGCTTAGTCAGATTTCTTTCGCCAGCAAGTATTTTAGAGACCAGCGTTTTATCCCCAATTTCAGGCAGATCTGCACCGGTGAGTTGATGCTGTGACATTAACAGTCGCAAGACAGCCACATCGGGCGCTATGTTATCTGCCTCTTGATCAAACGCCATCATTGCAGAATCCTTCGATTCATAAGCGGCAATTGCACGGCTAATCAATTCGATCAGACCATTAAGTGTATCTTGCGGATCATCACTGGCTTGTTCTAATAACTCTTCAACCACTTGCAGTGCCTGTTCATACTCGGTTTCATTGGTGATGTGTAACAAGGGCGCTGCCACTTGCGCAAACTCCTCATATTTATCCTGGATAATATTAAGCGCTGTTGACATCACGAGCCTCCTTTACGGTAGTGTTCACACAATTTGTCATATTCCGCATGGGTGACGATGTGTTTGACATAAATTCTGTTCTGGTTAAATTGAATAAAGGCCATCATGCGCAAATGATTGCCTCCTATATTGACCACCCACCATTTTTCCCGGTATTTAAAATTATCCAAACTGGGAAAAACCTGACGCATTTGCGCGGGTGAATCAAACATGGCCCGTTTCAAAACGCTGTAGACATCCAGTATCGCTTGCCGCTGGTTGGGATAACGCTCGGCGGCCTCGCTAAAGGGGCGTTTTGAAATAACGTGCATGCGACGATTCCATTCGGTTGACTATTTGTCAACTATAGACTCACGTTGACATATTGTCAACCTTGCACAATCTTCCATACTACTATTTAATTCAACAAGTTAATTATTTTGTTAACTACCCTTAGTACACCGGTCTCTATACCTCCTTAAACATTTATGCATCATTGAACACCATATGGTATAAAATGCCATATATGGCTGCTACACTTATTTTCAAAGACAAATTCATCTACGCTGATGGCGCAATACGAGAGATGGTGATTTGGAAATTACCCGTAGCGGATCCTGACCGACCTCACGGTCTTAAATACCGATTGTATTACGGCTATCCCGATCGTTGTCTGGTCCGTTATGACAATGAAAAGGGTAAAGGTGATCATCGCCATTGGAATGAAAAAGAAACATCCTATGAATTTGAGTCGGTCGAGAAACTCGTTGACGATTTTAAAAATGACATTGCCAAGCTCAGAGGTACATCATGAAAAAACAGCACATTCACATCGGTGTTGAAGAGGCAGATCGCGGATTTGACCGGTTTATCGATGCCTGGCACCGTGCTGAGAAACACGACGTAAATGCACCGGAGGTGCATTTAAATTTTGAAGACTTTTCCATGTTGGTTGCCTTGCTCACCCCACGCCGGTTGGAATTGCTAAAACAAGTACGCCAGGCAGGCCCAATCAGCGTACGCGCTTTGGCTAAAACACTAAACCGAGACTACAAAAATGTACACTCCGATACGGCGGCCCTGGAAGAAGCCGGATTAATTGCGCGTAATGCGGAGGGATTAATTGTTGCTCCCTGGGATGTCATCGATGCTCACGTGAGTCTCGTAGCCTAACTACCACCCACCGATTTATGAGTGAGACTGGAGTGTAGAGCATAATATTTTCACGCAAACGCTATCCTTTATCATGTGCAACGTTGATCACATAAACCCAGCGCAGATTGTTTTGCAATCTAAAATCACTTAGCAAGACCATTGAGTAATGTAATTATTTTTATTGGCTGATGACTGTGCGAGTCAAATAGGGCTGGAAAGATGAGCCTTCAACGGTTTGAAAACCGTTGAAGGGCAACCTTCCCAGGGTTCGAATCCCTGCCTCTCCGCCATATTTTTCTATTGTTTCAACAGCTTATCTAACTTATCTTACCTTCTATTATTCTTTCTAAAATTACCCAGGGACAAATTTGGGACACTCCGCTCGCGAATGGGTGTGACTATATGTGCATGTCTGTGTTTTAAAGTGATTATGAATTTTAGAATTGGAAAATAACTGTTGGTGATTCAACGCATTTCAATAAATTTCAAGCCGCTTTAACCTCCTTAATTTATAAACACTTTTTCCAAAATTCCTAATTATTTCATCACCTTAATAAAACTGGGGATCACACCCAATCACACCTTGTACGATGCCAAGTGTCCCTAAATTGTCCCAAGTTAGTCATATCAGATCGACAAATTAAATAACTCCCCCTAGTTTAACAATAACTCGAGAAGGAATTAATATAGCCAGAAATAGTGTCAGTCAAACCGAAAGAGCTAAAAAATAAGCGATGTATGATCGGCACTCACAATACTTTTAGCTCAATTCCACCTCGACATAATGTTCCAGGCGATCGTTAACCAGGGGGATCACGTCTTCCACCGCGCTACCGTCCAGCACTATGCGGCTAACAAGAGTTGACTTTTCGCCGACGCGCTTGATGGTGATGTGGTAGACCGTCTCACGATAGCGATAGTGAATGATGAACGACTGCCAATGGTCCGGGATGCACGGTGCAATGCGCAGATGATCAACTTCCAGTTGCAGACCAAGCAATGTCTCCACGGTCAGCCGGTACATCCATCCGGCCGCCCCGGTGTACCAGGTCCAGCCACCGCGGCCTGTGTGTGGCGACGCGCCGTATATATCCGCGCACATCACATAAGGCTCAACCTTGTAGCGTTCAATTTCTTCTGGCTCACTTCCGTGATTAATGGGATTGAGCATGGCGAATAATTCCCACGCGCGCTCCTTATCACCTAACATAGCAAATGCTGTCGTGGTCCAAATGGCAGCATGTGTATATTGACCACCGTTCTCGCGCACGCCGGGTACATAACCTTTTATGTATCCGGGCTCAAGGCTTGATTTGTCAAAGGGTGGATCGAGCAGTTGGATTAATTGCGCATCACGTCGCACCAGTCGTTTATCCACTGCCATCATTGCCTGGCGCGCGCGCATGGCATCACCGCCTCCTGATATGACTGCCCAGCTCTGGCTGATGGAATCAATTTGGCATTCGTCATTGTCGGACGAACCCAGGGGTGTACCATCATCGAAGTAAGCACGCCGATACCAGGCGCCGTCCCAGGCATTGGCTTCAATGTTGTCGAGCAACTGATCTGCCTGCTTTATGCATTCGTCAGCAAAATCGTCGTTGTTTCGATTACGCGCCAGATCTGCAAACTGCTGCAGATTCTGGTACAGGAACCACGCCAGCCAAACGCTTTCGCCTTTGCCATCTCGACCGATGAGATTCATGCCATCATTCCAGTCGCCACAGCCTATCAGGGGCAATTGATGTTCGCCAAAGCGCAGACCATGTTTGATGGCACGCACGCAATGTTCATACAAGCTGGCTACTTCCGTTGAGCGTTGCGGATGGTCGTAGTAAGCCTCCTCTTCCACATTCAACTCGCGGCCTTCCAGGAAATGCACTTGCTCGTCGAGCACTCCCGTATCGCCGGTTGCCTGCACATAACGACAGGTTGCATACGGTAACCATAAATAGTCATCAGAGAAATGGGTCCGTACGCCCTGTCCGTTAGGTGGATGCCACCAGTGTTGCACGTCACCCTGAAGAAACTGGCGCTCGGCGCAACGGATCAACTGCTCGCGAGCGAGCCATGGTGTCGCATGGATCAACGCCATGGTGTCCTGTAGCTGGTCACGAAAACCATAGGCACCACCGGACTGATAAAAACCGCTGCGTCCCCAAAGGCGGCACGACAGAGTCTGGTAAAGTAACCAACCGTTGGCGAGTACATTCAACGCCTGGTCAGGTGTTTCCACATACACCGCACCCAAAGTATGGTTCCAGTATTCCCACACCGATTCCAATGCCTGCCGCGCACCCGCGGTTCCACCATACTGCTGGATAAAATGCTGCGCCTGGTCGGTGTTACTTGCCGCGCCGAATATAAACACGATCTCGCGCTCTTGCCCATCTGCCAATTCGATCTGGGTCTGTAGCGCGGCACAAGGATCAAGGCCCGCACCTGTCTTACCCGACAAGTGCGTGCGCTGTAAGGCTTCCGGCTTAGCCAGCGATCCATTACGGCCAATGAACTCAGTACGGTTGCCAGTTACCGTACGCGCTGACTCGCTGACCTGCACAAACACAATGCGATCAGCCCACTCGCGACCATAGGCATTACGGGCAAACAACGCCCCGCTGTGCGGATCGGTTTCGGTAACAACGTGCATCATATTGGCATGCCGCCATTCACCGAGCACCAATTCCCAATACCCTGTCAGTGATAATCGACGCGGGCGTCCCGAATGATTGTGCAGCTTAACCACAACAAATTTCACCGGCGCATCCATCGCGACGTAGGTATATAACTCCGAGGCAATACCAGATTCATCATGCTCGAAGGCACTGTAACCAAATCCATGTCGGCACACGTACCCCGACTCGCCGCACGCGGGTAATGGTGTCGGTGACCAGAATGCGCCCGTGTCTTCGTCCCGTACATACAATGCCTCACCACTGCTATCACTCAACGAATCATTATGAAAAGGTGTTAAGCGATACTCGTGGGCATTGTCTACCCAGGTGTATGCACCTCCGCTTTCGCTAACGACCGTACCAATGTGCGGACTGGCAATAACATTCACCCACGGCGCTGGCGTACTCTGACCTGGCTCGAGAGTGATGACGTATTCGCGCCCGTCCGGCGTGAATCCTCCCAGCCCGTTGCAGAAAATGCGTTCGTGATCTGGCAATGGTCGAGCCTGCTCTGCCACAGCTTGCTGCGCCAGTGAAAGACGACTCGGCAAGCGCTCTGCTGGTACGCGACGCTGTACCTGCTCGGCCAATGTCTCGGCAGTATCGGTCAACACGACGCGGGCTACAGTCTGGAACAATACCCGATCTTCTTCGGAAAGTTCATCGGCACGCCGCACAAATATACCGCCCGGCCTGTCGATAACATGTGCTTCGGGGCCCGAGTTGATCATCCCCATGATTCTGTCTTGTAGAACCGCCCGGTATCCTGAGAAATCCTCGTTCAGAATCACCAGATCAACTATTAATCCTTTCATGCGCCAGTAGGCATGTGCTTGCAGCACTTGCTTCACCAATTCGATGCGGTTCAGATCGCCGATGCGCACCAGGACAATAGGCAGATCGCCCGAGACGGCAAAGCGCCATAGACCGGGCTGACCAAGCTGGTTGCGTGCAATGACGCTGGGCGCAGCGCGGCGCATGACATTACTATGAATGACAGAAGTCGCCAGGCGACCATAGACCTGCGCATCGGTTTCGGTAGCATTGATATTGCGCAATACCTCCTGGCTTTGGAACCATGCCATTTCAAAAGCACGTTCGACAAAGTGACGGTCACAATATTTGTCAAGCAAGGCCAACGCTTCCTCGCGTGTATCTGCAACACCGGAGATGATCTGCACGACTGCCGACTCGTCAGCTGACAAGGTAATCGTGCGACGAATCGCTACGATGGGATCGAGTACCGGGCCATCCGTATTTGATAGAGGTTGCGACTTTGGTTGCGACTTAAGTTGCGACAATGGTTTAACTAATTCTTTGGATAAGCCGGAAGCGTTATTACTATTCCCCAGGACCACCGGATTAGCCGCAGTTCGACCCCGGCCGATGAATTGCGCACGATCAGTCTCAAACGATGGCTCGCCGCTCACGGCGCCGGGCGCTACTAATAAATGAAACATCCACGGCACCTGCTCTCCCGGTGTGCGCGGCCGCCGCGTGCACAAGATGGCTTGCCGTTCGGGAAGAATTTCGGTCTGCACGAACAGATTACTGAATGCGCGATGGGCCAGGTCAGCATTTAGCGGTGCCAACACAACTTCTGCGTAACTGGTCACTTCGATATGACGAGTACGGGACGACAGGTTGGCCAGGGTAACGCGGCGTATCTCCACATCGTCTTCTGCCGAGACACTAATCTCGGTATGGGTTTCGATTGACTGATCACGGCGTCGATACTCAGCGCGCGCCTGTACAAAGATCGCCTCATAGTGATCGGCCTTGCAAAGCGTCGGTTGATACGCCGTTGACCAATAACGCCCCGTATCAATGTCACGCAAATATATAAAAGTACCCCAGTTATCGGACGTCACGTCCTCGCGCCAGCGAGTCACCGCCAAATCTCGCCATCGGCTGTAACCACCTCCGGCATGCGTGGCCATCACGTGGTAACGACCATTGGACAACAGGTGAACTTCAGGTAGCGGAGTATTCGGGTCGGTAAACACGCGCATCGTTTCGCGCCCTTCCGTCACAGCAGGCCGCGCGGAGGCACTCACTTCGGCCGCGTGTGGATGCAGTGTTGCTCCCTTTTTGGGTACGCGTTCCTGCAGCAACAATTCCGTCGCACGAACCAATGGATCGGACATGAATCGACGCTGCATCGGCCGGTCTAGTAGCACGTGCGCCAGTGACAACAAACTCATACCCTGGTGATGCGCCATGAAAGTTCGCACGATCGCGTGGTTCACGCCTGGCAGCACACGGGACGGCGTGTAATCGATCGCCTCATAGAGGCCGTAGTCACCCAGAAAACCATCGGCGGTCAATACTTGCAAATTGCGACACGCTTCGCGTGGCATCACCGTTAGCGCCAGCGCGCTGGCATAGGGCGCAATGACCAGGTCATCGCTCAGTCCACGTTTAAAACCCAGGCCGGGTACACCGAACGCACGGTATTGATAGACCTGATGCATATCAGTGGCGTTATAGCAGGATTCGGAAATACCCCAGGGTACACCGCGTTGTCGGCCGTATTCAATCTGCCGGGATACGGCAGCTTTACAGGTTTGCTCCAATAAGGTGTTGGCATAACTGGGCATGATCAACTGTGGCATGAGGTACTCGAACATCGAGCCGCTCCAGGATATCAAACTCACATCGCCGCCATGACTTGTCAGTAAACGACCGAGCAAGAACCAGTGCTTCTGCGGCACTTGTTCCTGCGCAATAAGCAGAAAACTGGCCAGCCGCGCTTCCGATGCAAGTAAATCATAACAGGATGGATCACGTCGCCGTTCGCCAACATCGTAACCGATGCTCAGTAAACCTTGTTCGGTATCGTAGAGAAATTCAAAATCCATCGTGGCTGCTTCATGACAACGATCGATCAAATCATCGATCATTCGCAGACGTTCCGCGGCCTGTTTTTGACTGGTGACTAACAATACAGGATCAACACCATTCGCGGTAAATCCTTCTTTGGCCAGTTGCGCCAGAGTCGGAATTATATGGGTATGCTGCGGTTCCGGCACCAAAGATCTCAGGTCATCCCGAACTGCCCGCACTTGCTGGTCGAAGTCCTGCGCCCAGCAATAGAGTTCGCCATTGATATCAATATCAACTTCTGCAGTCAAACAGGCAAGCAGCGCCCCACTCGTTTGCTGAATTTCATCCAGCACACTATTAGCAACAGCCAGTGTTTGTTTTTGCTGTTGAAGGTGAGAGTCAGGCTGAGTCTGCTTTTCTGTTGCCTGTTCAGGTAACGTCATTGAGCTCAATGTCTTTTGTAGTAACTTTACTTGCTTCGCTATATCCGGGGCGGGTGGCGAAGGCAGGTGTTCGCAAAGTTCTTGTAAAGTATCGCCCAGACCCTGAAACGCGCGCGACGCTAGTACCGGTTGATATTTCAACTCTTCCAGCCCCGCTTGCAAGGTGAGCAAACACCCGGCCAGGTTGCCGCTATCCACCGAAGAAACGTATTGCGGACGAAGCGGTTGCAACGAGCGAGTGTCATACCAGTTGTAAAAATGGCCGCGATAGCGTTCCAGCTTTTCCATCGCGGCTAACGTCTTCTCGGTACGCTGCAGAAATTCTGCAGCGCAAATGTAACCGAAATCGTAGGCCGCCTGGTTCGCCAACAACGCCATACCTATGTTGGTGGGCGATGTCCGCGAGGCGATGGTAGGGACCGGATGTTCCTGGAAATTATCGGGAGGTAACCAGTTGTCCTGTGGACCGACAAACTCAGCAAAGAAACGCCATGTTCGTCGCGCCAGTGCTCGCAGGAATTTCTGTTGATCAATCGTCAAGTCCGGTGCCGGCGATTCTAGTGGCTTACTGATCCACCAGCCAACGACCGGTGACGCCAGCCAGAGCAACAAAACCGGCACATACATATATAAGTTGTAAGACTGGGTTGACATCATTTGCCACTGTGCACCAGCCATATTCTGGACAAAAGTCTGAATAAGAATCAGAGCGAGTAAAAGCGACACAACAGGCGCTATCCACATTTCCTTAAAAAAATCGGCCAGCGAACGACATGCGTTACGACTTGCATAGGATCGAAGTTGCCAGAGCAACAAGCCGCGTCGCGTAAACAACATGCGAACACCCGAACGCAGAATCGCATCCAGACAAATCAGCGTGTCGTAGGGCAAAAAAACCAGGGTAAGCAACATGAGTACTAGCGAATGACCTACGGATTTACTGGTCAGGATCAAATGTACCAACCAATCGCGTTCGCCCGGTTTACGAATAAGCTCAATCGTGGCCCCAAGCAAGGTAGGCACGAATATCACACTAGCTACTACAAGAGTCCACAACCACGCTGGTCCCGGACCAAACAACCAGCCCCCCGCCAACAAGGCAAACAATGCCGGCGACACCAGGCTGCGTCGCAGATTGTCAAAAATTTTCCACACTGACAAGGCGCTGAGTGGGTTTGGTAGACTTTTTGCTTTTGATTTATCTGAAGCAGTCCCTCCATTCGACTTGATCGACCTATTTTCTATCGACTTATATATAGTCGGTCCTGGCACGCGCGAAAGCAACCAGCTGGCAAGTTGCCAGTCACCGCGTATCCAGCGGTGTCGCCGGCTGGCTTCCATGGCATAACTGGATGGATATTCTTCAATAAAGTCGACATCAGTCACCAGTGCCGAACGTGCATAACCGCTTTCGAGCAAGTCGTGACTAAGAATAAGGTTTTCCGGAAAGCGTCCATCGACAGACTGACGAAACGCATCCACATCGTAGATACCCTTACCGATGAAAGATCCCTCGCCGAAAATATCCTGGTAAACATCCGATACTTCCCGCGTGTAGGGATCAATGCCTGACTCACCCGCGAATAATTTGGTAAAGCGTGACTGACCCGCACTGGTCATACTGATCGACGCGCGTGGTTGCAGGATCGCGTAACCTTCGACAATGCGTCCCTTACTGGTATCGTACACTGGCCGATTCAGAGGATGCGCCATGTTGCCTATCAATGTGCGTGCCGTATCACGGGGCAGTTGCGTATCGGTATCCAGGGTAATGACATACTTGATCGTTTCGAATATAGAAGCATCACCGACGATATCCGAGAAGGCCGCTTGCTCTCCTCCACGCAGGAGGGCATTGAATTGCTCCAGTTTACCGCGCTTGCGTTCATAGCCCATCCATACCCCTTCGTATGGATTCCACACCCGGGATCGGTGCAACAGGTAAAAGATGCATGGACGATCTTCGCGGTAGGTTTCGTTGAGCGCGTGAACAGCTGAGCGCGCATATGCAATCAGCGCGGCATCGCCAGGCAGCGTTTCTTCGGGTGCATCACGAAAATCCGTGAGCAATGCGAAAAACAGATTCGCGTCGCGGTTACCGAGATAGCGGATCTCCAGCGCTTCGAGCAGGTCGTCAATCTCTTGCGGCTTACTCAACAAAGTGGGCACTACCACCATAGTGCGGTGAATATCCGGGATACCTTGCGAAAAATCCAAACGCGGTAACGCACGAGGCGGCAAAACAAGTGTGACCACCAGATTCACCAACGGTACAGCTAGCGCCGATGCTCCAATGATGCTGGTGAATGCAAAAAACCAGTAGCGCCAGTTAGCCGGCTCGAATCCCCCAAAAGAAACAAGCACAACCGATGTTGCCAGCGCAGTGAGCAACATGATGGGGCCGAGGTAAAGCAACAGACGAACACGCCGGCTCGCTCGGGTAAACCGCAGCTTCCACGGCAAACGGCAACCCACCGACTGCTCCAGGCCTTGCCGCCCGTTGTCAACCAGGTAGTATCCTACATGCGCGCGACGATCGTTGCCGCCCAATTGCTGCGCAGCAGTTTGCTCAAGCACTTTGGCCTCTGCTTGCGCTAGCGCAATGGCTTTGCGCGCTACCGAATGCTCGCTACACGAGCCAGCTCTTGCCACGTCTTCAATGACATGCCGGTAGCGGTCGCGAGTGGCAAAATCCTGGCTGGCATACATGCCCGACGGATCTTCATGCAGTGTCTGTTCTACAACACTGAGCGACTCGACGAAATGACGCCAATCCGTTGCGCCAATAAATCGCAGGCTACCAATACTGTTTGCGATGGAAATCTGGTTAGCCGCAGCCGTTCGGCCTGCCGCCGCCGACAACTGCGTTGCGGTCACACCCTGGTCAAGTAGTTTGTGTTCAACCCAGGCTTGAACGAACGCCATTGCGGGCCCTTGCGCCTGAAGCCTTGCGTAAAACTCTTCCACAAACGATGCAGTCAGCGGCACATCGGCATTGGCAAACTCGGCCAGTAATTGAATAAGTTGTTTTGGTTCTTTTTCGGCGGTAGCCAGCATGCGGTCCGCCCATGTGATAGCTGTGTCGAGTTCCTCACGCCGACGGGCAATACGCATTGCAACACGGCGCAGATTTTCCAACAACGCCAACTGCAACATAATCGGGAACGCCCATAGCTCACCCAGCTTTAACGGTTCAATGGTCTGGTAGGCTGCGACGAAATGGGTGGCGTTATCGCTATCCACACGACCATCCATGTGAGATATCAACTCCAACGCCAGATCATAAATACGGGGGAAACCAGTTGACGGGCCATCAATCAGTCTTGGCAACTGCCGACTGTAGCCTCGCGGCAGATGCCGACGCGCCAAACCGATCTGCTGCTCGATGAGATAAAAGTTGTCAAGCAGCCAGGTCTCTGCCGGTACAATACGTTGTCCCGGCATCGCGGCGACTGTCACAACATCATACGCCGCCTGCAAAACGCGCGCGTTGTCCGCCAAACGTGGCAACAACTTATCCGGCCCTGGACGTGGGTCGATTTTATGCTGCCCAGCCAGCGTTACCGCGTGACGCTTTAATTGCTCGATGCTGAAAAGTTCCGAACGCAGTAACTCAGTATCGCTGTCGTTACGCAACGAATTTCGCGTATGCGGCGAAAATCTAAGTTTCTTAATCGTTATGACATTATCCTCAATCGAGCACGGTGGTAGCCAATCCAGCACTGACATTAAAAGCTATATTTGTAGAAAGCACACCACGCTCATTAGGCACTATCAACAAGTAACCTGGCGGTCGCAATTTGCTTAAACTGTTTTGGCAGGTGTTGATCAAATTAAGATAAAAAATGGACCTTGTCGTACATAATATAGATAGCGTTCACCTCTCAATCTGCAGGCCTGTTTTAGCGCATACTCGGTGTAAACACGGCGCCGCACAAACTTCAAACCGCTTAATTACGATTTTAATAAAACACTGGTCACATTTATTTAACGAATTTAGCCCAGAAGTCCCTTAGACCCGTTCATTTCCTCCTTCTTGGCTCTCTTCGCCGCCTTCTTTTCTTTTGGGGTCATCGCCGGTTGCTTCTTATTCTCTTTTGTGCTTTTTTGCTCTTTACTCATGGTGTTTGCTCCTAATAATTGAGGGGAAATTTTCGGGTTAACCATAGCACCTGCTTTTTGCTATGCATGCCCAATGATGGTCTGATACTGCTTAACTAGAATACCGACAAGGTACGGTACTGAAAGGTATTAAGGGGAAATGGTCCGTCCTTGCGGGACCAAGAGAAACCCTGCTATTCGGCAAGAGAAATACCAATGCTGGTGGAGATAGTAGATGTTGCCTATTCTACCACAATTTACTCCATGATTATGGATTGTTATGAAAAAGGAAGGGGTAAGCTGAAGTTCCTGTGTTTCAATCGGGATGTGAATTAAACAGCACATGCCCTACAGTATTTTTTATACGCGTTACCCCCGTGTAACGACGCATTACTAGCCTTCGCTTTCAGGGCGTTCCATAACTACCCGGTACGCATCCATGCTTCGACTGTAAAAGGCATAGGATGAACCCCACAGATAGAGCCGGAAAATACGGTAAAGCTTTTCACCCCAACGTTTGCAGGTTTCCTCGCGTGCTAATTCCAGGTTTTTTGCCCACTCCCGGCAAGTCAGGTAATAACTGTGACGATCGTTGTAGACACGTTGTATCTCCAGGTTCGTTTTGGCGATTTGAGCCAGGAACTCGTGTAAGCAAAAATAGCGGTGATTTCCAGGAAACACGTAACGCGATATAAACGCAGGTTTTGAATATCTTTTACGGAACGAACTGGCATCCAGATAGATTTTGCCGCCGGGTTTCAACAAGCGCTGGAACTGCCTCACGACAGCGCCATAATCAGGTAGATGCTCCATTACACCAAGGATAACAATCGCATCATAGGGTTGCCGCGATTCGTACTGATAAAAATCGCCGTATTTTACCTCGCACGGAAGTTGCAGACGTTGAACCAACGCTTTCAAATACTGCTCCGAATGATGCGCAAGCGTAAGTGCTGTCACACGAATTCCTTGTTTTCCTGCGTGCTCTACAAACGCCCCCCAGCCTCCGCCGACGTCCAGTACACGATCGCCCGGTTTGAGGTTACAAGCTTTCACGACATATTCCAGTTTGCGACGCTGTGCCGTTTCAAGCGGCTCATCATCACGTTCAAATATGGCTTGGGAATAACACCGGGTCGGACCTAGAAACCTGAGGAAAAATCCATTTTCATATTCGTAATGGTCAGCAATGGCACGTATATTGGTCCGTAACTTACCACTAAATAAGGGAGCGATTCGTCGCCAAAGGGTGTGAAATGGATGCCGATCGTGCAAACTCTCACGGTTGCTAACAACCCCCCACATATCCCCCTCAATGTCTATACTGCCATTGATGTAGGCTTCAGAAAAACGCAGCTGATCAAATCGCGTAAGTGCCTGTAGTCCATAATGATCATTAACAGTAATAGTAAACATCGGATCTCTATCTCCGAACCGGTAATTTCCCTCCTTCGGCAACCGGATTTCGAAAGGTTCAATTACCTTATCGGTCAAGTGATTTTGGATTCGTTGCGCCAACCAGTTTTTTTCTACTTTTTTTTCTGCGGTAAGTGTCCCCATACGATATCTCCAAAAACCATAATATCAAAACCGATTGCTAGCAAATAAGTTAGGTAATATAGCAAACCAATATGGTTTTGCCTGAAGCAGCAATCATTACCAGGGCGTCAAGGGCAAATAACTTCAGCAAAGCCTCCTGCCGGTCAGTTTTCACAGAATATTTTGCGAATAATGCCCACTTAATACGTTGAGATATATCAAATACCTGAACCAATTTAGCTAACAATACAAATTAAGCTTCGCTGTTATAGCTGTACATAATACAACCAAAATAGTTTCAAACACCAAATCACCCTGGGTATTGAATAAACAAAGCGATACAAGCATATACACAGCAATCAACTCAACAACTGGCGGATCTCATGAAGAAAGTTAATCCATCGCTTGCACTAATAGTCGTTTTACCCATTGCATCCATAGTATTGGCTGGAAGTTAACTATTGCGAAGCTAAATTGGAAACACTGCATATCATGTTACAAAGCGTTTGACAGAACGTCTATTTCTGCAACAAAACTCACTGGTCACCAGACAATGGCGCTGAGCACCATGACTTGCGAATAGTCTCTTTGATTAATGGAATCAATGGCGCAACAACACTGAACGTTCTTATCCCACACTGGAGGAGCCTTTGGATGTGCTCGGGCCGACCTGCGAGTTCGCCACAGATGGAAAGCGGTACATCAGGTACATCATCATGAGTAATTCGTAACAATCTGAATATGATATCCGAAGCATCGTTGTAATAGTGTTCCACCGCCGCATTCTCACGATCAGCCGCAAACGCATATTGCGTCAGGTCGTTTGTGCCGAAACTCAGAAAGTCGACGTGCTTAATTATTTCTTGCGCCATCAATGCGGCGGCTGGTGTTTCAATCATTGCCCCCAAACGGATTGGTGATACCCGCAGTTCTAAACAGATTTTCGTGAGATGCTCTTTCACCAGCAACACATCATCCGGCAATGCCACCATAGGCACCAGCACGTGCACGTCATGTTCTTTGGCGAGGTCCAGTAAGGCCCGCAGCTGCGTTTTTAAAAGTTCGGGGTATTCGCGCAGAAAACGAATACCTCGACGACCTAAGGAAGGATTTGTTTCTGCCATGAATCCTATGAAGGGTAAGGGTTTGTCGGAACCTATATCCAGAAGTCGCACGTAAACAGGACTTCCCTGTGCTGCTGCAAGTGTCTGCCGCATCTCACTAACAAGCTCAACGGTATTAGGCGGCACAACGCGCCCCATATATGCCTGTTCCAATCGATACAAACCCACACCCTCTGCGCCATTCAACATCGCCTTTTCTGTATCGACACTAAAACCCACATTTGCAAGCACCGAGATCGTAACACCATCTTTTGTGACTGCAGGGCTCTGCGCGCGCGACTGTGCCAACTTATACTCCTGGTTTTTGTCATCAAGCTTTTTGCGAAAGATGACTTTTTGTTTCTCCTGAGGATCGATCGTGACATTACCCGCATCAGCATCTACAAGAGCCAATGCACCATGGGGTATTGTCGTCAGGATATCGGGGAACCCTGAAATGCATGGCAGCCCCATCTCTCGGGTAAACAATGCCGCATGAGAACCTGTACTCCCGAACTCCAGAAGCACAGCTGAAACGTGTCGATCAGCGAGAAAAACGGTATCAGATGGTAGTAAACGCAAGGTCGCGAGTACACAGCCATCTGGAATCTCGTCCAATGGGTGTACTGTGATCCCCGCAAGAGCATTACGCAGGCGTATCGAGATATCCCGCATGTCGTCCCCTTTATCCCTTGCTATCTGCGATTCCATAAGCAGGAAGCGTTTTTCCCAACGCAGAAATACCGTCTTGACAGCAGTGTTTGCGTTGACCAGGTTGTCCACGATTTCTTTTCTCAACTCCTCCCTCAGGGAGGAATCATTTAACATAAGTTGATGAGTCCCGAAGACTTCAGCCAATCTGGAATCGATTTCCTTTTCTACCCTCGTTGCCAGGGTAAAAAGATCATCTGAGATTCTAGCAGTGGCATCATCAAGGCGCGAAAACTCTTCACTAACGTTGTTCTTTTCTATATCCACTGGAGCGTCTATAGGGCCCAGCAAACCACGGTGTACAAAGACAAAACCCTGAGCGAGACCGGGGGATATTGGTATCCCCTGGATTGTCAAATTTGAGCTAATGTCAGGCATAATGTCTTCCTTTTCGTACAACCAATTATGACTAAATGATCAATACCGTTGAGCAATGACCGAACCAATATAGTCTTGGGGCTAACCTGATGTATGTTAACTACAGCTATTCAAGACTTTGTAAACGGTATTATTTTTATCAATACTTTTTACTGAGTACATTAGATCATCTGCGATAGAGATCGCTTGTTTAGCGTCCGCTGGAAGGGTTTCAAAAGTGACCACGCCCACACTGAAACTTACAGGCCAATTATGGGATAGCATACGTTCAGATAAAAGTTTTTTAACCTTTGAAAATAAATTTTTTACGTTTTTGTCTCCGGTTTCCGGCAAAAGGCAAACAAACTCATCTCCCCCCAACCTTGAAACCGTATCAGTAGCACGCAACGATAATTTTAAGCATTGTGCAACTTCCACTAATAATTCATCTCCAATTGAATGGCCGAGAGAATCATTTATATTCTTGAAGTTATCGATATCAATGTACGCCAGTGAAAATATGCGCTTAAATCTCCTCGACCGGAGCAGTTCATTTGTCAACTCCACATAAAAGCTTCTTGGATTGTGTAGGCCGGTCAGATTATCTGTGTCTGCAGCTAGCACTTCGGCACGATGCACACTTCGAAAATTGGTTATGAGTATTGCCAGGATTGAATAGGCTATCAAGTGAGACACCCCATCATAAATAATAGATTGCAGACTAAAGCTAGATACACTAAGCCATTCTCTGGATACGGCCAAACCCACTGAAGATATCAGCGCCAAAAACATTCCCGCTCTATTTGAGCCATACCAACTGGCTAACACGATGGGTAAAACCAGAAAGGGCTCTAAATAAACAAACCCGGCGGTAATAAACGCTACGGTGACAATCCCTAATGAGAACAACAACGATAACCACAAGATCAGCCGAGCTGAGCGTTTATCAAGTGCACTGAATATGGTTTTCATACGTTAATTCCCACCCTCCAGTACATTACCGTAAGGATTGAAATAATCTTATGAAAGAATAGCTGAAATTGCATTGACCGGCATATTACACCCGCAGAATTTTCTCAATTACATCTACGCCCTCCTCCAGGAGAAAACGTAAAAACGCGCTGGCCGCTGGCGGCATATGTCTACCCTTTGGGTAAACTAGATACCAGCGCTCCATTAGCGGGAATCCTTTCACATTGAGTTCAACCAATTCACCCCGCTCGCATTCGCGCACAACGCAATACTTGGAGAGTACGGACAACCCCATATTATTAGCGACTGCCTGTTTTAACGCTTCGTTGCTACTTAATTCCATGCTGACATTCAATGTTATATCCTGACTTTCCAGAAAACGTTTTAGCGCGATGCGCGTACCCGATGTCGGTTCTCGCAACAGGAACGTCTCTTTTTCTAATTCCTCCATCGGAATACTTTTTCTTTGCGCAAGCGGATGATCTGATGATGCAACTATTACCAGGGGATTTTTTATAAACGGAATGGACTCAACTTCGATAGTGGTGGGCACCTGATCGATCAAGTACAAGTCATCAAGATTGTCCTGCAACCGGCGGAACAAATTCTCTCGTTCCAGGATACTTAAGGAAAAATTAACCTCGGGATATAGTTTCTTGAAAACACCCAACAACACCGGCACAAAGTATTCCGTCGTGGTAACGCCGGCAAAAGTCAGTGCTCCACCAACCGACTCTATCCGATTCATGACTTGTTCATCGAATTCCGTCACGCACGCAAATATCTCATGACAGGTTTTAAGAAATGCTCGGCCTTCGAAAGTGAGATGAATCCGCCGTCCAACCTGCTCAAACAGTCGTGTATTTAACGACTCTTCCAGCTTTTTCATTTGCATGGATACCGTCGGTTGCGTGATATACAGCTCGCGCGATGCAGTCGTAAAGTTGCCCAGTCTCGCCACACTTTCAAACACCTGAAGCTGTCTAAAAGAAACGTTGCGTAAACAACGAAGTGCGCGATTCATTTGGCTTGTGGGACTCGATTCATTCATAGATTAATGGTGATAACTCCGATATGTAATTGTCATTGGATGTTGAGTGTCGTATCGCGCATAGTAACCATGCCTGCTCACTTGAACAGGTTAAGGGAAAACACCTTACTAAAGCAGAATTGGAGAATTAATTGTGATTAAGAAAATGTGGCATTTTGACCTTGAACCCAATATGGGACGAATAGACAGATATGCCCGATATACATTAAGTATAGCGTTGATTGGTTCGATGCTGCTCGTTTCGCCGACCCCTGTCGGCTGGTTGGTATTATTACCTCTGATCGCAATCCCAATTTTTATTAGCGCATATGCCGGCTGGGATCCTGTCTACGCCTTGATGCAAAAACAACGAACTCCTAAGTTTACGTTTTTTACCAAAAAACCTGCTGCGTGAAACAATCATATCAGTAGACAACAAATGGAGCTTTTAGTTGTTCAAATAGTCAATTAACATACGAAAACCCGACAGGTTGGATGGCAGGCAAATTCTCGCGCTAAACAAACGCCAAATGCATAGGATTAAAATGGACGAATGTAACTCGTTGATGTAGCCATGGAAAGAGGCGAGTTGCATTCTTCAACAATAACAAAAGGTGCATACAGCCCCTTTGATGCGGCATTGAACGTTATATTCAACAATTATGTTACAATCTATCCCAGGGTAACCGTTGTATCGTCAGTACTATAAAGAAAGTCAGTACTATAAAGAAGTTAAACACAAGTGAAATGATCAACTCATGAAGTCAAAACAATCCATCTATACCAGTTTTCTTACCTTCGCAATTTCGATAGTCATGACATCAACGTCCGGTACTGCGTTTTCGCAACAGGACATCAATGAACTGGTGGTTGATAAACCGGCGGCAATTAATAAACCCACGAATATACCCGCGAACTCTTACTCAATGTCCTACGGACAACGTTGGACCTGCGATCGGGGTTATTATGAGAACAACAATAATTGCGCAGAGATCGTGCTCCCGTCAAACGCCTATCTGAATTCCGCTGGCAACGGATGGGAATGCAATCGAAGTCACATAAAAGAAAATAAAAATTGCAGGCTCATCAAGGTACCTAAAAATGCCTACCTGACAAACGCGTCATACGGACAAGGATGGACATGCGAACAGGGTTATCGTCAAGATAAAAACACCTGTACTAAAATTGAACTGCCAAAACACGCCTATTATGTCGACTCCAATTATGGTCGTGGCTGGAAATGCTATACGGGTTATCGAGAGAACGATAACAAATGTATTGCCATTGTCGTGCCCACGAACGCCTATTCAACAGGTGATTCTTATGGCAATGGATGGAAATGTAATAGAGGGTTCAAAAAGGTCGATCAAGCATGTGTTGCTATTCCCATTCCGAAGAATGCTTATCTCGAAACCTATGGCGATGACTGGAATTGCGAGCGGGGATTTCAAAAAAATGCAGAGACCTGTACACCTGTTATAATTCCGAAAAACGCCTATCTGGATTCATCGGGTCACGGATGGCAATGTGGGCGCGGATCAAAAATATCTGGATCTTCCTGTATTACGTTTGAAATACCGGTTAATGCACGCTTAAATTATTCTGGCAATGACTGGACATGTGACCGAGGTTTTCGTAAAACTGGCGATTTATGCAAGCCAATATAATAGGTTTTTCCAGGAAGTCGCAAACAAAGGTGGAAATGAAATAAATAAGGTCTGAAATAATGCGCCGGATTCAAATCTGTTTCATCTAGCAGGCAGGCTATAAAGTCACAGTCCTGTCGCCACCAATATGTGCTAGCACGAACTGGATAGCACCACCGCAACGCCCCTGCCCTGCAACGTCGTATCAACCATGCGCGAATGAGCGCTGCAGGTCAGCACTACCTAAACTTCGAATCGCTCTCCCAACTTTCCATTGTTTTTGGTTTGCAACTGGACTCCTGCTTGATTTACCTCGGGCACCTCGCAATATAGCCAAAACGCTACAAGGGTTTGAATCATGTTAGCCAGGGACATAGTGTCTGTCGGTTTGATAAGGTAAGCACTCGCTCCAAGTGTGTATGCTCTTTTAATGTCATCAGAATCTGAAGAAGCCGAAAGCACGACGGTCGGGATAACTGTAGACTGCGGCGTGCTCCTTAGGTGTTCAAGAATTGTGAAACCATCTCCGTCGGACATCTTCAAATCAGTCAATAAAAATGTTGGATAAGGATACTGGTTACGGTCTTCAAATGGCTCGATACCACGCAGGTACGCGACAGCCTCATTACCACTGCTGGTCATTTGCAGGGTAATACCTGGTTTTGCACACTTTGAAAATGCTCTACGTAGCAACAGGCGATCCTCATATGAATCATCGGCAACAAGAATGGTCAAATTTCCACGTTTCATAGCAACGTCCTGGAAGAATACCTCAGCGACGGCCTGGCCACCCGTCGCCTCTGGAGAATAAACGAGTCCGATAGCGTTAAACAGTCATGGAGGTATTTGCTCAGCTTATTCAATATAGAACTACTTTGCTGTTGTAGTGCGAAGGCTGTTATCTTGGTCACGCGTTGCATCTATCCTGGCAAAGTTAATTGCCTGCTCTACATTTTCGTATCGGTGTTGCTTGTAGCTGTAGATCAGTTTCGGCTCGCAGGTAATGCCGTATTGCGCCATTAACGTTTTGGTTTCTTCGCTCATTTTAAATCTCCTCAATTATTAACTATCAGTTATCACGTATGTAATGTGCTTGTAATCCAGCCCACTCAACTACCAACATGCGAAATATTCTTTAGAAATCTTTTTCTGCCAGTACGTAAGCAACGGACCGTTTGGTGCCGCTCCCATAGATTTTTTCCGCGACCTCATAGATCCGGGTACCTGTGCTATCAAATGCCTGCAGAAATCCCGCTTCGACACTGCTCATCTCTGGACAAAGTCGCTTGAGCGCATCCTGTTCTACAAAGAATGATATTTCGATAGTGCGGTCATACCCCCAGAAGAGGACCTGGTTTTTACTCGCATCAAAACTGCGGCTTGGATTGGGAAAGCTAAGCTTCATCGCCGCGCACCACCAGACGCTTTTGCCGGATTGACCCCTGGACTCATACCCTTTAGAAATTTAAACAGGTCGCTATCAGTCGACAAAACCAGCGTGGTGTTATCGGCGATGATAGACTTATAAGATTGCATGGTGCGGGTAAACTCATAGAACGTTACTGCTTCAGGACTCTTATTATAAGCACTCGCGTAGATTTCCGTGGCCTTTGCATCTGCCGCGCCACGAATCTCCTCGACCTTCCGATAGGCTTCCGACTGGATCTTATTCAGGTCACGTACCCGGTTGCCGCGTATTCTGGCCGCCTCGCCGTTGCCTTCCGACAAAAAGCGTTCGGCAATTTGACGCCGCTCACTGATCATTCGATCGTAGATTTTCGGCCGTACACTTTCATTGTAGTTGATGCGCTTAAACCGAATGTCGAGTAACTCGATACCGAATACACGCACTTTTTCCGCGGCCGCTGTGAAGATCTCCAGCTCGACCTGTTTGCGACCTTTCTGGATGGGCACCAAGTTTCCCATCTTCAGTTCCCGTTCTGCCTCCGTTAACAATTCATCACGCAACGGTTCGCGATCCTTGGTGGTACGGATAATCTCAATCAACTCATGCTTGGCAACTGCGTTACGCGTTTCACTGCCGAGAATATCATCCAGCCGTGATTGTGCACTGCGCTCATCACGTAAGCGCAGAAAATACTGCAGTGGATCAATAATGCGCCAACGGGCGTACAGATCAACAGAGATGTAGAGCTTGTCTTTGGTCGGCATATCCGATGGAGGTCCATCCCACTCAAGCACACGTTTGTCGATAGGATTGACCTCCTGGATAAAGGGCACCTTTACTTTCAAGCCGGCTTCTGTCACTGGTTCGCCGACAGGCTTACCGAATTGAGTGATTATGACTTGCTCGACTTCGCTCACCGTGTAAATCGAACTCATCGTGACATAAACACCAATGATCAAAACTACAAAGATTGCAATTTGTGTAAATTTATTCATGGCTTAGTTACCTTCTGCGCGTCGAGATTCAGCAAAGGCAAAATGCCGCGCGTCTGCTCATCCACAATAATTTTAGATTGTATACCCGGCAGAATAGCTTGCATGGTTTCGATATAGATGCGTCTGCGAGTAACTTCAGGCGCCTTGGTGTATTCTGCCAATAAAGCGTTGAACCGGGCGATATCGCCTTCGGCTTCATTGATGCGTTTGAGGCGGTAACCATCTGCTTCGCGGATGCGCTGATCCTTTTCACCTTCAGCTAGCGGGATAACTTTGTTGTAATCACGCCGCGCCTCGTTGATCAGCTTCTCTTTCTCCTGCTGGGCCTGGTTGACCTCATTGAATGATTCCTGCACCGGCTTGGGTGGGTTGATATTTTTTAATTGCACCTGGTCGATACTAATACCCATCGTATATTTCGTTGAAAGTGTTTGCATCTTGGTTAGCGCTTCGGATTCGATTTCCTGTCGGCCAATGGTAATGACTTCATCCACAGTGCGATCGCCAACGACTTCCCGCATAACCGATTCGGAAACATAACGCAGCGTCTCCCTGGGTTCCCGAACTTCGAAAAGGTATTTAGCCGGATCAGAGATGCGGTATTGAACTACCCACTCCACGAGTGCAGCGTTCAAGTCACCGGTTACCATTTGTGTTTCCCGTTTTCCCTCGCTAGGACGAGGACTCTGGAACGCGTCGGTGGCACCCGGCGTCGTGAAACCGAACTCCTGCTTTAACTGACGTTTAACAGGAACAATTGTGGCCGAATCAATGCCCAATGGCAGCTTGAAATGCAATCCCGGCGGCACATTCTTAAGGTATTGACCAAACCGCTGTACGACTGCAACTGAGTCACTTGGTACCGTGTAATAAGCTGTCCATAATCCTAAACCACCAAGTAGAAACAGAACCAGAACGATAATTCCAGACAGGCCACCCGTGGGCATAATATTTTTGAAACGATTTCGCGCCTGCAAAATCAGATCTTCAAGATTTGGAGGACCTGTATTCGTTCCGGCATTCCATGGACCACCATTACCTTTGTGGGTTGGCATTAATGTATTCTCCTTGAGTGGCGTACTTGCGATTGAATACCTAAGATTCCGCTATGATTTACGATCATGGCCTAACCTGCGTATTTCAAGATGAATTGATAATTAGTTTTTTCCCGGTATGGCGCCGTTATGCTTTTTATTGTCTTTTGATTAGCACCCCAGTCAGACAGGATCTTTATTATTAAGGCAAGCTGCGGATCCTTGAATTTGCTAAACCTAAGCATCACAGATAAATCAATATCGCTCAGGTTACCTTAAAGAAAATCGCTTATTCGGCAGTGAACCTGCTACCTGTTAACGGCAAATATATATACAGCTATACAGCGTTTCTGAGAAGATCTGTTGATCTCGGGAAAGGCTTAAACCCCACGACAGATCGCAGGGTTTAAGGAAAAACTTCGAACTAAAACTTGAGAGCGATTAGGTTCTGATGTTTGCTGCCTGAGGGCCTTTCGGTCCACTCTCGACATCGTATGTTACCTGTTGACCTTCGGCCAGAGATCGAAATCCCTCGCTGGCAATTGCAGAAAAATGTGCAAATACGTCTGTGCTGCCATCGTCAGGTGTAATAAAGCCAAAGCCTTTAGAGTCGTTAAACCATTTTACGGTTCCTGTTGCCATTTTAATTACCTCATAGAATATTAGTAGAATGTGTTACAAATCTTACGTGGTAATCAACAGGAGAAAGCTTCAAAAGAACTTCTGACAAGAACCAGTATGGAATGTAGTTATATACAGTATACGCAGTATTTGATTAGAAACACCATATATATCACTTATATTGGTGCTAAATACATTAATTCAAGCTCTATTTGGGATCTGACTACTAACTAATTGAAAAAAGAAAGGAGCCACGTTGGGACCTTTTCTTTGTTTGGCGGAGAGGAAGGCTACTCTCACACATCCATTTGCATCCATGTGCTCGCGGCACCTGCGCAACCATGCGCAATGGGATTCTCTCGTTCGAATCCATTTTCTTCAGATAAATAAAAAAGCCCCTTTCGGGGCTTTTTTAATAATGGCGGAGAGGCAGGGATTCGAACCCTGGGAACCGCGAGGTTCAACGGTTTTCAAGACCGCCGCTTTCGACCACTCAGCCACCTCTCCAGATAAGTTATATTTTATTATTCTTTTTTTACTTTTGTAGTTACTCCAAATCTATGTCTCAAGCGCCGGTTTCCGCCGCTTTGCTCGTCTCATCCATGAG
>Ga0209742_10000170_pt1 | contig 37969 bp, 40 predicted proteins | sample DeeMarSeWOR38_10_FD_187462 | JGI IMG/M metagenome (GOLD analysis project Ga0209742, IMG submission 187462) | Marine sediment microbial communities from White Oak River estuary, North Carolina - WOR-3-8_10 (SPAdes) (version 2) | ecosystem: Environmental > Aquatic > Marine > Intertidal zone >...
TCGCTGTCGGGCAGCAAGAAATCTGAAAATTGCGTCTCACCAAGTATGTTGGGGATCTGCAGCTCCAGTCCCGCAGGGAGCAGGGCTTCAGGATCTAGGGGTTGGGAGGAGCTGATCTGCTCAGGTTCTACTCCAAAGCGTTTTGCGATTGCGGGCAAAGTATCGCCACTTTGGGTGTAATAGACGAAGTGTGTCCCAGAGCCAACCAGACCTGGCGTCTGCAATGGAGATACAGCCGGACCAGATGGTGTTGCCGTGATCTCACCTCCTGTTGATAAATCTCCTCCAATCGGTTCTGGCGTTTGTTCAGCTTCAGCGGCATTGGATATAGCCGTGAGGGTCTTATGCAGGTCATCTAACGAATCAGAACTTTTTGTGGGGAAAGGGAAATTACACGCCAGTGCAGGGACGAGGTATGCCAGGGTGATCAATATCGCCCACCTACGCAGTAAACCTTTTGTGATCATCATTAAGTCAGCAAATCCACTCGGGAGTTTCGCAATTATAAACTTCTCCGCGCTATAAATGGACGTCGAATACCCGAATTTTGTTTCCTCATGGATGTTTTGAAAGCCTTAAGATACCATATTATCTTAAGCGCAATCCCCTACCTTCGATTGATATAATATCTGAGATCCACATTAATACCGTTAAGTTACAATTCCCTGAGAAGCATCCCAATTAAGAGGTGAAAAATGTCAAAAAAAACGGATTTCGACCACAGTGCGGCGCACAAATACTTTTCCACCAATTGTTTCAACCAGGCTTGGGATCTGATAGAGAAGACCGATCGAACCCCTGCAGAAGATGAAGACATGATCAGGCTGAGCCTGGCATCGCACTACCATTGGACACAGCGCGAGGATTATAGCGATTCCAGTGCTTCGATCGCGTACTGGCAGACCTCCCACATCTATGCCGTGCTTGGTCAGGCGGACAATGCCAGGCGCTATGGTCAGTTGTGCCTGGATGTCAGCCAGTCGGAGGAGATCCCTCCTTTCTTCCTCGGGTACGCCTATGAAGCGCTGGCGCGTGCCGAATCCACCGCAGGGAACCGGAAGCAAGCACAGGAACACATCGACCAGGCAAAGAGTATAGCAGAAAAAATCCAAGAAGCAGAGGATAAGGAACAGCTGCTGAACGATCTGGATACAATAATATAGATAGTCTTGACAAAACCAGATTGAGGGCATTGACCACTTCCATACAGCTCTGCCTTACCATAGATCGTTACCCATAAAAGAGAAGATATATTCGTGGTTAGAAATCTGTAACAATTATTTGTGTATAACGTTATTAGTAGTAGAGATAACCAGAGTCCAACCTCGGCATTGATCTTTGCGGGGGGATTTTCAGTCAACTCGACTGGAAATCAATAGAAGAATGCCGTAACTGTGAGAAGCGACGATCTGATGACCTAATCTGGTCGCTTATCTATCCGCCAGGATAGAGAGGTCATTAGGGAGCGAATAGCGAAACCGGCCCACGAGGCCGGTTTTTTAATAAATATATTATTAGTGGGGTTGGGGTAAAAGTATGAATATTGCATTGGATTTCTGCTCGCGGAAAGTTAGTGGTGTGATTTACCTGGTCAGCTGCGCTTGCTTATTGGTTGGACTCATTCTTGCCGGTGTCCCATTGCCTGCTCAGGCTGCAGAAAAGGAAAGTGACAACGGTAAGTCTGAATCGTCAACGCTTCTATCTACCTGCGACAAGCCAAGTGACTGGGGTCAAACTACCCGGGTTAAAAACCCCCAAAATCCAACCAAGGAATGGACATTCACGATCGATGAACCAATGGCCGATGTCACCTTGGGATTCTTCTACTACCAGGATTACGATCAATCTGGCTGTCCTTTTGATTGCAGCACAGGAGAATGCCAGACGGATGAAGGTGGAAAAGGTGAATCTCCCCTGGGTATCTTCATTGTGACCGATGGGAAAGAAGGCGCAAACCGGGGTACTAAAAATCTCGAAGGTCGTCTGACCAAAGGCACTTACAAAGTCACTTTCACCGCTTCTGGATATCCAGGATCGATCAATGTTGGTTTGAACGTACGTTCAAATCCTGTACCACCCCCTACTCTAATCGCCACAGACACACCCACTCCAACTGAAATTCCGCCTACAGAAACCGAAGTACCTCCTACTGATACACCTACATTTACCCCCACCACGACTGAAGTCACACCGTCGGATACACCCACCAATACCGCCACTGTGACACCAACACCTACCGATGCTCCCGGTCCGAAGACCAAGACACCCCCTCCGAAAGAGCCTCCTACGGCGACACCCACCCGCAAACCCCCGGCGACTCTGCCGGCCCCAACAGCAATTTCTGGTTCGCCCTCTCCGCAGGTGCTGATCCCAGTATCTGGCATTTCAAATCGGGAGTCCGGAGTAAACGGTTGGATCCTCATCGCCACGGGCATTGGATTAGTCGGCTTAGGGCTGGCCTTCTACGGGATCTCGATCCGCTATAAACAGGAGTGATGGAATTCATCCCAAACTATGTGATAAAATTCAGATAGGGATTCAGGGATTATGTAACACGAATTAACCAGCAGCGTTATTAAGATCAGGAAATTACCAATAGAATAATTGCTTCGGGAATGGCGATGATCCAATGACTCAACTTGGTCGCTTATCTATCCTTCAGGATGGTAAAGTCATTGGGGAGCGAATAGCGAAACCGGCCCACACGGCCGGTTTTTTGCTTAATAACTCGGGTGTTGGAGACGGGAAGGGAAAATGAATTCATCAATTTACACAATCTCAAAATACATTGTCAGGGTGACCTTATTACTTGGCAGCGCATTACTGCTGGTCGGGATACTTCTGGTATCTTTGCAGCCCTCAAGAGAAGCTGTAAATGCCCAGGGTCAAGGCAACTGCGACATGGGATGGGTTGAAAAAGCTAATTCACCGAATAACCAAGGTGTATTTCTTTACAACGGTCAAGAGACCATCGTCAAGGTATTCATCAAGTCAGGTCAAGAATGTATCCCCTTTACTTATCCTCCAAGCAGGCAGAATGATGGATGCTACCAGGTCAATGGACTCGGCACAAGTTTTGTGACAGTGTTCAAGATTGGTCCTGATTCACCTGAATGCCAGGATGTATCACATGTGGAGTTTTACGCTGGGTTAGTGCCCACAGAAACCAACACACCAACGCCTACCAACACCGCCACAAATACGCCGATACCGACGGATACTGCAACGCCGACCAGCACATCCACCGAGACATCCATACCGACGGATACGCCAACGCCAACTAATACCACCACCAACACATCGACACCGGTTGCGACCGACCCCATCGTAACTATCACTCCGACTGATACACCGGTAACCCCACCACCCACCGATGCACCACCCACCAGTACAGCAACTGAGACTGCGCCTACATCCAGTCCAACAACACCACCAACGGCACCTCGCCCGACCACACCTCCAGGCACAGCAACACCGCAAGTTTTGATCCCCGTCACTGGTGCCGATTTATCTATTTCAGGGTCGGGCTCTGTAAATAATTTTTGGTTGTTCATCTACTTTGGGATAGGTCTGCTTGGAGTATGGATGATTTTCTACGGCATCGCCACTTATTACAAGCGAAACAAGCCATCCTAATAATGAAACGCACTCTGGTGGATAACTGGAGTATATTCTTAGGATTCTTGCTTTCCTTCATCGCTATAACTGGAATGTTCTTTGCAACCTTCCAGCCTTTCTCGATCTCCATTCAATTACCCGAAAGAAGTGGCATTGGCGCGCTTCCAGTCCCCTTGAAACCACTCAATCAAGAACAAGCAAACGTCGAAGATCGAGTGAGAGAAGGAGGTAGATTTGTATATCCAGAACTCAAGCAAGCTGATCAGGTCGAGGAGATTTCTGCTCAACCCGTTGCCTTAACTGTTGATCCAGCACTGGAAGCCTCCTCGTTTGAAGATATGAATTACTCATTTCCCAGTTCACCCGAGATGATTCACCTTGACCCAGAGGTACCGGTTCGCCTGACGATCGAGTCGATCAATCTGGATACACCCATCGTGCCTTCGGCGATCGATTTTAAGAAAATTGCGGGTAAAGAATATATGCAGTGGATTGTCCCAGATGAATTTGCAGCCGGATGGCATACCACCTCAGCTCTATTGGGTGAGCCGGGCAACACTGTGCTCAATGGTCATAACAACACCAATGGTGAAGTGTTTAAATCATTGGATGAAGTGGAAGTAGGGGACATCATCACGATCGAATCGCATGCAAGCAGGTTCAGCTACCTGATCACTAATAAAATGATCCTCCCGGAGAAATACGAAGATATTGATACTCGTATGAACAATGCACAATGGATCTTGCCCTCAGTAGACGAGCGCCTAACCCTGATCTCATGCTGGCCTTTCGAGAGCAATACTCACCGGGTTGTCATCGTTGCTCGACCTCTGACCCGTGAAAAGATCATCTCCAGCCTGGAATAATTCACTTTCCCAGCCAATTATTTCCCCTTTGCCTCCTTGCAAACCTGATAGTTCGCCTCGTTTTGATCTGCTTGACGCAGTATCAGGAATGTGCTAGTATCATGAACAGAAATTGAAAAAAAGATTGCGAAATAAGTTGTATTAGCAGTTGAAATTCCGAAGAGGAGAACTATATGACCACCACACGCTACCTCATTTTTCTTGTGTTGGTGTCCTTAGCAATAATTCTTGCAGGATGCAGGTTATCCGCATCTACACCTCCACCTACTGAAACCCCTACCGCTGATGCCGCCATGGGCACGCTGGAGGCTGAACTCGGCAATATCGCTACACAAACATTTGTCGCTGGAGGAGGGGAAGCGACCCCAGCAGCTACTCAACCGCCTCAAGTCGAGTCGACAGAACCCGCAGCACCTGATGCATCACCCGTCCCAACAGAGCAGGTCACCGAACCACCGGCTGCTGCACAACCTTCAGCCACCCCAGTCGTTGTACCCACAGCCACGCCGGGTATCCCCACATCTTATCAGCTTCAAAAAAGTGAATTCCCCTTCTGTATTGCCAGACGATTCAATGTCAATCAAAATGAATTGCTCAGCTTAAACGGCCTGTCAACCAGTTCAGTTGTCCCGGTGGGATTCACATTAAAAATCCCCCAGACAGGCAATACTTTCGCCGGTCAAAGATCCCTGGCGAAACATCCTGACAGCTACACTGTCCTCGCTGGAGATACGATTTACAAAGTCGCTTGCAAATACGGCGATGTCGATCCGATGGCTATCGCACAAGCTAACGGCTTATCATCTCCATATAACTTGTCAAGCGGACAGGTTCTTCAAATCCCCTAATCGTACTATTACTGTCGTGCGCTTTTTCTGAATAGCCGGTACAATTGACCGGCTATTTTTCTGATGTCCAAATAGGAGCAAAACACCATGCCTTTTGACACAATAACCTCTGAAACCGTATATCGCGGCAAGGCATTCGATGTTCACCGGGACCATGTAAAATTACCGAATGGAAATATCACCACGCTTGATGTTGTGGTTCACCCGGGTGCGGTAACCCTGATCCCGATCGATTCCCGAGGCCAGATAATATTTATCCGTCAATACCGGCATCCTGCAGGACAAGTTCTCCTGGAACTACCTGCCGGGACTCTTGACGAAGGCGAATCGCCCGAGGAATGCGCACTGCGAGAATTGCGAGAAGAAATCGGAATGTCGGCAAAGAAATTAGAAAAAGTTGGTGAATTCTTTCTTGCACCGGGCTATTCGACCGAGAGTATGTACATCTATCTGGCTACTGAACTATCCCCCGATCCGTTGCAAGGTGATGAAGATGAGTTTATCACCGTTGAGAGCTTGACCATAAGAGATTTGCACGATCTGGTCTCCGAGGGAGTTATACAAGACGCAAAATCTTTAGCAGCCTTGTATTTAGCACAGCCCTACCTGCGCTGATAATTGTAAGAACTATTCTGGGAAAAAACAGGAGAAATGAAACCTACAATCTAGGTTTCGGGGTGGTGGGGATGATCGCTACGTGATGAGGAACGACGATTCGACCTGCGCTCAGATTTCCGACCCGTACTAGGATTCAATAAAGTATTCAGCCAGGTAATTGCGCGCGGGTCAAATTCTCTCCTGCTACATAGATCACACATCCAGGCGGGAAAGTTTGGCACCGTGATCAATTCATTATTCAACCATGTGAAGTAAGTTACAAATTCCATTCGCATCACACCGGCTGAGCATTCAGGACATTGATACACTGACCCTAGCGATCTATTTTCTTCTGGATTAGATTTTATCTTCATAGATCACCACCTGAAGGATTTGTATCACGGAGCAGCACTGGCGATCAGGGGTTGCCCAACAACCCCCCATTCCGTCGGCGGCCAATAGACAAAAGTTGCTTTGCCAATGACAAAATCTAAAGGAACCGGTCCCCAATTATGCGAATCTGAAGAATTGTTGCGGTTGTCACCAAGGACGAAAAGCGCATCGTCAGGCACATCCGAAACATTCTCATAGACAGGTGAGGCAGCAATGTAATCCTCATTTAAAACTTGTCCGTTCACATAAACCTGGCCTTCTTCGATTTCCACTCTATCACCGGGGAGACCAATTACGCGTTTGATGTATTCCTGATCCGGATCACGAGGGAAATGAAATACGATCACATCACCAACTGATGGCGTTCCCAGCAGGTAAGCCAATTTATTGACAATAACAAATTCACCACTCTGCAGGGTGGGTTCCATACTGGCACCATCAACCCGGATGCGCGCCGACACAGCATTTATCGCAGCAAACAAAACAATCGATAAGATCAATGTCTCAATGACATCAATGACAAACCGCATCAATCCTGAACGCTTTTCTTCAGGTTCTTGTGGTTCGGATAAACTTTCTGTGTGGAATTGATCCAAATTGTGCTCCATTAATTTCCTTCCTGAAGATTATAAATCCGCTTCCTGGGAAGGGCAAGGGCAATATTACGCGATTGGATTATAAGGTCGACAAAGTATCAGGTCAAGGAGAGAACGATGAACCTAAGTGTTTTCTTAGGATTCTCATACGTTTTCAAGGATACTCGTGAAATAGGGGGATTTGCATATTAGCGCCCATAATCTCGTCGTTTGCGACGGCGCAATACTAACCGGATCGGTGTGCCAAGGAAGCCATATCCCTCCCGAATACGATTCTCCAAGAAACGTCGGTAAGTAAAGTGGGCCAGTTGCGGATCATTCACATAAAGCATGAACGTAGGCGGGTCGTTGCGAACTTGAGTGCCATAATAGATCTTGAAATGTTTACCAGCATGGGAAGGAGCTGGATGTTGATCTTGTGCCCTTTGTAGAATTTGGTTAAATTGAGAGGTGGACAATTTCACCAATCTTTCCTCATGGACGCGTAGCGCCATTGGAATCACTCTGTCAACCCGCTGGCCTGTTTTGGCTGAGATAAACAATAGGGGCACATATGGCAAGAAGTTCAGCTCTCGTCTAATGATGCTTGTATACTCATCCATTGTATAGGTATCTTTCTCGATTGCATCCCATTTATTGACCACCACGACGACGCTTTTCCAGGCATCAAGCACATAACCCGCGATATGAGCATCCTGGGCGGTCAGTCCAGTCGTGGCATCGACGAGTAAAAGAACCACGCTTGCCCTGTCAATGGCACGCATCGTTCTCAACACACTGTATTTCTCTACACCCGGTTCTATTCGTCCTCGACGCCTGATCCCGGCGGTATCGATCAAGGTGATAGGGATGTCCTCGTACGTCAGATAAGTATCAACGGCATCGCGGGTCGTTCCGGGTATTGGGCTGACGATAGCCCTTTCCTCACCCAGCAGCTTGTTGAGCAAACTGGATTTGCCCACATTCGGTTTACCAACAATAGCGATCTTAACTGATTCATCATCCTCTTCCTCTCCAGGGAGATGGAAGGTTGCCACCAGTGCATCCAGCAAATCTCCAGTGCCAGTACCGTGCAGTGCGGAGATCGGATATGGATCTCCCATCCCTAATTCATAAAACTGGTAAGCCTGAGCACGGCGGTCTTCGTTATCGGCTTTGTTAACTACTAGAAAGATCGGCGGCCAGGGCTCACCATCAACCGATCGCTGGTGATGGCGTAAGATCTGCGCCACTTCGAAATCGGCTGGCGTAACCCCGCTTTCTACATCAACGATAAAGAGGATCGCATCTGCCTCTTCAATAGCGATCTCCGCTTGAATCTTAATCTGCTCAATAAAATCAGCTGATCCAATAGAGAGAGGTTGTTGCGAGCTTCCTTGCCCAATCTGCGTTGGATCGATTCCCCCCGTATCAATAATAGAAAAAACAACTCCGGACCAATGCGCATCTGCCATTAACCTATCGCGCGTGGTTCCTGGGATAGTGTCCACGACCGCTAACCGTTCTTCGGCTAAGCGATTGAAAAGAGTACTTTTCCCCACATTTGGTCGACCGACCAGAGCGACAATCTGTTTACCCATCTTTGCTTCTCAGGGCTGGCTGGTGGCAGTCGGCGCAGGCAAAGGTATGCTGGTTGGAGTGGGTGTGGGAGCGATTATTATTTCTATTTCAACAGTTGAAGGTAAGATCGCTTCGACCAATACCCGATCTGGGATGACATCCACTTGAGGTTCGAGCTGATAAATTCCCAACTCAAGATCGGCAACATCGATGATCACCCGAACATCAGATGGTTCCATCATATCTAAGATGGGGACTGGTCCAGAGAGAATCACATCCACAGTCTCAGGAGATATCACTGCTGCATAGATCGGCAGGAGACCTACCGGCATCACCGGAAGCGACATGGTTAAGGTGCCTTCGATAGCGGCAATACTCACCTGAACCAGCACAAACTGATCGCCGACTATAGAGACGTCTTCAGGTAAATTGAGACCTACAAAAATGTCGAAATCATCTTCGGTATCTGTCAGGTCTACTGCCTCCGTTTCCACATATCCCGGCAAGTCATTAACCAATTGTGGATCACTGGAAAACACCACCACGTTTAAAGGTGAGACAGTGATATTGGTCAATTTATAACCATTAGCGGGTTGACCCGTGGTCATCACACGCACAATTACATTGCGATATCCACCTTGCAAGAAGATCGGTTGGGTAACGCTCACTTGTCCAGGAGTAACATTTAGCCCACTAACCGGCGTTCCCCCTTCATCTAATGCCACAACCGGTACATCTCGCGTGATTGTCTCAACTGATCCAGAAATATTCAGCGAAGCCTGTACTTCCTCAACCTGCGTGACTAATGATTCTGGACCAGATACTGTCACCGAAGAAGGCTCGTACCTGAGTGTACCCTTCTGGTAACCAACGACTGGTTCACCAGTCACTTCAAGATTAACCGGATAGGTCCGTGTTAACAGCGATTCCAGCGTCAGAGAAACGATCTCTGGCACAACAGCCCCGCGTCTTACCGGTCGAAAGTTCTCATTGATCTGAACCTGAACCTCAAGATCATGAGTACCTGGCTCTAGACCGGAGACATCCACCCAAGCCTGGACCGCGCTGTCTGTTGCGTTCATTGATTCCATCACTGATGTGGGTGCTTCCAGAGATACGCGCACTTGAGAAGGCACGTTACCCACGATCAACATATCCGGGTCTAAGCCAACGATCTCCAGTGATACCGTGCGACTTTGCTCGACATTGGGATTGCCTGCCGTAACCGCCGATATCCAGACTACAATCCCCAAGGCCAAGGCAAGGATCAATGTGCTAAGGTTTCTGAGAAGCCATCGCAGGGGTGACAAATCCTTTAAACCTCCTCCCGATGAGTGCTGTCCCCGCCAGGATACAACTTCCTAAAGAAGCCAGTTATTCCTCTAGCTGGTTGAGATGGTCTATATAATGCGCGCAAGATATTTTCTAAACGTTCGACATCTAGTCGGCGGATCATTCGACCTGCATTTACCACAGAAATCGATCCGGTTTCCTCCGATACAACCACAGCAACAGCATCGCTCACTTCTGAAATCCCTAAAGCAGCCCTATGGCGCAAACCCATCTGGCGTTCAGCCGATTTGGATAAAACACCACTTGCGGAAAGGGGCAACACAGAAGACGCCGAGACCAGCGTTGAACCAACAATTATCACCGCCCCATCATGAAGAGGGGTGTTGGGATAGAAAATCTGCAGCAACAATTCCGGTGAAACCTGTGATTCCATTCTAACCCCACTCTGAATGTATTCATCCAGATTATCCAGACGTTGCAGCACGATCAGGGCGCCATGTCGTCTGTCGGATAAACGCGCCGTCGCTCTAACTACATAGGTGATCGTATCCTCTATCTCACGCGAGGTCGACGAACGCCCGCCTTCCAAAATCGCGCCTGCTCTTCCTAAGCGTTCTAAAGCGCGACGGATTTCTGGTGCAAAAATCACCGGTATCGCCAGTAGTAAAGCGGGTAATGCGGTGCGCATCAACCAGGAGAAAGCTGGTAGCACTTCTAGACTGGTCAGCAAACTGATCAGCGCGATCAATAAAAATACACCTCGCAACAGGACGAGAGCCTGTGTATCCCGCAACCAACGCAATATGACAAAGAAAATAGCCGTAACCAGGATAACATCAAGAATACCAAATGTATCCAAGCGTTCAAAGACAAATATCAGATTATCGACTAAACTGTTTATCACCTCTGACACGAACCATAACTCCTAAAACTTCTCTTCCCCGATTCATGATCCAAAACTTAATCCAATCCACCGCTAAACTGGTCTTAATACTCGATCCTTGCGTAATTGCTTGAAAAACATGACCGTCCCAACCGGCATTGATTCCATTGCAGCTTCTTCCCACGCGCTGACCTTCAAGTCTTGAGGCGTTCGTGGGTTATATCCCAATGCATCCCACACCGTGCTGTGTCTGGCAAGATGAGGGGGCAGAAACAACAGCAGGATTTCGCTCTGCAGTTCACGGGAGGTGACTTCAATTTCGTCCATCAATACCCTCACCGCCTCCCCAAGAGCCAAGCCTGGTTGCAGGTAGATATCACTTACCCTCGCCACCAAATTCTCTACTTGCCATCCTGCCAAACCAACCAACCTATCATCGAGATTCAGCAACAGGTATGCTTTTTCTCCAAAGGCAGCCATCACATCCGCCTCGCTCATCGACCGCCGACCCTTGCTTATCTCGGATATGAACCTCCCAATCTCGTCTGCCTGACGAGGCCCGGCTCGCTCGACTACCAGCGCGCCTTTCACAGGAGTCTCTGGACGAACGATCTCTATCGCCTCTTCTGGAATGATCTTCTTCCAGGCATCCAGGACCTGCTTCCAGGTATCTTCGAACGAGCCGCCATTATCAATCAGGACATCCGCGGCTTTAACCTTTTCTGCCTGAGGGGGTTGGGCAGCAATTCGTTGTCGGGCGACCTCCACACTCATACCGCGCTTGACCCGCAATCTGGTCAGCTGAACTTCCAATGGAGCAGTCGTTACCCAAATATTATCACATGCTGCTCGCAAAGCTCCTTCCAGCAGCTTAATTGCTTCGATCACAATGATCTTTTGCTTTGAGCGGCGCACCAAAACGTCGATCGCTCCCCTCACCAGGGGGTGGACGATGGTCTCCAACTGCACGAGCGCTTCTGGATCTGAAAACACAATTCTTCCCAGTCGGACACGGTCGATTTGCCCCTCAGGAGTTAAAACCCAGTTTCCAAATGCTTCCAAGACTGGCTGGTAACCAGGAGCATCTTTGGCGATGGCGCGATGAGCCAGAGCATCGGCATCTATGCCATATGCTCCCAGGTGTTCTAACATCTTTCGCACGACGCTCTTCCCGGTGGCGATATTGCCGGTCAGCCCGATGACAAATTTTCCCTGCCAGGCACTCATAAATTTACCTTTATTCGATACACTATTTTAGCTACCTGATAGTTTGGAAATGTCATTGCGAAGGAGCATAGCGACTGACGCAATCTCCCTGAACATTTGCTATTCGCCGCTTTGATGGGGACTGCTTTGGGGTGCTTTGCACCCCTCGCAGTGACACCCAGAATAAACATGTCAGATAGCGAGTATCTTTGATTATCTATATGAATTTTAGTCCCGGGGGAATAGATTGTCAAAGGTAGACACCATACAAAAATGTATCCCAGCGTTAATCTGCTGGGACCTGGAGGCAAAGATCATTTTTTTTGGGATTCAGTTCCTACAGGAAATCTTCAGCGAAATGGCAGGCTGCAAAATGTTCCGCTTTAACTTCCCTATACTCAGGCTCTTCTTCAATGCAAATTTCCTTGGCAAAGGGACAGCGGGTGTTGAAATTGCAGCCCTTGGGCGGATTCGCTGGACTAGGGAGATCGCCCTCCAGGATGATTTTTTGGCGCTGCTCGGCGAGATCGGGATCGGGCACAGGCACAGCTGACATCAAGGCTTGCGTATACGGATGCACTGGTCGCAGATAAATCTCATCTCGATCGGCCAGCTCCACAATCTTGCCTAGATACATGACCGCCATGCGGTCGCTGATGTGGCGCACCATGCTCAGGTCGTGGGCGATAAACAAATATGTTAACCCCAATTGCTTCTGCAGCTTTTCCAGTAAATTGACCACCTGCGCCTGGATGGAGACATCCAGGGATGAGATCGGCTCATCGCAGACGATCAAATCTGGGTGGAGCGCCAGGGCGCGTGCAATCCCAATACGCTGTCTTTGGCCTCCAGAGAATTCGAAAGGGTAGCGATTAACATAAAACTGATTCAAACCTACCATTTGCAGCAGCTCAGTTACTCGTTCTTCCTTTTCCTTACCTTTGGCTACTTTATGGATCTCAAGCGGTTCAGCAATAATGGTGCCAATGGTGTGCCGGGGATTCAGCGAGGCGTATGGATCCTGGAAGATCATGGCGGTGCGCCGTCTGATCTGCGACAATTCTTTCGGATTGAGGCTGAAGACATCCGTTCCATCAAGGGTAACTTTTCCTTCTGTTGGCTCGTAAAGGCGGAGAACCGTTCTCCCAATCGTAGTCTTGCCGCTGCCTGTCTCACCAACCAACCCCAAGGTCTCCCCTTTGATAATGTCAAAACTGACCCCATCGACAGCCTTGATATCGCCCACATGACGTTGGATGAGAGCTCCCTTATGAATAGGGAAATATTTTTTGAGGTCCCGCACTTGCACCAGGGTCCCGTTATCAGCGGACATCAGCGGTCACTTCTCCTACAACGTGTTCCCACCGCCAGCAGGCAACTGTGTGATCTTTGCCATCAGTTTGTTCCAGTGGCGGCATCTCTTCCAGGCACTGTTCCACAGCGTACATGCAGCGCGGCACAAAGGGGCACCCTTTCGGTAAATCGACCAGGTCTGGTGGCAGCCCAGGGATGGCCACCAGTTCTGTGCCTGGCGCTTCATCCAGCCGAGGTAGAGAACCGATCAAACCCAATGTGTACGGATGCCGGGTCGCTTTAAATATGTCCCGTACCGAACCACGTTCGACGATGTATCCCGCGTACATCACATTCACATTCTGAGCCAACTCGGCTACCACCCCCAGATCGTGGGTGATCCACATGACCGCCATGCCTAGATTCTCCTGGAGTCGTTTTACCAGATCTATGATCTGGGCCTGGATGGTAACATCGAGGGCGGTTGTAGGCTCATCAGCGATCAGTAGTTTCGGGTCACCGGCGAGCGCCATGGCGATCATCGCTCGCTGGCGCATGCCTCCCGAGAATTGATGGGGATAATCATCTAACCGATCATGAGCTCCGGGGATACCGACCTTGTCCAGCAGTTCTCCTGCTACCCCGCGTGCCTCTTTATCATTCATGCCTTTATGGATAGATAAAACTTCTGTGATTTGAAAGCCTACCGTGTACACCGGATTCAGTGAAGTCATCGGGTCTTGGAACACCATGGCGACTTGTGAACCACGGATATCTCTCAGTTCGCTTTGGTTGAATTTAAGCAGATCGCGACCGTCAAAGAGCACCTCCCCTTTGTCAATTTTGCCGGGGGGACTGGGGATTAAACCCATGATCGATAAGGCATGTACACTCTTTCCGCAGCCGCTCTCACCTACGACTCCCAGGATCTCACCTTCTTTAAGGGTGTAGGAAACTCCGTTCACTGCATACACAACCCCCTCTTCGGTGTAGAAACGGGTGGTTAAATCCTTGATCTCCAGCAATACTTCCGCCTGATCCATACTATTGATCATTTCAGCCACGGGTCGAGCGCATCCCGCAATCCATCCCCCAATAAATTGAATCCCAGCACGAGGAACATGATCGCTACGCCTGGGAAGATCACCATCCAGGGAGAGGTGAAAATGTGGTGCTTGTTGCGGCTCAGCATCAAGCCCCACTCTGGTGTTGGCGGCTGGGCGCCCAGTCCCAGGAATCCCAGACCGGCTGCATCTAATATGGCAGTGGCGATACCCAGGGAAGCGGCCACGATGAGCGGGGAGAGAGAATTGGGCACGATGTGCTTCCAGAGAACCCGGTTCGAACCTGCACCAAGAGACCTGGCAGCCATCACATAAACGTTCTCATTCTCTTTAATCACCGCCGAGCGGGTGATGCGCGCAAAGGTCGGGATCGACACGATGCCGACCGCCAGCATGGCATTGAAGAGACCAGGACCAATAGCAGCCACAATGACCAACGCCAATAGGATGCTGGGAAAGGCGAGCATGATATCCATGATGCGCATGATGATGTTATCCACCGTGCCACCCGCATAGCCGGCGATGGCACCCAGTGTAGCGCCGAACAGGATCGCAAATCCAACCGCGAAGACTCCCACTCGCACGGATATCCTGGCCCCATAGAAGATCAGGCTCAACATATCCCGTCCCAAATCGTCGGTACCCATGGGATGGTCCAGGGAGGGAGCCTGCTTGTTCTCGCGGGGGAAAACCTTGAAAACCCCGTTTTCATTCGGATCTTGTGACGCCAAAACTGGAGCGAAGACGGCCACCAGGATGACGATCCCGATGATCGCTATCCCTGCCACAGCCAGCTTGTTCCTCACCAGGCGGCGCAAGATATCTCGCGAGGGCGAACGGACCTCTACCTTGCGGGAATGTTCATCGCCCAGCGAAAAGGGTAAACTGGCTTCGGAAAATTGATCTCCTGCTTTTTGTTCATCCATAAGTCATTGGTAGCGTATTCGTGGGTCAAACCAGGCGTAGGAGATATCCACGCTGATATTGACAAATACAAAGATGAGCGCAAAAACCAGCACACCAGCCTGCACTACCGGGAAATTACGTGACACGATGGCGTTGACGATCCAGCGGCCCATGCCCGGCCAGGCGAAGATCGTTTCTGTTAATATCGCCCCCGCCAGCAGAAAACCTGTCTGCAATCCGATCACGGTGATCACCGGCAGCATGGCGTTCTTCAGCCCGTGGCGGTTGACGACTGTGAACTCCAGGACGCCTTTCGCCCGGGCGGTGCGGATATATTCGGCATTGAGCACATCCAACATAGAGGAACGGGTGATACGGGCGATGAAAGCAGTTGGGATAGTTGCCAAAGCGATTGCAGGCAAAGCAATATGGTGTAGGGAACTTATCAGCGCTTCGAGGTTAAGGGTTAATATGCTATCCAGTACGTACAAGTTGGTGATGGTATTGAGCTCGATCGATGAGTCTATGCGACCTGTCGTTGGAAACCAATCCAACTTGAGACCAAAAATCCACAGTAGCATCAATGCCAACCAGAAGATGGGCATCGAAACCCCGATCAAGGCCAGGATTGTGGTGTTCAGATCGACGAAGGTATTATGCCGGTAGGCGGCGATCACACCCAGGGGGATGCCGAAGATCACGGCGATGGTCATGGCAGCCAGGGCCAGCTCAACTGTGGCGGGAAAAAACTGTTTTAACTCGACAAGGACCGGGGTTTTTGTCATGATGGATGTACCCAGGTCGCCTTCCACGAGTTGGGATATAAAACGCCAATACTGGATATAGATCGGATCGTCCAGACCATAACGCTCTCGAATTGCAGCACGCAACTCTGGGGTAGCATGCTCCCCAGCCAGCGCAGAGGTTGGATCACCGGTCATGAGCAGCATAGCGTAAGCCACAAAGGTAACCCCAATAATGACTGGTACTGCCAGCAGCAAGCGGCGAAGAATATACTGTGACATTTTGCCCTTAAATCATATCAAATTTAACTAGCTTAGTTGATTATATCCCACCAACATTATTACCAGATTAAACGAAATGAACCAGGGGGACGTACATCCCCCTGGTTCAGCAACACTAACTCCAGCCAAGATCTATTTAGTTAGGTAAGTAAGATCTTCGCGGACTGGGCTGGGTACATAACCTTCAACATTTGCTCTCATCATAGTGGGTGGGGTGCGGTGCACTATCGGCACACCAACTATCCGATCGAAGAGCATCTGGTTGATCGTCTCGTAAGCAGCTTTACGAGTCTCGAAGTCCGTCTCCGAAACTGCGTCACGCAGCAACTGTGCGATCTCGTCATCAGGGGGTAAGCCACCACCTGAGCCATCATTGTTCCAAGAAGTGTCGCCTCCGCAGAAGAAAGTGCACAAGAAGTTGTCTGGATCACCGTTGTCGCCGACCCAACCGAGCATGAACAGATCATGCTTGGTACCATCCTCCTCCAGATCGCTGAGGTAAGGATCGGGCCAAGCGGGCGATTGGATCTCGGTATTGATACCGACCTCAGCCAACATGGCCTGGATCAGCTCACCAGTCTGTGCGGGTACCGGGAAGTAAGCTCGTGAAACCGGCATGACATAGAAGATGGCCGGATCGGGGATCGTAACCCCTTCATCTACTGCAGCCTGCAAGAATTCAGCCGCCAGGGCAGGATCGTAGGGGTAATCGACGATGTCGTTATTGTAACCCCACAAGGCCTGCGGTTGGAATTGGCTGGCAGTTACTGCGTCGCCTGCATATAGGGCATCGACAATAGCCTGCTTGTCGATCGCATGTGCGATCGCTAGGCGGACATTCTCATTCTGCAGCCATTCCTTCCCATGGTTCAATCCCAGGTAACCGACATTGAAAGCGGGGTTAAACATCACCTTAAGGTTTGAATCAGCTTCAGCTGTTGCGATGTCGTCAGGTGCAACAGCCCACATACTCTGCACATCGATGTCGCCTGCCTGGAGGGCCAGGAACATTGCAGAGGTGTCGGGGATCACCCGATAAACAACTTGGTCCAAAGTGGGCAGCTCGCCCCAGTAATCATCGTTGCGAGCCAGAGTGAGGCGGTCTTCCTTGACCCACTCTTCGACCTTGAAGGGTCCGGTGCCGACCGCCAGTCCTTCGGCGGTGCCGTAGATATCTCCCTGCTCCTCAACTGCAGTGGGGCTGGCGAAGCGGAAATTCTCCATCGCCAGGGTGTTGAGCAGGCTGGCATTCGGCCGGCTGAGGATCAGCTTGACGGTCATGTCATCGACTTTTTCGATCCCGGCCAGAACACTCGCCGGTGAACCATCGTCCAATGTTTGGTCCTTAAAGCCCTGGAACATGTAATCCCAGTAAATGAACTGGTCTGCACCCAGGTTATAGGGATTCTCGGTGTCCCACCAGCGCTCAAAATTGAATATCACCGCATCGGCGTCAAAAGGCGTTCCATCGTGGAAAGTTACGCCTTCGCGCAAGAAGAAGGTCCATTCAAGAGCATCATCCGTTGCTTCCCAACTGGTAGCCAGTGCAGGGATGGGGGTCGTTGTACCGGGCTCAAACATGGTTAGGCCATCATAGATGTGGAAGGCTGGCGCCAGGCTGTTGGCGCTGGTCTCCAGCGCTGGGTCTAGTGTGCCTGCGTCAGCCGACTGGGCGAAGATCAGCGTGCCGCCCTCTTCCATGGGCTCTTCAGTCGGCTCGGGTTCTTCCGTTGGCTCGGGCTCGGGTTCCTCCGTTGGCTCGGGTTCGGGGGGCGCTTCCGTCGGCTCGGGCGGCGCTTCAGTCTCTGCCGGGGGCGCTTCCGTTTCCGCCGGGGGCGCTTCTGTAGCCGCCGGTTGGCAGGCCGCCAGCACCATGCTGGCCAATAAAATCAAGACCAACAGGGAAAACAATTTATTGTGTTTCATCTTTCTCTCCTCTCATTCCTTAGTACAGTTTTGTCTTGCATAACAGGTATACGAAAATTCATATCTGTTCCAGGTCACCTCCTTTGGTTTTATGTGGAAAAACAGGATAGCCAGTATTATACAACAATATATCCAATTTATGACCCAAATCTTGCTTGGATCTCATATCACTTACTCTCATGCAAAAGATATGGTTCATCCTTAATACTGAGAATATGTTAATCAAAATGATTCCAAAATTACGTCATTTGTCACCTTCAAAGATGACACCTGACACTTTGCGATGAAAAATAAGAGGGATATACTCTAATTAGGTTACTTTAGAAAGCCAGAGGAGACGAACCGATGACAGAGAAAAACTGGGAGACGATTAAAATTCAGTACTGCCATCACGTGGATGAGAAAGTTGGATTGGAAGCGGAGCTGGTTTATCCCCCCGAGGTGTTGCCAGACCAGCCGCCACGCATTCTCGCCCACCGCTGCTCGCATGGCCTGGCCTGCAACCTGGATGGGCGCCCAAGCTGCATCTGGGCAGGAACCAACCCGGCGTACGATCCGTTTGCTGTGAAAGAATAGCAAAAATCATCTAGATATCCCCACAAGCAACACGATCCCTTGGAAACTCTCAAGGGATCGTTTTCCATTTTTACCGGAGGATCACTCCAAATTTGTACCCTCGCTTTGAAAGGAATTTATGCTTTTTTCAATCTTAGGGGATTTGGGCGGCATTGTCGCTCTGAGGGGATCTACGATCCCCGCTGACAGCCATTGTGCAGGACAACAATTCCTACGCGAGCATCAACGTATTAGTTCTTAGGGGATTCGCAATCCCCGTATCCCTCCTGCTCACAGGATTACAAATCCTGTTCGAGCATAACCGCTTTATAAAACCAGATCAACCCTGGAGAATTCACCAGGGGTCTTCTTATACAAATCTCAGGAAATCACTCCTAGCTTCCGCCCCACACTGGCAAATACCGCCAGACCCTGGTCAAGGTCTTCCCGTTCATGAGCGGCAGAGATCATCACTCGAATACGGGCTTTGCCGCGCGGCACAGTCGGGAATCCGATCGCCATCGCGAAAACCCCAGCGGCAAATAACTCTCGACTGAATTCCTGTGCCACAGGCGCTTCGCCCAACATCACCGGCGTGATCGGCGTGGTGCTCATGCCTGTATCGAATCCCAATGTACGCATCTCATCTTTGAAATAACGCGTATTCTCCCAAAGCTTATCGACCAGTTCTGTGGACTCCTCCAGGATATCCACCGCGGCCAGGCAAGCCGCTACATCGGGCACCGTCATGGCAGAAGAGAATAGGAAAGGACGGCCACGCTGGCTGAGCCATTCAACAACCAATGGATTACCCGCCACAACACCACCCACAACACCAAATGCTTTCGAAAGGGTGCCAATTTCGACATCTACCTTGCCGTGTAAATCATAATGATCGACGATACCTCGCCCTCCTTTGCCAAGCACTCCTTCGCCATGAGCATCGTCTACCATCAATACAGCATCGTAACCCTGGGAGACCTGGTAAATCTCGTCCAGAGGAGCGACGTCTCCATCCATGCTGAACACGCCGTCCGTTACCACCAACGCGCGTTTGAATTCAGCCCGTTTGTCCTTTAGAACTTTTTTCAGATCAGCCGCATCACAATGGGCATAACGAACTATTTCAGCCCGAGAGAGACGGCTGCCATCGATGATGCTGGCATGATTGAGTTCATCAGAGAAGATCGCATCTCCCCTGCCAACCAAGGCAGGTATGCAAGCCAAGTTAGCGTTGAAACCGGATTGGAAAGTGATGGCGGAATCAACACCTTTAAAAGCGGCCAAACGCTCCTCCAGTTTCAGATGCAGGTCCATCGTTCCGGCAATCGTGCGCACTGCTGCCGGGCCAACGCCATAGTCCTCAACCGCCTGGCGCGCTGCCTGCACGATGCGTGGGTGATCCGCCAGACCGAGGTAATTATTGGAACAGAAGTTCAGCACACGCTGCCCATCCACAACCAGCCAGGCCCCCTGTGCTGAGCTTAATGTCCTGATGCGATTATATAGGCCCGCATCCTTAAGGTTTTGAAGTTCATCCTGAATCCAACCTAACTTGGTCGACATATTAATCCTTTCCATTCTTCTTTTTTCTACCTACTCCAATTAATCGCCCGAACATTTCAGAGGCGCGAGGTGCTTCGATGCTTGTCGTCTCCTCAGCTGTCCAATCGGCCGCGATGCGCTGTTTCAGCCATTCCTCTCTTCCTCGGCGCGCTCGTATGAGCCGCTCTTCTAATGATTGAGCATCCTCCTCTAAGAGATCTTTGCGCATGGCGTTGATCGAGGCGACCACACTATCAAGCACCCGGATGACATTTTCCCTGTTGAGCATCGCTGCTGTGGTCAGCGTCTTTGGCTCCGTGGGATACATGACGGGAGCCGACACTTCAGCATACGATCTCCCGGCGACTTTGCGACCCTCACGCCACCCCGGTTGCTCAACGGTAGCATTCAACAATCCTGCCGCCAGGAGTTGTGGTAAAAGGTGAGTGGCCGCAACCAAGCCATCCATTTCCAGCGGATCGGCAAAGAGCGGCGAAGCTCCCAACAAACGCGTTAAATCGGCGGCCAGTTTTATCGCATCGGAAGGGACACCGGGAGGTGAGACAATCCCGATCAAACCATCGCGAAACAAGTCAGGGTGCGCAGCGGTCAAGCCAGAGTCGATCTCGTGCAAGTAAATCGGATTGATCACCGGGGTTAATCCAATATAGTACCGACCAGGAGGCAGCAATTCAGTCGCCCAATCAGCAACGACCTGTTTTACCGGTCCGGTATCCATAACGACCGATCCCTCTTTGAGGTCATTCTGGATCACTTCCAAAGTCTCTCGAATCTGATCAACAGGCAGCGCCAGCAAGATCATATCCGCGTCTTTGACAGCTGAGGGTAAATTGATCGAGACCTTATCGAGCGCCCCCATCTTCTCAGCCTGACGAGCGATGCGAACATCCAGATCATGACCGACACGATACAGTAATTCAGTTTGATCTGCGAGCGCCAAACCAACAGAAGTTCCTATCTGACCTAAACCTACTATGGTAAGCTGGACTGCCATATTACCACCTCAATTATTATTATCGACCGACTGCAATTTTAGTAACAGGATTTCTTCCAAGGATAACTCAGCATCAGGGGAGGGAGTGAAGGACTCCTGGTGACGCGAAATGACCGTCACCACCAGCGGCGAGGCACCGCTCTCAGCAACCAATTCTGCTCCCCAGCGAGGGTGCTGCTCAGCAACGATAAAGGGCCTTCGCCAGCCAAACCCCTCAGTCGATGTCCAGTTCGCTGCAGACCCCCACTTCTGCATACATCCAGGACAGATCGCTTTTACAAGCACGATCAAAACCCGCTCCCAAAGGTGTAAAGGGGCGCGAATCTTACCAACATCATGCAGCAATGCCGCTGTTTGGAGATCAATATTCGTTTCTCCCTGGGACAGCAGCGCATACAAGACGCGTAAACTGTGCGCTTGTTCACTCATCTGCATCTGCTGAAATAATTCCAATTGGGCAGGACTCAGGATCGAAGCGACCAGCGCCAGATCCTCCTGGGAGGCATGAGGCCTGATGGCTTGTGCAAATTGTCGTGAACGGTAAAACATGCGGAAGGTAGTCATCCAACCAGCAGCGCCATCATGGCGTTTAATGGCGGCCGGAGGATCTCCGACAAGATATTGAAGGGTAAAAGCCAACCAGAAAATACAATTAACAGGAGGATCATTGGCCCATATGGGCGGATGCTATCCATAAATCTCTGCCCTGAGATTGGCAGCAAGTAATAAAGGATCTTCTCCCCATCCAACGGTGCAAGTGGGATGAGGTTAAACAGAAATAGCAACAAATTAATTGAGATGAACTCAAATAATAGCTTGTCAAGGGAAGGAAGGAGCTGGCCAGGATTCGTGAATGCCCCAAAAGCGGACACCAATCCTAACTGAAAAGGAATAGCCGCGATAAGTGCCATAAGCAAATTTGAGGCGGGACCAGCTAAAGAGACCCACATCAAAGCAGCGGATGAGCGACGTGATAGTGCATATGGATTAACCGGTACAGGCTTGGCCCAACCAAAACCAGCAAAAACCAACATCAAGGATCCCATGACATCTAAATGTGCCATCGGATTTAAAGTGAGACGACCATTTTGCCTCGGCGTGAGATCGCCAAACCTGTCTGCACTCCAGGCGTGGGCGAATTCGTGTACAGCAAATGCGGTCAATAAAACAAAGATACGTGATATGAGTGTCGGTGGATCAAGATTGAAAAACATTAAAATTACCTCGCCGGCGATTATACCACCCCATGATATAATGCCTCGCATGTTACCCGAGCTGCAAATGGGAGATGTTGTACGCCTGCGCAAACCGCACCCCTGCGGAGGATACGAATGGAAAGTCGTCCGCATGGGAGCCGATATCGGACTAGAGTGTCTGCTTTGTGGACGGCGGATCTTGCTTCCTCGTCGTGTATTAGCTCGTCGCCTGAAAGCTATCCTTCCGGAAGAAGGTGACCAAACCCTGGTAGGATAAATTCCCTCATTCCTACTCGATAACCAAGGAATTTATTTCCCATGCACCCGTCTCGCGTGATCTATAAACTTGCCATCATGTTTTGCGTATTAACCAGTTCCAGTCTGGCAGGATGCAACTTACCACTTGGGGAATCATCCACACCCACTTTGGACGTGACTCAAGCTTACCAGACTGTTGAAGCAAGGTTGACCGAAGCGATCGCGCTGACCCCAAAAACCACCCCCACCCTTCCAGAATTGGTGACAATCACCCCCAGGGAGCCAACTCCCTCTCCAACCCCGATCCTGCAAACAGTGACACCGGAGATAACACAACCCCCTGACGAGTTCTGCGATCAGGCTATACCGGGCGTGCCGATTGATGTTACAGTCCCAGATGATACTGTGATGACGCCAAATCAAGCATTCACAAAGACCTGGCGGTTGCAAAACGCAGGTACATGCACCTGGACAAGCGAATACTCACTCGTCTGGTTTTCCGGTGACCGGCTCGAAGCCCCTTTGAGTGTTCCCTTAACCGGCAATGTCCCTCCGGGGATTTCAGTTGATCTCTCCGTGGACATGAAAGCTCCGGTGACAGAAGGCACTTACCAGAGCAACTGGAAACTCAGCAATCCAGCGGACACCTTGTTTGGGATCGGACCCAATGGTGACGCGGCCTTTTGGGTGAGGATCATCGTTGAAGGAACAGCTCCCGTTACTGGCACACCGACAGTGACTGAAACCATCACCCCAACAGTCACAGCCACAGCAGGTGTACAGGTTAGTGGACCAGCTACCCTGGAAATTGGCAATCTGTTCGACCTGGATACCAACCAGGTGGACAGTGGAGGTGAGGATCTCGAATACCAGGAGGAGCAAGGGGCTCATCTGCTGAAACCTATTGGCGATACGGCGGTGATCCTGTTCGGCTCCAATCAGCCGGTATTGAATGACTGTCTGAGTGTTGGTTTGAGCTCAGATGCAATTGCAGTGGATAATCTGGTCGGAAATTTCATCTGCTACCGAACGAATATGGCCCTCCCTGGGTGGGCTTTGATTAACGGATTTGATCCGGAGACAGGTTTTCTAAATCTTGAAATATTCACCTGGTCAATCCCATGATCCGCGCTGACCGTATAATAACCCTAGCACCTTGAATAAGAGTGAGCACCTTATACCTTGTCGCCACCCCGATCGGGAATCTGGATGATATCAGCTACCGCGCGCTGCGCATCTTGCGCGAAGTGAGCTGCATCGCGGCCGAAGATACGCGCCAGACAAAAAAACTGCTCAACCATTATGATATCCAGACACCTTTGATCAGCTTTCATGAACACAGCAAACAAGGCAGAATAAATCAATTGCTAACCCGATTGGAGCAAAGCGACCTGGCTTTGGTATCAGATGCTGGTACCCCCCTGGTCAACGACCCGGGCTACGAATTGGTACAAGCAGTATTGGAAGCCGGGCATACCGTCAGCCCTATCCCAGGACCAAATGCCGCTATTGCCGCGCTGATCGCCTCAGGACTGCCAGCGGATAACTTCCTCTACCTGGGGTATTTGCCGCGTAAATCCTCAGAACGGCGCAGAATGTTGGGTGAGGTAATTGATCTACCCTTTACTTTGTTGTTCCTGGAAACACCTCATCGCCTTTTGGCAGGATTAGAGGATATTAAAGAACAGCTTGGGGATCGAAATCTGGCTGTCGCCCGAGAACTCACCAAGCTGCACGAGGAGATCTTTCGTGGTACTATCTCGCAGGCGATACACCATTACACGAACAATCCACCCAAAGGTGAAATTACACTTGTCGTGGCCGGTAAACCGATGATTGAGGAAACCTGGCCTGAGCATCGCTTGACAGCTGCCATTAAAGAGGGCACTTTGTCAGGCACCCCTCCTGCTGAACTCGCTGGTCAGCTAGCAGTCGAATCGGGTTGGCCTCGACGAGAAATTTACAAATTGATCATAAGTATGGAATGAGGGCAGAAAATGAATCTTGATGATGTTTCCAAATTTCCCCAAATCGATGAACTGAATATGCTTGCCCATATTGAAGGGTTACCAGATCAATTTGGATCTGCCTGGGATTTAGGATCCCAATTGAGTTTACCCGACTGGGCGGGGATAGACAGGGTTCTGGTGGCTGGGATGGGGGGATCAGCGATCGGAGCAGATCTGGTGGCGGCTTATATCGCCCCATACTGCCCTGTGCCGGTGATGGTCCACCGCAATTATGCCCTACCCGCCTGGGCCAAGGGTGAACAAACTTTGGTGATTGCATCGTCTCACTCGGGCAACACAGAGGAGACCTTATCCTCCTTCGAGTCTGGAGTGGAAAACGATTGCCGCTTGTTGGTGCTGACTACTGGCGGAAAACTGGCCCAGATGTGCCAGGATCAGGATTGCGTTCTATGGCAATTCGAGCATAAAGGCCAACCCAGAGCAGCGGTCGGATTTTCTGCTGGCCTTCTATTGGCAGCCTTCGCCCAACTGGGATTGATCCCTGATCCAGGAAAGGAAATTCAAGAGACCATCCAGGCTATGCGTACACAGCAAGAAGATCTTAGAGTAGAGGTGCCTGCGGTTAACAACCCAGCTAAACGCTGTGCCGGGCAGCTTTATGGTCGTTGGGTGACCGTTATCGGTGCAGATATCTTGGAACCGGTTGCCCGAAGATGGAAAACTCAGATAAGCGAAATCTCCAAGGCTTGGGGACAATTTGAAGCCATACCGGAAGTCGATCACAATACACTGGCCGGTGTGGTCTATCCAGAAGAATCTTTAGCCAAGATCACAGCACTTTTTCTGCGGGCACCTTCCTATCACACACGCAACCGACTGCGCACCAAACTCACGAAGTCAGCTTTCATGCTGGAAGGCCTGAACACAGATTTCATCGATGCCCAAGGGCCAAATCCTTTGGCGCACCAATGGACGGCGCTGCATTTTGGGGACTACACCGCATATTATCTGGCGATGGCGTACGGCATCGACCCCACTGCCATCCCCACAATTGAGATGCTCAAAAAAGATATGGCCGGCAGCATGTAAGATCCTGGCAGCTATACAATAATCAATATCACCAAACCTATCACTATCCCTAGAAGCATTCCGGCTAACACATCAGTCGGATAATGCACACCCATTGCGATACGCGCGATGCCAACCAGTGGCGCCCAAACCACTAAGGTCAAACCTAGCCAAAGTGGACCGAGCCCCAGACCCACTACCGCCAGCATTGCGCTACGGGTAGCGTGACCTGAAGGAAATGAGTGTGGATCGGTGCTGCGGTAGATTCTCCCCCATTCACCTTCTGGCCTGCTGCGCCGCACTGAAAATTTGATGATCATGACGATTAACGCAGTGACGGCAATACTAACAACCATCACCAACGCCAGGTGTTTCCAATATTCATTGCCAAACCACCACACCAACCCCAGACCAATCAACCAAAACCAGGAATCGCCTGAATGAGCTGTGACAGCAGCCAGGATACGGATAACTTTGGAATGTTCTACAGAACTGGACAACCCGGCAAACTGATCATCCAGTGCCTGGATTCGTTGGCGCATAAATTTCCTGTATTGAGAGGGTTACGCTTCTTGAACCTGGTGGCTTCGCATAAGATCAGCCCGTAAGATCTCAAGCTGGTGAGGCTTGTCGACATCCATGCCCAATTCTGCATAGGGACTGATAACGACCTTGCCAGTGATATCCATACGCTTGGTCACTCGTTTAACTGCGCCTTCCATAGTTAACTGGCGCGACAAGAATAAAAGCAGATTATCGTACCCGAGTAAGGCAGCTTGCTTTAGCACGTTCTTACGTGCAGCCACAATGCGATCCCACAACTCCTCTTTGGAGTTAACCGTGCTGGCTCGGATCATATTCAAGTCTCCCCCACATACCTCAGCATCCTTCAATCGAGTATATGTTCGCTTTGAGTCCGGAAAGCGCTCCTCCATCACATGGCGCGGGATCACGGTGTAGTAGATATCAAGATCGGTGCCCGCGTTCGTTTTCACCATCCAGTCAACCATTTCAGAGGAGATAGCGGGGATATCAGAAGAGACGGTCAGAACATGATGGGCATCCGGATTCAGCTCAACAATCTTCTCGATGCCCGCTCTCAAGTTCTCGAGCATACCTCCCTGATTGGGCACATAAGTTAAGGATTTAGTGCATTGCAACCCACTTTCTTCAGAGAGACTGACCAAAACTACTTGATCTATCCTCTCCGCTCCTCCAATCGCATCTAAAACCCATTGCACCATTGGTTTACCAGCGATGTCAAGTAGAGCCTTGGGTTTCCCCTGCGTAAATTCGTAAAGTGGATCACCGGGCTCGGGAATTCCCCCAGCGATAATAATTGCGTCCATAATTAACTTAACTCCTGCAGTTGAGGCTCGAAACCCAATTGATCTATCAATTCTTGCAGCTCCTCATGTGTGAGCTCGCGTCCTTTGCCGGAAACCGCGATCAGCGCAGCTTCCATCATGTTTGCCCCAAAAGACCGGCCGTCTAAGATAGGAGTCATCGTGACCAAATATTTTACACCTGCATCTTTGAACAGCTCAACATCATCGCGCGTGGTTGTATTGGTGGCGATGATTTTCCCTTCCAGGCGCTCCGGCATGTGGCGTTTTATGTAATGGCAATCACCGGATATGACTGTTGCCCATAGGTAGTGATCTACCCATTTTGGATCACGTTTTTCTTGCTTTTCCCCCGTAGGATAGACCCACTCAAAAGGAAGTCTTCCGGCAATCGGCATCAAGATGGCATAAAAAGATTTCAAACTACCCGGAGAATGCAGTGCAAAGGGCAATCCCAAACCAAACATCAGGTCTCCAAAAACGCACTCATAACCTGCGTTCACGAATGACATGGTCATACCCCACCTGTCACCGCCCAATGTTAAAAATGCTTTCTTCTCTTGAATGATGTCTCCGATATGTTCATCTATGAAAGGCGCGATCTTTTTCTCAAGCGTGTTTTTCAGTCCAGCGCCATCTACTACTGGTGTCTTCTTGATGAAGCGCACCATCGGCTGAACGGAGTAGAGAGGATACCATTTCTGATCGACCATCACACCGAGATCTGCACCCCCAACCCCGAATGCATCTACTTCACCATCCAGATCCTTAAATAGCTGGGCTGCTTTCTCCATATCCCCATCAGTGCCGATGCGTTCGATCCGCACTTTCTCCCCAAGCAGCTCCACATCAACTGATTTGTCGCGTTTAGATGATCCTATGCTGATGCTGACCGCACGTTTCATAGCATTCTTCTCCCTTGGCTAAGTCCAATATTAATCGGTACATCTTGCAGGGGTTTATTGGACAGATCAATCTAGTCGCTATTCCCTTGCGCACCATATCTGAGTATACACCGAACTATACAAAATTGATAACCCCAGCCGAATTCTAAGGATGCGTCTCTTAGCGAAGGTCAATATTAATCTTATGCTTAGATTGCCGGTAATAACTTTAATTCAGCTGGGTTATAATCTGATACGGGGAGAGGAATCGTTCTAAATTTAATCCTGGAGGCACTAAAGTGACCCTACCAAATTATGCATATTTTAAAGGTAAAATCGTCCCTTATTCAGAAGCAAAAGTAGGCGTATTAACACACGGATTTAATTACGGCACAGCTGTTTTTGGTGGTCTACGAGCTTACTGGAATGAAGAGCAGGAACAACTCTTCTTGTTTCGGGCGAAAGAACATTTCCAAAGATTGTTACATTCAGCAAATATTATGTGCATCGAGCTCGAGCAAACTCCCGATAGCCTGGTGGAACTGACCCTTGAATTATTGCAGGAAGAAAATTATCGTCGTGATGTCTACATTCGTCCATTGGCATACAAGGCAGATGAGATTATTGGGGTAAAACTACATGACCTGCAAGATGAAATCACAATCACTGCGGTTCCTTTCGATAATTATGTACCAAACGACACCAATGCTCACGTCACTTTTTCATCCTGGCGGCGTATCGATGACAATACGATTCCTGCTCGTGGAAAAGTGAGCGGTGCATATGCTAACTCGGCTTTGATCAAAACAGATGCGGTAAAGGCCGGGTTCGATGAAGCATTAGTGCTCACCCAAGAAGGTCACGTTTCCGAAGGCAGTGCCATGAACATCTTCATGGTGCGCAATGGTGATCTGATCACTCCACCAATCACAGATAATATCTTAGAAGGGATCACCCGTCGTACAGCGATTGAACTCGCCAGAAACGAGTTGGGCATAACTGTCATAGAGCGCACTATTGATCGCACTGAGGTTTACCTGAGCGAAGAGTTCTTCATGACTGGCTCGGCTGCACAAATTGTCGCAGTGACACAGGTAGATCATCGCCTGATCGGTTCAGGCATGATGGGGCCTATTACTTCCGGATTGAGGGATCTTTACTCGCAGGCTGTGCGCGGTCGCCTGCCTGATTATCATCACTGGAACTCAGCCGTTTACTCTCCAAAACAAGTAGGAGCAGCTCGATAAGCTGAACCGATCAGGAGATCGGCCAGACCCTAGAAGCTCTCTTAGGAAATAGGGCTTCGAGAAGCGCACTTATTTGGTCGCTTTTCGTCCAACAGTCTGCGAAGGCGTATTTGAGCTCCTCCAGGTTTCGATATCCGAAGACCAATTGTAAAAACGTCAATTCGGGAAAACCTGCTTCCCCAGAATGGCCGTGCGGTGTCGGATTCCAATCATCGACCTCAACAAGCCGTCCTTGTTTAAAAACCAGCCGCAAGCCAGAGTGGTAAAAAGTAATCTTCAACACACCGCTGTAGCCGACCAAAAAAGAGTCCGCAAGTCTGGCCTCGAGTTCCGAAGCGATATGGCGGATAAATGCGGGCAGGTTCGGCACTCGTAAATACCAGGCGTATGGATGCCGCACCCGGGGGAGTCGATCGGGGATCACTTTGTAAACGGGATGTTCACCCCCTAACCAGAAACCAAACTCCCCAAATTCCTTATCCTCACCCGACTCGGTTGGATATTCTTCACCAATCGAACATAAATAACGGATCACCGTGGGGGTCACCGCTGCCCATGAAATCCCGGGTTTAATCTCATATCCCGTGGCAGCCATCATCGCTCCCCACCTGAATGCGGAATGAAGAAAATACCCAACTGGATCTCCACTCTCAGTTTCGATGATTTTTATCTCTGTGCGGTTTACATTCTGGGGGCTTTTACCATTGAGTTCATAACGCCAAGTGCTTTCATCTCTGAAACAACTCACCAGGTAACGCTGGCTTGCTTGAGCGTAAAGATCGACCAGAAAAGTGAGATCGGTCTCACTTGCCGGTCGGATGCGGAAAGGTTCATCCTGACCCTCATCAAGTTGTGGGATTTGGGATCTGAAACCAGCCCGCCCCCCTCCCAGATCTAATGCCATCTCATAACCAAATAGGCGGTAATAATATGGGATACCAGTGATTGCTTGGAGCATCTCGCCGCGTTTACTGCTCCATTGGTGGATTAGTTCAAACTGGGCTCGAATCAAACCTCGTCCACGGAACTCCGGATCAGTTCCGACTAATTCCGGTCGCCCTACCTTGAAGTTAATTCCAGCATACGACCAGGTTTGCGAGATCAAATTCAATGACGACACGATCGTATCGGTCTTGGTGTCCACCACCAGGGTGAAGTCGCTGATTTCGAATGTTGGATGTGGGCGTTCGAACAAATCGCGCGTCCAGACCGCTACACGTTCTTCTGGTTCTTCCGAGTCGTCCGGACCATGAATACGACCATTAAAATCTGTCAAAGCATCGCTATCCTGGGGGATAGCGCGTCGCAGTATCAACCCATCACCTAAATCTTTTTGATAATCTTTATCGGACTCATTTATTTTATTCATAACGGCAACTTCGTTCATGAATTCAGGCTGGCTACCAGACAGGTTGTATTTTATCGCAAAGGAATAAATTTTGTATCAAGTGAGCGGAAGGTTCACCGTAAATGTTGCCCCCTCTCCAGGTCGACTGCTTACAAAGATTTGACCACCATGTCTGGAGACAATTTGATGACAGACAGCTAAACCTAATCCAGTGCCATGACCAGTTTCTTTGGTTGTAAAAAAGGGTTCGAAAACACGAGAAATGTGATCTTGCCGGATCCCTGGTCCATTGTCTGAGAAATCAATCTGCACATGCTCCTCAACCTGGCGGGTTGTGATCTGGATTTGGCCAGGGCCTGGATGGATGGCGTCGATGGCGTTGATCAGCAGATTTAACCATACACCCTGCAAGTGATCCTGACTGGCCACTACCGCTGGTAAATTCTGGGCGGGTTCGAATTCAAGAGTAATCGAGCGCGAGTCCAACTCATGTCTCAATAATCTTATCGTGCGTTCAATTGTCTGGTTAAGATCGATCGGATTACGCGCGTACCGTTCACGACGAGCGAAATCAAGCAATGCGCGCACCGCTTGAGAGGCACGGTCGCTGCCTTGGATGATCAGCTCCAACATCTCATGGAGATGATTCTCTTTATCGGGGATCTTGCGCTGTAAAAGCTGGGCATTGGCCAGAATAGTAGTCAAGGGGTTATTGATCTCGTGAGCAACACCGGCCGCCAATTGACCGACTGCAGCCAGCTTTTCAGATTGGGCCAGCGAAGCTTGCAGCTGCTGGCGCTCGGTGACATCCTCCTCAAAAAGAAAGGCCTGCACTATTTGCCCGGAATCATCCCTTATCGAAAATGCACTGATCTCGAATTCCAGGTTATCTCCGTCATTACCCCTTCGCATTTCTATTCGCCGGGTGGTCTCTCCGGACTTCAATGTTTTCTCCACCAGACAATCTGGACAGGGGTTTTCTCGCTGGTAAAGCGCGGTATAACATTTCTCTCCCACCAACACTTGAGGGGAAAGTCCAACAAGATCTGCCCGGCTCATATTGACAGCCACCAGCGTGTAATGAAGATCAACGATATAGATCGAGGCCGGGCTGCTGTCAAATAAGGCGCGTAATGTATTGCGCGAGGCGATCAGCTGTCCCTGGACAGTTTGCAGCGTTTCAATTTTCTTTTCTAAGTGGCGAATTTGCCTGGCGTTGATAAAGCTGCGAGCAACCGAATCTCTGATCAGGTTTAATAGATCTGGATTTGATAACTCTTCATCTGCTCGAATCTCAATTGCACCGATCGCCTCATCCCCATCTGCCAACAGAGGCAGATAGAGCGCTTTCTCCATCGTAGCATCTTGCAATGTGAGGTGGTCTCCATTATCTGTCGCTTGCCCAATCCGATTAATCTCTTCCAGAGATATCTGCTGGCTTCCACATCCCCCATTCGAGCTCCAAATGACCTTTTGTTCGGATAGTTCTTGCGTCTCGCTTTTCTCAGAGAGAAACAAAGAAACCGATTGTGCCCCCAATAGGAGACCGATATGCTCAACTATGAACTCACGTCCCTCATTTGTTTCCACATCTGAAGATGCTAAATCGGAAATAAATCGTAACAATGCGTGCATATTGTCTTGACTGAGAGAAAGGGAGTTCGCAGCATTGCTTTGTCTTTGCGCTGCGGGAAGAAGAGAATTTTGCATAGAAAATGCTGAAGCTCAAAACGAGGACCGCTTGTGATTCAATTCGATGCGGATTTATTGTCTATGGTGTACCCGTAACCAGGAACTGTACAAATGAATTCTGGTGATCTTGGATCAGCCTCAATCCGCTCGCGTAAATTCTTGATATGCACGCGCACCAGATCCGGGCTACCTGTATCGCTGGGATACTCCCAAACCTCATCAAGAAGACGAGCCGGAGTGAATATCTGCCCAGGGTGGCTCATCATGTGGTAGATCAGATCGTATTGAATGGGCGTTAGCCTGACTTTTCCACGATTAGGTGTATACAACTCATAGGATTGGGTATCAAGAACATAATCTCTAGCTACCAGGGTGAAATTCGATACAGGTGTTTTTTTCTGAGATTGGAGTTCTTGGAGTATTTTACGAGCAGATTCAGTGAGCTGATCTTCTTCGAGCACATTTGGCTGAAATCCAGCTTTGTGATTTGTCCGCCGAAGAATAGCGCGCACCCTTAAACGCAATTCGTCAATGTTAAACGGCTTGGTCAGGTAATCATCCCCACCCGCCAGGAAGCCGTTTACTTTGTCCTCATCCTTGATCTTTGCGGTAAGAAAGAGCACTGGAACCTCTGATAGCAGTGGATCTGCGCGCATTGAACGGCATACCTCGTACCCATCCATTTCCGGCATGATTACATCCAGGATGACCATATCCGGTAGGTGTTTGCGAGCTAACTTCAAACCATCCAAACCATTATCAGCTAAGCTGATCTTAAAATCGTCGTTTCTCAGACTACGCTCGACAGTCCGGGAGACCAGATCGTCATCTTCGATGATCAAAATGTGGGCTGTATTCATTTCTTTTTAGATTCTTCGTATCCTCCCCAACACGACGATAACAATCGCCTCAAGGATATTCTGACAACCCTTAAACTTTACCCCACCCTTGTGAAGAATAGCCCCACAATCCTGTTAGGTTACCTTATTCTTATTTTATATAGATACAGATTCGGGGACATCAATGTCGAGCGTGGTTGATTTGATAGATCGGAGACAGTAGATCTAAGAAAGTAATACTATTTCGCTCAGGTTATTTTGGAGGATCACTTTCTTGCGTGATTGTGTGTTGGTACACTTTAATGCCGCGGGCTAATTCATTTTCCAGTGCCAACTCAAGATGATCAAGCCGGACGATTGTGACTGGTGAATGTTGGAGAACTTGAACCCAATAGTCAGGTACAAGACCGTAAGCCTGCAAGTATGCCCGTCGATCCGCTGGAAAATCTTCAGAAAACGCAAGCACCTGTACCTTGCAGCCAGCAGGTACCTCTGCCAGAGTAGTTCCACCTTCACCCAACTCATTGTGATCGCTCCGGGGATTATTGGGAAACAACATTTGGACTAATCGGGCAAACTTTGATTTCCGTGCGTTAATCGTTTGATAACCACAGGCTGGACAACACACCAGGGTGCAGTTTTTATTAACTGGGCAGGATTTACAACCTTGATGTTCCTGAGAAGCATATTGCTGCCCACACATCGGACATTGAATATCCAAATAACTCATCAACCCCATCCGATCAGCGTCAGTAAACGACTTAAGAGACCACCGACAAAAAATGCTAAAGGTATGACCATAAGTACCATTCCCATGGCAGTTTTCCAATTTCGCTCTTTGGCGATCATCATCACGCTTGCAACACAGGGGATGAAGAGGGTAATCGTCACCATAGCGACCACGATCTGCGTCGGTGTTAATAATCCCTGGGATTGCATAACGAAAAAGCCTGTGGCGCCAAAATCTCGGCGCATAAAACCTACCAAGAATGCGGCACTGGCTTCGGGCGGCAACCCCAGCCAACCTGTAACTAGAGGTTCCCCAACTCTAATGATTCGCTCCAGAATGCCAGTTCGATCCAACAAGAACAAGAACACGGCACCTAATAGAAATATCGGGACCACTTCTTTAAGATACCACTCGATACGAGCAGCCGTTTTGACGACCACGTTGGAGAGCACTGGCCAGCGTAAGGGCGGCAATTCAACCAATAACTGCGTTCGTTCTCCTGGCACTAACCGGGCAGCCAGCCAACCAATTGTAAGCATGACAACCCCTAAGACAGCGCTCCAAATCAGCACAGCAGTTAAGGAAACGCCGGCCAGCATGCCCATGATGACACCCAACTGGGCAGAACAAGGAATCGCGAGGGACAACAATAAGATCACCAGCAAACGCTCTCGCCTGGTTTCCAAAACACGCGTGGTTAATGTAGCCATCGTTACGCAACCCAAACCTAGCACCATAGGGAGCACAGCCTTGCCATTCAGCCCCAGGCGATGGAATAAACGATTACTTAATGCTGCCAATCTGGGCAGATATCCCGAATCCTCCAGGATACCGAACGCAAGAAAGAAGGTAGTAACAATGGGCAAGATTAACGCCAGGGCATAAGTCATCCCGAGTGTCCATAGTCCATACTCTCCGACCAGCAAATCTGCCAGAAAAGGTAGTGATACAAAGCGCATTACTAAACCTTCTACCCATGGATTTATGATCTGACCAAAAAGATTCTCCTCCAATAATCCAACTAGAAAACCGGCCCCGAACACACCCACAAACCAGTACAATGCATAAAGCACTCCACCCAAGATCACCCAGCCCCAAATCGGATGTGTAGTCAGGCCACTAAGGAGTGTCGATTTACCTCTCCACCCCAATCCACTTTCCTGTAGAACCAGGGATACTATTCGATCGACATAATCCAGACGCACTCCCTGGATAACCTGTGCTAACGGATCGACAAAGGAAAGCTGCACGGTATGACGCAGAGTCACCAAATCCTGAAATGTTCCGCCTTCAACCTGTTCCCGCATCCATTTCTCAGTTACCGGATCACCGCTCAACCACAACAAGGCCAAGGATCGGGGTGTGATCGGTGTGTTTTTCAAATGTTTATCCGCAAATTGAGTGCAGAACTGATCCACAGCGGTTTCTATCTCAGCCGGGTAGATTAATCGGAACTGCGATGGACAGCATTCTTCCAAAGCATTGATCAATTCTTGGAGACCCCGACCGCGTGTGGCCGTGGTCGGGATTACGGGGATGGAAAGAGTTTCGGCCAGGAGAGCATGCTTGAGCGTCACTCCTCGTGATTGAGCCTCATCCATCATATTCAAAGCCAGGATTAACGGCACACCCATCTCGGCGAGCTGCACGGTTAGCGTCAATGTTCGGCGCAGGTTTTTCGCATCTCCAACTTGTAAGATCGCCTTCAGTGGTTCGTTAAGCAACACTCGCCCAGTGACCTGCTCATCCTCAGATTGTGGCGGAAAAGTGATCACACCAGGCGTATCAACGAGTATAGTGTCCGGAATACTCCGCAAACTACCCCGCGCTAATTCAACAGTTGTGCCGGGGTAATTGGATACGATCACACGTTGCCCGGTAAGTTTTTGAAATAGGACCGATTTGCCAACGTTAGGGTGACCTACCAGGGCAATACTCCCCTCTCGGTCTTCAGTTTTCACCGGAATCGCTGGATTGTACTGTAAACTCATCTCACTCCGATTCCTGATTAAGTCCGTTTTCAGCCCGGTGGCAGTTGCGACACAAACCATACAAAACGATCGAACCCGTCGTGACACTCGCATCATTTTGTTCCTGGAATCGCAATTTGATGACCTCCAACAATTCCGTATCGAACTCGATCACGGTCTTACAATTCGTACACATGAAGTGATGGTGCTCGCTTGGTAAGGCAGCATCAAAACGCTCCTGGCGGCGATCTTCCGCAAAAACTCGAGTGCTGACCAGGTTTTCATGTTCCAACCAACGTAATGTGCGGTAAACAGTGGACAAATTAAGCGCCGAATCTCTTTGACGGGCAATTTGAAACAATTCCTCTGCGGTAGGGTGTTTGCCAAGTGAATCGAGGATAGAAAACAACAAACGGCGTTGGGCTGTCATGCGGCCGCCTTGAGAGCGTAAGCGCACATGCGCCTCTTGAACTAAATCACCCATTCATGGCACTCTTATTGCAAATCATTTGCAGTAATTTTAGATCATAATTTTTGCGAATTACAGTGATGTTTATCCCCCTCCCCTATGACATTGGGCATATCTTCTATATAAAACAGATGCCCTCTGCAGGAAGGTGCTCTGAGTTCAAGGATAAAATTCTAGGACACTCTTCAACACTTGTTCAGTCAAGGAATCGTCAACAGCCACCCAGACAATTAAATCTCCGGATCGGAAGTAATAATGCTGTTGCCCCATGCCTTCTAGTTCATAGACAGTTCGGCCTTGGATCTCTAACTCACCAAGGGGCGAAAAAGGCGAATCCCCTCGCTCGATGGCATCTTTCATCGCAGTCATTAAGCCTCCAGCCATGAAGCCGATCGGTGTACCGGCCACCCATATTCTTATCTCACCGTGATTACCATATGATCCTGCTGACCCTTTGTTCAAAGGAAATCCTTGGCTGTGCAGCATGGATAGCTCAACCAGCGCAGAAGAACCGGTCACATCCCTTCGTAAAGGTAATCCTCCCAATTCATCTGGCAATGGAACAGGAGCAATGCTTTCCATACTCCGCAAATAGAGCGCGTAAACCAATCCAAGCCCTACGATCAGCATACCCAAGCTGATCAGAATTAATGGAAACCATTTCCTGGACATAGCCTTAATATTTTACCCAGAGAAAGTCTCAGCAAGATGGTTTCATGTCAGGAATCAATCTAACTGATGATCAATTTTCGGAAGGTTATGCAATTCATACCGAATCCAATTGCATATTACGTCTTGTTTGGAATATAATGTCTCTTATCCTTTCTAGTGGAGGCGAAGTCGGAAGATATCTGCAAAAGGATCGCTTTCACCGAGCATTCCACGGATAGATAAGAATCACAAATAAAGGAGATGAGAACCAATGGCGATTGATCCTGTATGCGGCATGGAAGTTGATGAGAAGACTGCGAAATGGAAATCTGAGTATGATGGCAAGACTTACTACTTCTGCGCACCCGGATGCAAGTCATCTTTTGACAAAGACCCAGAAAAGTACTTAAGCGGTGGTGGAACTCATACTGGGCATACCCATCACGAGCATTAACAATCTTGGAAAGATTGGACGGAGCTGATTGGGCTCCGTCCTTTGTCGTCGTATTTTATTAGATAGCTTGCAATAGGGTTCTTGTATTTACCAAGTAAAAATTTGACAAATGTTATCATACTGATTACAATAATACCTGAATATATATTCAGGTATTATATTTTGAGTCATGAATACTAATCTAATGAGCGACGAGCACATAAAACTCAATGATCTTCAAGCCCAACAAGTAGCTGAATTATTCAATATCTTGGGCGATGCCAGCCGGGTGAAGATCATTGCGGCCCTATTAAAAGGATCATTGAATGTACAGGCGCTGGCAGATGAGGTGGGTATCAGCCCTTCGGGAATCTCTCATCACATGCGTGGTCTTCGCCAAATGAACCTGGTCCGGGCTCACAAACAGGGCCGGCAGGTATTTTACTCCCTGGTTGACCAGCATGTCGAGCAACTATTTCAACGCGGCGTAGATCACGTCTTGCACGGCTAGAGATCGATGGAAGAAAACACTCTCCAACTTGAGATCCCCCTATTAATCCCCGGATTGACCAACCATCAGGATGCATGTCTAGAACGGTTGGAAACTTCCCTCAAGAACCAGAGAGGCATCCAACGCGCCCATGTAGAACGTCATAATGATCCCCAGGTCCTGTGCCTG
>Ga0209742_10000172_pt1 | contig 37965 bp, 28 predicted proteins | sample DeeMarSeWOR38_10_FD_187462 | JGI IMG/M metagenome (GOLD analysis project Ga0209742, IMG submission 187462) | Marine sediment microbial communities from White Oak River estuary, North Carolina - WOR-3-8_10 (SPAdes) (version 2) | ecosystem: Environmental > Aquatic > Marine > Intertidal zone >...
TTTATGGACGCATTACTCGCTTTAGAAGATGGCCGCACATTTGCCTGCCGGTCCTTTACCGGTCCGGGGGAAGCCATGGGTGAGGTGGTGTTCAACACCAGTATGACCGGTTACCAGGAAGTGCTGACCGACCCATCCTACAACGGACAGATGGTGGTGATGACCTATCCGCTGATCGGAAACTACGGGGTGAATCCTGAAGACATTGAATCCGGCCGCATACAGGTTGCGGCCTTTTTAATCAAAGAATATCAGGCCTTTCCCAGCAATTTCCGTTCAACGGCGACCCTGGCCGATTATCTGGCAACCCATGGCATCCTGGGGGTCGAACACCTGGATACCCGGGCCATTACGCGGCATATCCGCAACGCCGGCGCCATGCGGGCCATTATTTCCACCGATGACTTATCGCCGCCTTCTCTGGTGAAAAGGGCCAGTGCAATCCCGAAAATGGCGGGGCTAAATCTGGCGAAAGCGGTGACGACCTCGCAGCCTTTTTACTGGCAGAACGGTAAGCTGGAAATTATTGATTGCAGTCGCCATCCGCTGGACAAAAGCATCTGGCGACATCGCGGAGCAAAACGTTCGGTGGTCGCATTTGATTTCGGCATTAAATTTAACATCCTCAGACAGCTTGAAAAGGCCGGTTTTGAGCTGGTGGTGGTGCCGTCCGCCACCACCGCCGATCGCATTCAAGCCTTGGCACCGGACGGCATTTTTCTTTCAAACGGCCCGGGGGACCCCGAACCGGTTACCGATGCCATTGAAACCATTCGGGCGCTACTGGACTACCGGCCCATATTCGGTATCTGTCTCGGGCACCAGCTCCTCGGGCTGGCGTTGGGCGCCAGTACTTTTAAGTTGAAATTCGGCCATCGGGGTGCTAATCAACCGGTCAAAAATTTTCGCTCCGGGAAGGTCGAAATTACCTCCCAGAACCATGGATTTGCCGTTGATACCGAATCTCTCCAGGATAAGGACGTCGAAATTACCCACGTGAACCTAAACGATAATACCCTGGAGGGCTTTCGGCACCGCAAATACCCGGTATTTTCGGTACAATACCATCCTGAAGCATCGCCGGGTCCGCACGATGCACGCTATCTTTTTGATGAGTTTAAAGCACTCATGCGGTAATGTTCCATTGGTCCCATTGGTTCGATTGGTTTCATTGGCTGCATCCGTCTCTTCGAGTTCAAAGCAACCAATCAAACAAATAAAACAAATTAAACCAATTTAACGAATTTTTGTTTATGCCCAAACGCACAGACATCCACCGGATTTTGATCATCGGCGCCGGCCCGATTATCATTAGCCAGGCATGTGAATTCGATTATTCCGGCACCCAGGCCTGCAAAGCCCTCAGGGAAGAAGGTTTCGAGGTCATTCTGGTGAACTCCAATCCCGCCACGATCATGACCGATCCGGAAATGGCTGATCGAACCTATGTCGAGCCGGTTACCCCCGAGGCCGTGGCCATGATCGTTGAACGCGAGAAACCGGATGCCCTGCTGCCAACCATCGGCGGGCAAACCGGGTTGAATACGGCCATCAAAGTGGCCAAGATGGGTGTGCTGGAAAAATTTGGTGTTGAAATGATCGGGGCCTCGATACCGGCTATCGAGAAAGCGGAAGACCGCGACCTTTTTCGCAAGGCCATGACCAGCATCGGACTGCGGATTCCTCACAGCGGTATCGCGCAAAGCATGGAGGAGGTTCGTCGGATTGCCGCTGAAATCGGATTCCCTATCATTGTGCGTCCCAGTTTCACCCTGGGGGGCACCGGCGGCGGCGTGGCCTATCATTCCGATGAGCTCTACCAGTTATCCAGAAACGGTTTGGACGCCAGTCTGATCGGACAGGTGATGCTGGAAGAATCGGTGATGGGCTGGAAAGAATATGAACTGGAGGTCATGCGGGACAAACAGGATAATGTGGTCATTATCTGTTCCATTGAAAACATGGACCCCATGGGCATTCACACCGGTGACAGCATCACGGTGGCGCCGGCTCAGACCCTGAGCGATAAAGAATACCAGGAGATGCGCAATGCAGCGATTGCCATCATGCGGGAAATCGGGGTGGACACCGGCGGGTCCAATGTTCAATTTGCGATCAATCCCGCCGACGGGGAAATGGTTGTCATTGAAATGAATCCCCGGGTGTCGCGCAGTTCTGCCCTGGCTTCAAAAGCCACCGGATTTCCGATTGCCAAAATTGCCGCCAAACTGGCGGTCGGCTTCACGCTCGATGAAATCTCCAACGACATTACCGGCGAGACGCTGGCTTCTTTTGAACCGACGCTGGATTACTGTGTGGTCAAGGTGCCGCGCTGGACATTTGAAAAATTCCCCGAAACGCCGGATTTTCTGACCACTTCGATGAAATCGGTGGGCGAAACCATGGCCATCGGGCGCACCTTCAAAGAAGCCCTGCAAAAGGGTCTGCGCTCTCTTGAAATCGGCCGCTACGGTCTGGGGGCGGACGGTAAAGACCTCCCCGGGACCCCGCAGCTGAAAAGCCCCTTGCCGTCGCGTTCTGAAATCGAGCAGAAACTGGCCTCTCCCAACTCGCAACGCATCTTTTACCTGCGTTATGCCCTTTTAGAAGGCATGACCATTGAATCGATTTATAAATTATCGGGAATCGATCCGTGGTTCATCCAGCAGCTCGGACAAATTGTGGCCCTGGAGCGCGAAATCCAAAAAGCCGGAACACCGCTATCGGATGCGCTTTTGCGGCAGGCCAAGGAATGGGGCTTTTCAGACGTTCAGCTGGCACATCTAACTTCGATGGCTGAAGCGGACATTAAACAAAGACGCGATCAGCTGGGGCTGAAGCCGGTGTATAAGCTGGTGGATACCTGCGCGGCGGAATTCAAGGCGGCGACGCCTTATTATTATTCAACCTACGAGCTGGAAAATGAAGCCCGGGTCTCAAACCGCAAAAAAGTGATGATTCTGGGGGGAGGCCCCAACCGCATCGGCCAGGGAATTGAATTTGATTACTGCTGCGTGCACGCATCTTTTGCGCTGCGCGAAGAAGGCATTGAAAGCATCATGGTCAACAGCAACCCGGAGACCGTCAGCACCGATTATGACACCTCCGACAAATTGTATTTTGAACCGTTGACCAAGGAAGATGTGCTGCATATCGTGGAAACCGAAAAGCCGATGGGGGTCATTGTGCAATTCGGCGGCCAGACCCCGCTCAATCTATCGGTGGGACTGCACGCCGCCGGGGTTCCGATTTTAGGCACCCAGCCTGAAAGCATAGACCGTGCTGAAGACCGCAAACTCTTTCAGGCGATGCTCAATAAGCTCGGCCTGATTCAGCCGGCAAACGGCACGGCCTTAACTGTAAAAGATGCTGTCAATGTTGCGGAAACCATCGGCTATCCGGTGGTGGTGAGGCCCTCTTACGTGCTGGGCGGACGGGCCATGAAAATCGTTTACGATCAATCCGCCCTTGAAAATTTTGCCCAGCTGGCGATTCAGGCCTCACCGGATTATCCGGTATTGATCGATAAATTCGTAGAGGATGCTTTTGAGTTCGATGTGGATGCCATCTGCGACGGCCGCACCACGATTATCGGCGGTATTATGGAGCATATCGAAGAGGCCGGCGTGCATTCCGGTGATTCAGCCTGTGTGCTGCCGCCGATCAGCATCGAATCGCGTTTTATCGAGCAAATGACCCAGGCCACCAAAGCCATGGCAAAGGAATTGAATGTGGTCGGCCTGATGAATGTCCAGTATGCGTTAAAGGACGGCCGGCTGTATGTCCTGGAAGTCAATCCCCGGGCATCCCGCACCATTCCCTTTGTCAGCAAGGCCACCGGTGTGCCCCTGGCCAAACTGGCTACCAAAGTCATGCTCGGTCGAAATTTGCATGAACTGGGCCTGACTGCGGAAATCGTTCCGGCGCACCTGTCGGTAAAAGAAGCCGTATTGCCCTTTGACCGCTTCCCGGGCGTCGATATTTTACTGGGTCCGGAAATGAAATCCACCGGGGAGGTCATGGGAATCGGTGCGGACTTTGGATCCGCTTATGCCAAGGCTCAGCTGGGAGCCGGTCAGAACCTGCCGACGGCGGGTACGGTCTTTATCAGCGTCATCGATAATGATAAAAAAACAGTTTTGCCCGTGGCCGCCAAATATCGGGATGCCGGTTTTAAAATCATGGCCACCCAGGGGACTTCCAGATTTTTGGCTGATCACGGCATTGCCAATAAGGCCGTAAACAAGGTTTCGGCCGGCCGGCCCCATGTGGTTGACGCCATCAAGAATGGCGAGATCCAGCTGGTGATCAATACCTCCATCGGTGGTGAAACCCGAAGGGACGGCTATTATATTCGACGCAATGCCCTGCGCTATAAAGTACCTTATGCCACCACCACCGCTGGTGGAATGGCGATCTTCAAAGCGATCGAAGCGCTGCGTAAAAAAAAGACAGCGGTCAAAACCCTGCAGGAGTATCATTCTGATAACTCGAATGCTTTTACTAGGAGTGCGAAAATAAATGAAGGTTGAAAAACCATCCAGTTTCCAGTTTCGAGTTTCCAGTTTCGATGATGACAAACCTCGTGAAGCCTGTGGCATTTTTGGAATTTACGATCATCCGGAGGCGGCGGCCCTGACGTATTTCGGTCTCTATGCCCTGCAACACCGCGGGCAGGAAAGTGCCGGTATTGCCGTTGCCAAAGACATGCAGATTGTCGAGCACAAAGGCATGGGGCTGGTATCGGATGTCTTCGACATGGACCACCTGGCCCAGCTGAACGGTGGAAGTGCGGTCGGACATGTGCGCTATTCGACCACCGGCAGTTCCGTACTGACCAATGCCCAGCCGTTTCGCGTCCGTCATCGCAAAAAATCTTATGCCGTTGCGCACAACGGCAATATTACCAATGCACATATTCTCAAAAATGAACTCGAGCAGGCTGGCTCCATTTTTCAGTCCACGATGGACAGTGAGATCTTTTTACATCTTTTTGTCAAAAACCTGAAGCTGGGATTTGAAGAGGCGCTGGTGGAAACCATGTCCAGACTGGAAGGCGCGTACTCTTTTATTATGTTGACCAGCAAGGGCGAAGTTATCGGCATGAAGGACCCGCATGGTTTCCGCCCCCTGTGCCTGGGCAAACTCAACGGCAATTATGTTCTGGCATCGGAGACCTGTGCCTTTGATCTGGTTGAAGCCGAATTTGTCCGTGAAATCGAACCCGGAGAAATCATAATCATTGGTGCAGACGGCGTTAAAAGCATCCAAACGCCCGCAGCCCCGAACCGGGCATTTTGCATCTTTGAGTTTATTTACTTTGCCCGGCCGGACAGCACGATTTACGGTCAAAATGTTTATCAGACGCGAAAGGCGCATGGCAGGCGTCTGGCCCGGGAGGCGCCTGTGGATGCCGATCTGGTGATGCCGTTTCCCGATTCCGGCACCTATGCCGCTCTGGGCTATCATGAAGAATCGGGCATTCCGTTTGAGATGGGGATGATTCGAAATCACTATGTTGGACGCACCTTTATTCAACCCACCCAGAGTATGCGGGATTTCGGCGTGCGGATTAAATTGAATCCGGTCAAAGAGCTTCTCAAAGGCAAAGATTTGATCATTATTGAAGACTCCATTATCAGAGGTACCACGATTAAAACCCGCGTAAAATCCTTGCGGAAATTGGGTGTCCGAAATATCCATATGCGGGTTGCCGGACCGCCACACCGGTTTCCCTGCCATTACGGCATCGATTTCTCCACCCGGGGAGAGCTGATTGCAGCCAGCAAATCTGTCACTGAACTCAGAAATTATTTGGGACTGGATTCGCTGCACTATCTCAGTATTAAGGGGCTGCTGAATTCTACCGGCATCGAAAATCCGCAGCAGCATTTCTGTAAAGCCTGTTTCGATGGCTGTTACCCGGTGAGTTTTGATGCGATGGTGTCCAAGGACTGCCTGGAGATCAGTGGCTAGTCTTCCTGGTCGGTTTCAGCGTTTTGACCGCTGGCGGCTCGATGATGTCCTTTGATATCAGGTTTTTCCTGAACCGCAGAACACCGAACAAGGAATAATGAATGTCGAAGTATTGCTAAGCCGGCCAAAACCTCTTACTTCTGCATTCCTTGTTCGATATTCGATATTTAATTTATAAAAGTGGAACATTGAGCTTTGAGCCCCAGAAACCGAACGTGCCGAATTCGGCTTTCCGGCGCACACATAGACATATATAATAATTAAAGGTGGTTACAAATTCTTCCTTGCCCTTTCAGGGTGCACGGTATAAAATAAAAATGTTGTGCGCTATTTTTGGGCGGCGCTGATCATGCGGAGGAATTTATGCTTGAATCCAGATACCTGAAAGATAATATCGAAAACATTCAAAAATTACTGGCCATTCCGGCCCTGAAAAATTTTGAAACGAAAAGCCTCGGAAAGCTGCTGCGCCTCAGTAAAATCCGGGAATATGAGGATGGCGAACTGATTATCAAAGAAGGTGATTTTGATCCTTGGCTCTATTTCCTTCTTTCCGGCAAGATACGCATCACCAAGGAAGGGCTGGAAATCGGCACCATTGATGAAAAGGGTGAAATCTTTGGTGAGATGCGAATTATCGACAGCTTAAGTCGATCCGCTTCGGTTTATGCCGTCGGCCAGACCATGTGTCTGGCGGTCGACACCTCCGCCAAAAGAAGAATATCAGCCGGCAGCACCCAGGATGAAAAATTGGACTTTTTACTGTTACTTTACCGTATATTTGCTGAGTTCATGTCCATCCGATTGCGCGCCACCAATGAAGAGCTGGTCATGGCTAAAAAGAAAGTCAAACGATTACTCGACCAAATATGATTGTCAGAAAAACCGTCGCCTTTTCAAAGAATTCCTCTAATCTTTTTTTTCACATTCTTACTCAATGTAATCTCAAATGCCGGCACTGTTACATCAATCCCGAACAGCAGGGCCAAGACAGGGTGCCCTTAAAAACCATTAAAGCCTGGCTGGATGCATTTTCCCATGACAGCAGCATAACCAATGTCATATTTCTGGGGGGGGAGCCGACCCTGCATCCGGATTTGCATCGCGCCATTAAACATGCTCGCCGTAAAGGTTTTCGGTCGATCACTGTCGATACCAACGGTTACCTTTTTCATGATATCCTTTCCAAAGTCAGTCCCCGGCAGGTGGATTTTTTCAGTTTCAGTCTGGATGGCGCCACCCGTAAAAACAACGACGCGATTCGCGGGCAAGGATCCTATGTTGCCTGCATCAACGGCATTCAGCAGACCGTCGCCAGGGGCTTTGCCGCCAGCCTGATTTACACGCTCAGCCGGCTAAACATCCACGAACTGGAATTGATGCCGCCGCTTTTAAACGATCTGGGCATCGAGCGGTTCTTTATTCAGGTGGTTGGTTTGCGCGGCAAAGCGGCCGACCTTGGCAAAACAGGCAATTTGCAGTTAACTCGTGCTGAATGGCTGCAGACCGTTCCTCCGCTGGCGCAGCAGATCGCCCGACAGGGCATAACTGTGAGCTACCCGAAAGTTTATCTGGACCCCGAAGAAAAATTTGAATGTGCCGGCCGGGTGGCAAAAAATTATTTTATCTTCCCCAATGGCAGAATTTATCAGTGTCCGCTTTGCGAGGATCTGCCCATCCACAGCATGGAGTTTAAGAACAATCGGCCGGTAAAGACCGCCAGGCTCAATGAAAGTGATTTGTTCGGGTTGAACATTCCGGAGGGCTGTGTGATGAACCGGCTGATTCAGCCCGATAACTTAAGCTACACGGTGGGTGGCGTGCCGGAATACAAGATTGCCTGTTGTTTGCTAAAGGAAGAAATTTCAGCGGGTTAGGGCGTAAAGGGTTGTTTCCCTTAAATCAAGGTGTCAGTCATTCGGTTTAAAGCTTCTGGCCACTTGCTACTGGCGGCGGGCCCCTGCTTTATAGCAGCTACAGACTTTAACAAGCCCGTCGACCGTTAGATCAGGGTTGAACTGCTCATTTCGAGTCTGCGAGACTGAGCCAGCAGCCATGTACTCGATACCCGAAAGGTATATGGACGATAATGCCCACCATTCGCCAGAAAATTATATCGCTATTGAGTGACGCGGAGATGAGTGCCAGGGAGATTTCCGGTCAGGTGGGGATATCCGAAAAGCAAGTTAATGAACATTTGGCGCACATTGATCGTTCAGTTGCTTCTCAAAACAAAAGAGTGGTGATTACACCGGCGGACTGTCAAACCTGCGGCTTTGTGTTTAAAGATCGTAAACGGTTTGCCCGCCCCGGACGCTGCCCGCAATGCAAAAAATCTCACGTCCGCAGTCCGCGCTTCCGCATTTGCTAAATTAGCCACAGATAAAAGTTGCTTTTTAAAAAGCAACTTTTATTTTTGAATCCAGTTGCCGGACGTGTCCTGCACCCATTCGCCAGGGTCTGCTTTTTGGGCAATCTGCAGGGCGCGACGCTTTCCGACCAGTTCGGCGGTGGTTCCCTGCTGTTTGGCGATGGCTGTATATACAATTTTGCGGTCTTCATTTTCGGCAGCAACGACATCGGGTTTTGCCTTTTTGCCGCCGACAAATTCCAGATAGCCCTGGTTGTTTTCGCCCACAATGCCCTGCGCTTTAAGTTCGACAATCACCGGCAGTCGATCTTTCATGCGGGCCTTAATATCATCTGCCGCAGCCGATGCACCCATCCCAAACACCAGAAATCCAATAACGAAAAATGCGAAATTTTTTGTTAATATTCGTTGTTTCATACGAAAGTTCTCCTTGTATTCAGATAGAATCGTTAAGATTTTATTCGCCGGATTTAGAGCTGCCTTCTATCTGATCTTTGGCCGCGTCGATATCTCCGAAGAAATTATCCAGGGCGCGATCGACCTTCACATTTACATCGATGGTGATATGAATCGGCTTGACCTCAACCGGTGCAACTTCGACTTTATGCTGCGTGCAGCCGGTTGCGGTTAAAACCGCCACTGCACCGAGTAATATCAAAAAATTTTTTGTCATGGGTTTACTCCCTGCTTTTTTGAATCATTTGAATGAGTTCTCTGTACTGCATTATTTTATTGAGCGGCAGTCTGAAATTGACATCTAGGCGGATGCCCTGAAATGTCGAGCCCTGGACGTCGGCTTCAACTTTCGCGAAGCCGCCCATATCTCTTTGATAAACAAACGGCAAGGATTTGGCCGGTTTCCCGTCAAGCTGCATTTTTAGCAGCAAATCTTCTCCTTCGGTCGTCAGATTCAGCTTGGCCCATGAGTAATCATAATCTTCCAGAGCCTTTCTGGCAAGCTCCATCTGAACATGCTGCGGGGTATCCGGCGGGATGCCGGCAGTTAAAATTTCGGTGTCCGTCATGCGAATCTTGCCGGACTCACCGGGTGTCGTAAAAAGAAAACCGTCTTTAAAGCTTAACTGGCCGTTTTGATATCTTAAAGGGATTCGGCCGTTGAGCTGGCCTTCGGCTTTTACGCTGGCGGCACCGAATTGCTGCAGCACTTTGGCCAGGTCCAGGCGGGCGCAATATAAAATCAGATTGTAGTCTTCGATGCCGGAGGTCAATCGAATTGCCGGCGCGTCCACTTTTCCATCACACCAGACAAAATGGCTTTTTTCGACCAGAATCGATTGGGTCGATTCGATTTGAAAGTCGATTTCACCATTTTCGATGTTCATCTCCCCGAGAGATGCGCGCGCGAATTTTAATTTTTGGCCGGGAGCGCTGTGCATTTTAACCAGATCCGGGATTAAAAGATCCATTTGAATGGCCTCGATCGCAATCTTGTTCTTTCGATGTCGTAGTTCGCCGTTATTTAAACGCGATCTGGCGGTGGCACTGAATCCTTCTTTTCCAATGACCAGATTACCCTCTTCAAGCAATTTTCCTTTAAAAGTAAATCCTGCGGCCGTCGGCAGCAGTTTCCCCAGATCGACTTCAGGACCCGTTTCAGGGTAAAAAATTTCAAAGCGCGCCCGGGTCTCATGATCCTTAAAGGAACCCAGATGGGTTTCACCTGAAAATTTAGCGAACAGTTCCGGTATTAGCGGGCTTTTCAGATTCCCGTTGAAGGATATGCCCGAAGCCGTCTGTTGAACACCGGCTTTAATGGACCCCAGATCCCGGTTTTGATATCTGACAGCTTCAATTTCAACACTTCCCATTTTTGCGGATTTGGCCGCCGGAAATCTCAGTGGAATGTTGCCGCGCGCCTTTGCGATCCCGATGTTAATTCTATTGTCGACCAACTGCGTGTCGTCAAATCTTACATGCCCGTTCACCTGGCGGGTTTCCGCACCGTCGATCTGCAGTTTGTAACCGGCCGATAAATGATTGGCTTTAAATCGGATGGTGTTTGCCGTCAGTTCGCTGCCGGATAACTCCAGGTCGATGCTTGACACGGTGCGATCCTTTTTGATCGACGTTTCACCGTTTAAGACGAGTTGCGGGAATAAAATGTTTACACTGCCGGTTGAGATATGAATGTCGGGCACCTGCAGTTTGTATGTGGCGCTTATCGTACCCCCCTGGCCGTCGCCGGTTAGGGCAACTTTGGGGAATTGCGTGGTTATATCGATTTGATCATAATCAAATCTCGCATTGTTCCGATCACTGGGTTCGATGCGACGGCTGGCAAGGTCAAACCGCCATTGGCTGTTTTTTGAATAGCGACCCGAAAATTCGAATGGCAAGTCAAACGGTTTTTTAAACCGAATTGGAACCGCTGTGTTCATAGCGGTGGTTGATGGACCAAAAGAAAGTTTAAAATTCCCGGAGATTTTTAATTGATCGGAATGCGGCTGAACGGTTGCGGCCATATCGGCAATTCGCACGGAAAGGGGTGCACCGGCCGCAAAGTCGGAAAGCCGGATGTTCCAGTTTGGCCCTGCAGATCTCTCAAAGTCGATTATCAACGGGTTTTCATTTTGGCCGGCATCCGAAAGGGTTTGAAATCGAAGATTGTTGTAGTCGATGTTTAATGCGGATCCTTTTACCCGGCCGCGAATCGATGAAATCGAAAAGGGATTAAGCATGAAATCGGCGTTAGCGCTTAGTTCGGCGATCCCCGCCACACGCAATCCGGCGACGGGTTCAAACATATCGGCAAATCGCGAAAGGGTTAAGCGGTCCGCGGCCAGCTGAGCGGTCAGCCGGTTTTGCGCTAAATCCATGCGGGCTGAAATTTGAAGCGCCTGACCCCGCGGGTACAGGTGAACCAAAGCATTTAGAATCTGTGTGCCCTCATCTTCCACCACCGCAACGATTTCAAATGGAATGCGATAGGTTTGCGCATTTATTTCACAGATAAGCGTCGCGCTGTGTATTTCAATGCGTTGCGGAAATGAGGCCAAGGTGTGATCACCGGAAGCTTCATTTTTCGATCGGAGAACTTCAAGTCGGGTGAATATTTCTGGCAGGTCAAAGCCGCGCAATCCCAGCCGACCGTCTTTAAATTCAGCGTAAAGTTCCACGCCGCTGGCGACGACATTTTTAATTTTCTTCCGATAAAGTTCCCCCGGAGAATAGTCCACCTGAATGGAGCGAATGAGCAATGCTGGATTTTTCGGCGATCCCAGGCGCACGGGCCCCAGATCGGCTCCGGCGAGATCCAATTCACGCAAATTCATGCTGAGTTCCGAAATCCCGGCATCTTTTTTCAAAATGGAAACGATTCTGGATTCCAGAACACCCGGCAGAAAATAGGCCGTCAGAAAAAGAAGACCGAATCCGACTAAGATAATCAGCAAAAGGAAAGCTAGCGGATGGGCGATGTGTCGTTTAAAAACCATTTGATTTAAGACGTCTTTAGTTCTGATTGAGTTGACGCGCCCTATTTTTTTCTTTGCAAAAAGGAGCTTCTTGTCATCCCGGCGCCGATTGAATCATACAGAATGGTTCTGGCGTCCTTAAGCTTTTCGAGGTTCTGGTTGATAATATAGCCCTGAATTTTGTCCGGCCGAAGGACGCCACGCTGGAGGTCATAAGGGAGACGTTGCATACAAACCACTGAACAATTGCCGCGTAAATGGATATTGGTCACCATTTTATTGGCGACCATGTTTGAAACCGCCCTGTTTAAATTCCTGTGCCCGTCTTCGAGAACCTGTTCAAGGGTCAGCGGTATCATGGCGAAATTGGCCTGATGCTCATAGAGAAGGTCAATATCATCGATCGTCAAGTTGTTGGAAGACAGCAACTCGGTCAGATGCCGCCGGGCGCTGCGGCTCGCGTGCAGAAATACGCCTTTGCCTTCCATTTTGCCGAACATATCCTCTCGGGCTTCAAACGGCATGACTTCGATATAGTGGGCGAAACAGCCATGGGTGCGTGTCAGGCAGTCAATAACCCCCCACCGGGGTTTAGGGTAAGAACGCTCCTCACCCGCGTACACTGAAAGCACAACGTTGCGGTCTGGGCCAAGGTAGGCCGAGGCAATGGTTTTGTATTTGCCGGAATTCACGTAGGCGTTTGCAAGCCTGGACACCTGATCGGGTTTTTGGCCGGGGGTCATAATATCAAAAGCAAAGGAATTAACATGCCGATCATAAAACGCCAGGGCGCTGCGAAAGCGTTTAAAATTCCCTTTGGCCGCTGCTTCTGGATAGGTTTGCGCCACAAGATGGTGCTGGACTCTGGCGGCGGTTGCCGGAACCCGGTGTTCGAGTTTGCCCAGCTGGTTGTCGATGATGATGCCATCGATTTGATCAGCGCCTTTGATTTTTGCCAGCTCGTCTGCGATGCTGCGGGCAAAGTGATCGCCGGCATTAAATTTTGCTCTGGCGGCCAGACAATTGGTGGTGGCATGCGATGCAACGCTTTTGGTTTCCAGAGCCGTGGCCAGGGCATCGTCACCAAAGATGATATTGGCCGTGTCGTTCGGCGGAAAGACTTTTGCGCGATGCACATTTTCAGCACCGACAATAACCGAAAGGTCACCGGGTTTAAGGACTCCGGCCAGCGACAGCACAAAGACCATCTCAACGGAGACATTAAAGCCCGGGCAGCCCGCGTATAAATCAAGCACCATCGCATCCGGACAATAATTGCGAACCAGTTGAAACGGATACCGGATAATGGGGCCCGGGTCGAATTTGTCCTCACCGATATTGGTGGCCCCGATGATCATCTTGATGCGTTTCGGATCGATAGCAGGCGACTGCAGCAGATCTTTAAGGGCCGCAACGCCGATCCTTTCGCCTTTTGGGGCAGCGATCCTTGTCCTGACACCGATTCGTTCCTCGATTGTCCGACTATTGACCGGGATGTCGCCCTTAAATGTCATTCCTTTATTTTCATAAATGGAATTATCAATCAGCGTGCCCCCGTTCCAGGCACCCTGGGCGATGATTTCCAGAAGCGTGTCTGCTGTCAAAATCTGCTCCTCATCAATTTAATCGAAGGTGGAATAAATCCTTAAATTAAGCTTATAAGCTGCTCCTAACAAGTGCCTAAAATGACTAAAGTGAGCTAAAGAGCCTAAAGTGGTGGTGTCGCTATCGCTCCGTCGCTCTTAACCTTAAAATGATAGAATTCATCAACTTTAGTCACTTTAGATCACTTCTAACTTTAGGCACTTTTCTCGGGCACTCTTTTTTAAAGGCACATTAAATTTGAATAGAATGCCACCCTTAGCGGCTATATGTTAAAACGGAACTGAACAATATCCCCGTCCTGAACCTCGTAGTCTTTGCCTTCCAATCTCACGGTTCCCCGTTTTTTGGCTTCGGCATAACTGCCGGCGTCCATCAAATCCCGGTAAGAGACAACCTCGGCGCGGATAAATCCTTTTTTCATGTCGCTGTGGATGACGCCTGCCGCCTCCAGCGCCGGAGTTCCCTTTTTCAGCGTCCAGGCCCGGACTTCATCGCTGATGATAGTAAAAAAAGAAATCAGATTCAAAAGCCGATAGGACTGACGGATGACGCGATCCATGGCAGATGCCGGGATGTTGAATTCAGTCAGAAACTCGGCCGCTTCCTCAGGAGGCATTTGCGCCAGTTCCTGTTCCAATTTGCCTCTGACCACCTGGCAGGCTTCGCTGTCTGTCAGATCTTTGATAGCGGGCATTCGATCATCGTCATCTTCGTTATTGAACAAAACCAGGACAGGCTTGGCGCTTAAAAACGCAAATCCCCTGAGTTCGGGCGCCAAGGCCAGATCCGGTTTTTTTCTCAATGGCACTCCATTTTCAAGGCATTGGCGGCAGGCCGTCAACAGCGCGTGTTCTTCTGTGTCCATTTTTTTGCCCCGTTTGTGGTCCATTTCGATGCGTTCGAGGCGTTTTTCGGCCACCGCCAGATCGGCCAGAATTAACTCCTGATCCAGTCTGATAAAATCGTCGGCCGGTGCTGGCTTTTCAAAACCGTAAGCTGCATGATGGCGAATGACGTGCAGCAACGCATCACAATCTCTTACCGAATTCCAGAGACCGGCGTCACCGGGGCGCTCTTTTTTGAGCCCGGGTAAAAAGTATTCCACCCGGGCGCAAGTTGTTTTTTGCGGTTTGAACATCCGGCTGAGAGCAGCGACGCGCTCATCCGGTACTTGGACGGTGGCAATGCGGTCCTCTGCCCGTTTTTCGGAGCCGGAAATATTTTTAGTTAAGGCATCAAACAGGGTTGATTTGCCGGCACGCGGCAGGCCAATGATTCCAAGTTTCATGCAACAGCCTTAAGCCTTCCCCGCTTGCGAATCGGTTTAAGATCGAGGGTTGCCCCATTTTCTCGTCTGGCTACACCAAAGGGCAAACACCTAAATTGAACCTAACACTGCTGTGGGAAATTAAGCAAATAAAAAAGAAAGGAACTTGGCGCTCAAAATGGTTTGGGAAATGGGTGCCATTATTTTAACTCCGGCAAATCAGGCAGTGTAATGTTGCCCTCGGATTCAAAAGGAAGCGACGCGGGAAAAGCTCCGGCCCCCAGGCGAACCTTGCCTTTGATCTGATAATTTATTTGATCCTGGCTCTGCAAGCCCTGGGCACTTTTGATGATATCCATCACCGAAGCATATACATTCAGCGGTACCAGCCGGGTTCCATACGAAGGTATTTCAACATCGGTGTCTGAGACGCCGAGGGCAAAAGGCTGATTATTAATTTCAAGCTCACATTCAATCCCCTTGATATGAAGGGCGGTATCATTGGTGTTAAACACCCGCAGGCTGACCTCAAAGACGGTTTCAAGAACATTGAATTCTGCGACGCGAATGGTGGCCAGCTTGACCCGCGGCGGCTCTAATCGCTGGCCGACACCCGCACATCCGGTCATTGTGAAAAAAAACAGAAATGCTGAAATGATCATTTGGCCTGATTGAAAGATCTTCATTATCCATCACCCCTGGGTTAAACAGGGACCGCGTCCCTACTGGCCCAGGATGCCTTTTAATACCCCCTTGGCAGTGTCCTCTAAATTTTTCTTATCCAATTTGGGTTGGTCCTGCCCGGGCCCAAGAATGGTTTCTTCCAGCTGCTTTTTGGCCACGCCGGCCAGATCCGGTGCAAACTTGGGTTTGGCAAAAGTGCCGGAAACCAGCACCGGCACCATCAGCCCGGACCGCTGATCGGTATCGCCCTGTCCTTTAATCGTGGCGACCACTTTGGGTTCCACTCTAAAGTCCAGGGTCTCGCTGACCAGATCGGCATTTCCTGCGGCGACGAGCCGGATCAGCGGTGACTTTAAACTGGTTTGCGGTGTATTGAAAACACCGTTGCGAAATGTAAAGGGCGCACTGAGTTCGGAAAAATCGGTTCGCGGCCGCTGGGCCGGTCTCTGTTCCAGGCCGAAGGCGGCCTTGGCATTGCGCACCATTCCGGCCAGATCAATTCCGACAACGGCACCGTCGTTGAACAGCACCTGCCCGCTGCCGTTTAACGTTTTCTTTATCACCGTGGCATCATCTCCGTCCATGGACAATGTGACCCGGGCGTTGGTCGTGCCTTCCAACATGTCTTTCTGCAAAACATCCTTAAGCAGCGGGCCGACCTGAATATTTTTAACATCCAGATCCACATTCGACCGGGGTGTATTCTCCTGGACATTGAGTTTGCCGATGCCCGATACATTTCCCTGGTACATGTTGAGTTTCAGCGGATCAAGATTGATGATTCCATTTTTAGCGCTGACTCCCACCAGCAGATCTTCGATGCGGGCTTTACTGACGACAAGCTGTCCGATTTTTAGGCGGCCGTCCAGAATCAGTTTTCGCAGAGGGCTGTAATCGGTCGGTTTTTTTTCAACCGGCTTCCCACCGGCAGCCGGCTTGTCCGAGGCGGGAGGCAAATAACGGTCCAGGTTAATTCGGTCCAGATCGATTTCAAATGCCAGATTCGGTTTAGAAAATTCAGAAGCGTTGATCGAGAAATTCAGCTTCGATTCGTCCAGATTCAACAGCCCGTTTGATATCGATACCCGGGTTGGATTCCCTTTGATGCCGGCCTTAAGTGCCACCTGATCCAGTGCCTTGGGATCGGCAGTCGCCACCGGAAAATCCTGGCCCAAGGCCGCTATCAGTTTGCGCGGTGAGAACGCCTTGATATCGACGGTCAGATCGAAGCCGGGGTTTGAGCCCGGGTTCTTCAAACTGCCGGTTAGCTTTAGCGCCAGTTCTGTTAAGGCCTTTATGTCAAGATCCAAAGGAATGCTTGCCTGCTTGAAATCCTTGCCGACCGGCCCGATGGTTCCTTCAAGGGATAGCGGTTGTTTGTCCAGGCGCGCTGAAAATGAAAGTTTGACCGGCCGTTCAAACGAAACATCCTGCAGGCCCATATTGAGTGCGGTGATTTTTTTGTGAACACCGGTCGCGTGGTCAATCCACTCCAGCGATCCATTTTTGATTGAAAAATCGCCAACTGTCAGATCCTTGATGGGCAATCCGGTTTCGTCAGCCGCTGGAGGAGACTTTTCTTTTGGTTTTTCTGTCACCGACGGGCTTTTAACCGCATCCGGCTGGGACCAATTGACACGCCCGTCTCTGTTTTTAACCAGCACAATGCTAGGCTCGTTCACGATGAACCGCTTGACCTGGATATCTTTTGAAATGAGCGGCAGCAGCTTCACCCGGACCTCAAAAGACTTGACGGTAACAAAATCTTTCTCGCTAAATCCTGCCGTATTTCCCAGCTGCAAATTGGAAAGTGAAACACCGGCCCACGGAAAAAGGGATAAGCTCAGGTCATCACCGACCGCAAAAGGCCTGCCGGTTTTTTCCGATATGAATTTTTCCACCTGCGGCTTGTAGTCCTGAATGTCGATAAAAGCCGGGGCAATTAACAGCCCGGCGATGACAATCACCACGAGGCTGCCACAGATAATCAGCCCCCATTTGATCGCCTTTTTCATTATTTGCCTCCTCTTTTAAGGTTGAAACCCATTTTTGCTTTAATTAGATGGGGTTTTGAAACCACTTCTAACCTATTCACCCTGCGACAGCATGTCAAGATGACCTTTTTTGCGGTAAGCACCCGTTACAATCGGCGATCAATAATGGATTTTTAAACAGCGGCAAAGCGTTAAAATACGCGCAGCGCCTGTTGACTTTTTCTGGATTTATAGTAAAAATAACACATTGACAATGCGCAAACCCCAGCGGGTAAATCGATAGAAGCCATTTCAAAGCGGAGAATCTCGTTTATGGATCAGCATGGGTACCGGTATATGATGGAGAGCGAAGAAGAAGCTGTCCGATTGGATCTGAAAACCGATCCCGAGGAGGTTGAAAAACAGGCGCTTTGGGCCGGGATTCAACCGGGTATGCGTATTGCCGATTTAGGCTGTGGCTCCGGGAAGACGACTTTCGTGCTGAACAAACTCGTTGGCCCGTCTGGATCCACTGTCGGCATTGATATCTCGCAGCAGCGAATCGGCTATGCTGAAAGCCATTATCGCCATGCAGGAATTGAATATATATGTCAGGATATCCGTCAGCCGCTGGATAATCTTGGAATGTTCGACTTTGTCTGGATGCGTTTTGTGCTCGAGTATTACCGTCAAGATAGTTTTGATATTGTAAAAAATATTTCCAGAATCCTCAAACCCGGGGGCATCTTATGCCTGATTGATTTAGATTGTAACTGTTTGCGCCATTACGGCCACTCCCGGCGACTCGATAAGTATCTAAAAGAATTTATGGAAATTCTAGAAAATAAGTTCGATTTCGATCCTTATGCCGGTATAAAGCTTTATTCCTATCTTTATGATCTGGAATTTCAAGACATCGATGTGGATGTTACCGCGCATAACGTTATTTACGGTGAATTAAAAGAAGTTGATAATTTCAACTTTACCAAAAAAGCGGAAATGGCTGCAAGGAATTCGGGATGCCGTTTCCAGGATTATGAAAACGGTCACGAGGGTTTTTTCAAAGAGTTTACAGATTTCTTTAAGGACTTCAGAAGATTTACCTATTCCCCGTTAATTTCCTGCCGGGGTGTTAAACCCCTGTCGTAAATTCGATTTTTCTGAATCTATTTATTTGAAGCCTCCTCAAAAATAGGATTTTGGTTCAAGGTCGCGGCGGGGCCGAGTTTTAAACCGCAGGCATACTGGAGTATGTCGAGGATTTGAAGCGAGGCACCAACAAAGATATTGGGCCAAAAGACATTTTTGAGACGGCTTCTAGAAAAAGCGCAGCAACCGATTAATATACCTGAAGTACTGATCGGTATACTGCATGCTCAATGCCCATAGATTATAGCGTTTTTCATATGCAATGGCTTGTTCATCGGCATAGGCTACGGGATAAAGAAGCGCGGGTATGTTTGCTTTTTGAAGTTTTATGGCCAGGATATCCAGCGTGGTGCCTAAAATGTTTACCGAAACCGCTTTATTATCAAAAACGAAAACCTTGATGCCATTGGTCAGATCGGAAAGATTAAGGCCCAGGTCGGTTAAGTTCGCCATGATCAGGGCCTTCAGCTGGCCCGCCTGCCGCAGGGCATAAAGCCTGCGCTCACGCTGCAAACCTAAACGGCTGTATTCTTCAGTAAGCTCTCCAATGTTAATACGGTTCGGTCGAAGGTCGGCAGCATCCAGTATCAGACCGCCCGATACGTGCTGGTAAAAATTTTCCAGCTCTAAGAGGTCGATCCTGGAAGCCGGCGTCATCTGCCAGGATTCTGGCAGATGCTTCACCCCGTCGAAATTACATCGATGGCGATAATAGGCAAAGGTGTCGATGGAGCATCCGTTGCGGTCATGGATGGAATTGGCAGCTCCGCCAAAAATCCGGCTCGGAAATTTATTTTCAGGCCGGTAATAACACATCAGATAATCCATGTGCAAAGAAGCGAGCCGATGAGAGTTATTGCCCATGCGTCCAATTTGATCCAGCACGATCAATCCCGCCTTGTTGAGAGCTGATTTGCGGGCGGCATGGTGATGGATCAACCAGGTTTTCTTATAGTAGCGGAGCATGGCCATGTGCCCCATGATGCGGCCGTTGTCCTGGTAAATGAAATGCCGAGCAATGTTGGAGTCATTATTGTAGAGCTTTTCGTAAGTTGCCTTGATCCGATGCTTGTTTTTCTGAATATGCTCGTACTTATCCGGATAAATGAATCCGGTTTCAAAGAAAAAATTCCACAGTTCGTCTATGTTCACACGGTTGCAAAAGTATGATTTGCCATTTTTGGCCTGCTGCAGCAGGGAAACCAGTTTGACATGGTCCTGGATATTAATGTCCAGCAGGGCCACACCGCATTTAACCCAATCCCCGTCTTTTCGAGCGTCTATTTTTTTGCGATAAACGACCTGGGCGCGGCACTTGATTTTAAAACTATTGGCGAAGCTCAATTCCAGTTCAGGCAGAATCATCCCCGGCAAAAGAACAGAGTTATTTTGAAATTCTTCGACCGCAAATCCCGCTCCCGATAAATCGACGACTTTAAGATCAAACATCTTGTTGGTAAACGGATGCCTGAAGAGAACATCGGGGGACGGGTTCAAATGATACCGATTGTTGCGGAACTCTTTTTGCTTGAATCGCTGAATTTCATGAACGAGAGGCCTTAAGATATAGACCCGGGTTTTTTTACCGGAGCTTTGCCGAATGATTTCACAATCACCGCAATAATAGGTTTCCTTATGGTCTGATAAAATGAGATTGACCGGTGATTCCGGATTAATCCATTCAAAAGTTTGGGGCGGCGCGGTTTTAAGTTCGATTTTAAGTGAACCGGCGTTAAAATCCACCAGTGTACCGGAAAAGAGGGTGCTGTTTTGAATGATTTGGGCTTTTATATCGTTGCAGCCATAGCGATTGACTTTGCGTGAACTGACTTCAAAACCGTTATCCGGCAAGCGCAGGCTGATGGCTTCTTTATCCATCCGGATGAGTTCGGGTTCTATCTGAATCAAGTTCTGGTCGTCCGGAATCAAAATATTTTGAAATTCATAAGAATCTAATACCTGCAGGCCCTCTTGCGATTTCTCCCAGAAGCAATCCAGCGTGTCGCCAAGGCAGGGATGAGGTCTGGCCAATAGTGTAAGGCGGGTATGGTAATTCCGGTGCTTGAGATTAATCAGGAGGGTGCTGTCTTGAAAGTTGATGAAGTTAAGTTTATTAACCAGTTGATTTTTACCGACCGGTTTTCGGTCTTCCAGCCCTCGGTCTTCAGGGCTTCTGAGGGAAACCTCATAGAGACTGTTTTTTTCGGTTACATTGATTTGTGGATCGGCGGCTAAGTCTTTTGCGGGTCGGGTCTTCTGAGAATCTTCTGCTTCTGTCACCGGTTCAATGAGGTGCAGCTTTTTTTCAGCGGTTTCCATGTCCTCCATCCTTTTTGCTTGACCCTGATCACAAATGAGATCCCCCTATCTCACATTTTTGATCCAGGTCTCCTCCGAATGTAAGTCCGCCATCGTTTCAATATGTTTTTAGCTTTAAGTCATGTGCCCCCCTGCCTCAAGACCCACTGAGCCTGTAACACATTAAGATAGGGTAGACAACAAGTTTTTTTGAAAAACAACAATTATTTTTTTGAATTTCATTTAGTTATTGGTGGGACACCTCTATAAATAATACTAACTATAGCGGTAAAAATTAGATTGTAAAGGACAAAAACGAATGCTTGATGTAGTCATTTTTGATAACTACTAGATATTGTGTTTTTTTCATTCGGAGGATCGTAATATTGTCTGATTTTTTGCCAGAGCGGTTGCGATTTTTTACCCGGAGTTTTATATTTTACTAGCCGTGCTGACCATTATTAATCATGCCGTCGGCTAAGCGTTAATGCGATGAGGCGGTTAATTAACAGTGGTCAATAATCATCGACAACTTGAAAGGAGCCAATTGCTATGGGCAACCAGATCAGAACCACCATTTTGCTGGCCCTGATGACGGCATTGATATTATGGATCGGCCAGCTCTTCGGCGGCCGACAGGGGATGGTCATTGCGCTGTTGTTTGCAGCCGGAATGAATTTTTTCAGTTACTGGTATTCGGATAAAATCGTATTAAAAATGTATCGTGCGCAGGAGGTCAGTCTGCAGCAGGCCCCGGAGCTTTACGAGATGGTCCAAACGATTTCGCGTAATGCCGATCTTCCGATGCCGAAATTATTTGTTCTTCCCAAAGAGACGCCGAATGCATTTGCCACCGGCCGCAACCCGGAGCATGCGGTTGTGGCGGTGACGCAAGGATTGCTGAATATTATGGATCGAGATGAAGTAACCGGCGTGCTGGCCCACGAGATGGCGCATGTGAAAAACCGCGATATTTTAATCGGCAGCATAGCGGCAACCATGGCTGGTGCCATTATGGTTCTGGCGACCATGGCACGCTGGACGGCCATTTTCGGCGGCGGTGGGAGCAATCATGAAGAAGGCCGAGGCGGCGCCATAGGGCTGATCGCCATGTCGCTGCTGGCTCCATTTGCGGCCATGATTATTCAGATGGCCATATCGCGTTCACGAGAATATTTGGCTGACGCGACCGGTGCAGGTTTTGCCGGCAGCCCGGAAGGATTGGCCCGGGCACTTGATAAACTGGGTCGCTATTCAAAAAAACTGCCCATGGATGCCCATCCGTCGACGGCGCATATGTTTATCGTCAATCCCTTGTCGGGCAGGCGTCTAATGAGTCTGTTTTCAACCCATCCGCCGCTGGAAGAGCGCATTGCCAGGTTACGGGGTTACCCAACGGGATCCGGGCAGGTTCCGGATTCGGCCCGGGATCGCAGGGAAGCAGAAGCCAGGGCTTTCTGGGATCGGCTTTCAGAGTGATGTGAGTTTGCTTGTTTTTTTCTTACCGCAGAGTTCGCTGAGAAAAATATCTTTTAGTTTTGCGTTGAGAGGGAAGGAAAACTAAAAACCTTGCTCAAAGGCAAGGCTTTTTTTAGAACCTTTCATCTTGGATACTTCTATTTACAATCTCTTAGCATTCACATTGTTTTTGTTGATGCCTTGGACAGATTGTTTGGTCTGATTTCCCCTCTTAGGAAATCTGACCAGGAAGAAATAATCTCTGCGGACTCTGCGCCCCTGCGGTGAGAAAGCGAAACTCAGCAGCACGCCGCACTGCCGCAGGCGGTGGTGTTCTTGCCCTTGATCCAGGTTTGAACGATATATGCGGCACACCCTACTCCCGGGGTCACGGTGATCGCTTCGCTGGCACAGTTTTTGGCGCAGGCGCCACACTCCATACATCCGTCTAAATCATTAATCCGGGCTTTTTGGCGGTGAAGCGAAAATACCCCGTGCGGGCATACGATTTCGCACATGCCGCAACCGACGCATGCCTGTTCGTCCAGCCTCAACGTTGTTACACCCGAAAGATATCGAAAATTTTCCATTCCCAAAATCCTAAGCGAAACGAGCCAAAAAAATTAAATGCGGTTATCTGGGAAACTCCAGTTTGATGCATTTAATACGGGTTTCACCACGAAGAACACGAAGATCACAAAGGGAAGATACATAATTTTTTTTTATCCTTTCGTGTCCTTCGTTCCCTTCGTGGTTATGTATGCCTCACTTGGGCTTTCTGCATAACCACAAAATTAAAATATTACCACGAAGGCCACAAAGAACACAAAGAATGCTCTTCAAAGAATTGCTTTCAAGACCCTTTTTAAACTTCGTGTCATTCGTGGTGATAAAAACTAAACCATTAAGGCATGAACGAAGCCTTAAGTCGTCTAGAAGCCATCTCAAAAATAGGATTTTGGTTCAAGATCGCGGCGGGGCCGAGTTTCAAACCGCAGGCAACCTTTGGGTTGTTGAGGATTTGAAACGAGGTCCCAACAAAGATATGGGGCCAAAAGACATTTTTGAGATGGCTTCTATCCTGAAAAGGCCGCAGCCACCCAGGCAACCATCGCCAATAGCAGTGCCGTGGCCTGCAGCGGTATGGCTTTGCGCATTTCTTTTTCGACACCCGATGGCGAAGTAAAAGGAGTTGATCCAGTAAAGTTCATCGCCAGGTAAGAACTGACAGCCGTCGTGCAAAGCATCAGCGCTAAAGCGTCCATTACCTGCAAATTGCTTCGATACAACGCGACAATTCCGGCTGCACTCAAAACACCGAGTAGCGACCCTTTTAGCGCAAAGGACCTTCCCGGTATCCAGGGCAAAAGAACCGGTGTGGCTATCGCCCCGGCCAGGATTCCGGCAGCATAGGCGACGACCAGCATGATCCCCCTGACCCACGCCGCTGAAAAGGAAAAAACATGGACTCCGATTCCAGAGATAATGAATGCGGTTATAAGAATCCACAGTGACGGCTTGGGCAACTGGGCCAGTTCCACCGGAACCAAAATGAGGCGATCAACCAGGTTGAAAGTGACCTTGCGCATGGATGGTTCAGATTTAAAACCGCCGGCTAAAAATGTCGCAAGATCTTTGCTGCGCACCGGCCCATAAATTACTTTGAAGCCACTTTGCTTTTTGACCTCATGCGCGGCAACTCCCGATGCTGCCAACTGCGGCAGGATCAGGCGGTTATGGCTGACCACTTTTTTTACTGCTGCCGCAGTTACGCGGCGGACCACCTCTTCGGTTGAAAAAAGGTTTTTGCCCGCTGCGCACCAAACGTTGATGCCGCGGGTGTCCAAAACCAGAATCCAGGCGCTGATGGATGAGAGCTCCTTGCGCAAACAATCAAACGTCAATTTATAGTTTGCGGTGACCAGAAGCGGTGCGCCGGAGTCCGGGGAACCCACACAATACAGACCCGGCGCAATTTTATATCGGTCACGCATGATCCCCAGTCGCGCTCTGGCCATACCGGCATAGTCCGATCCCTGAAGGGTTGTCTTTATGCGTGGTACCGGTCCGGCCGGCGTCTGGACGAAACCCTCCACGAAATCAAGCAGAGCAAAGCCCGGCTTTTCATACGGACTGCTTTCCGGTCCCGGAGGAGATCCACAGCAGACCTCCTCCTGCATCGGGGTTTCGGATGGCGGTTTGGGAGCGATGGTTATCCCCGGCGGCTGTCCATTCTGTTTTTGGTAACAGGTTTTGTTTTGTGAAAAACTTTCATTCATCGCATCGTTTCGGGCTCCAGTTTATCGTAAATATACGATATACGATCAGTGACCGGTGGTCAAGAGAAAATGCGTGATCCGAAGATAACTTTCTTGAATAAGGCCAGCGGTGCGACGGGGTCACGGGCCCTGTGTCAGGATGAAAAAATGTTTTTCGTTCGCTGTGCAATCAGCGCACATTCCCTGCTGCGCTTGGCACCTAAAAAGGCTATGGCTAATACCAGCACCGGTATGGCAATAAACAACCCCAGAATCGGAATTATTGTAAAACTAATAACCGTAAGGGCTAAACCGGTGAAGAGCAAAAACAGGCCTACTGCAAAATCAGAGATTCTTTCAAAATAACAGCTTATGCGATTCATGATAGCCTCCCTTAATTTTTCGTTGATCGCTCACAATGGCAGGATTTTGGGTTGAGGCATACATGGCAGCGGTCATCGCTGCACTGCTGACAGGCATAGCAGTCTTTGCAGGGATATTTTTGGGCCCCTTCTTTTGGCTGCTGGGGCACATAAACTTTTCCCTTTAATCCGCGAACAGTGATAAACGGCATTGTATACCCCGTGACTTGTGCTAATTTTATCAAACAAAACCCCGCGATTCTTAGATCTAAAGATAAGAATGGAATCAGCCGATTCAACCGGGCGTCTCATTTTAGAACCTGCCGGTTAGGTGGGACGTTTTGCGGTGAAATAGTTCCGTTATAGTTAAATAGTTGAGGGATCGAGGATTTTTTTCATTCAAGACTTGTCATGCCCGCGAAAGCGGGAATCCAGAAGTGTTTTTGTGTATATGGATCCCCGCCTGCGCGGGCATGACGGGAAGAACTCCGCGACCCTTCGAATAGTCAATTCGTTATCGGATATTATTCTTTTGGACGATTTAACCAGTCGACCATTTAACGATTCGACTTTCAGACGCGAGTGCAGCGTTTGCTATTGAAATGCTTATACCTGACCTGCTGCGAATTGATATGCAAAGAACCCCTGGATTTTGCGGGTCTGGGTTTGGCAACCAGCGGCTCGACATCATCTCCAAAAAAACTTTTCATAATAGCCGCTAACTGACTACGCAGAACCGAATATGAATAGTGCCGGGCGGCAATCGCATAATTGCTGCCTACCATTTTCCTTCTACGTTTCGAAGATTCCAGAATGTCGACAACACTTTGAACTGTTTTTTTCGAAAGAAAACCATCCATTACCGCCAGGTCAAACCCCAGGGGCTCAATATCGCGCACAAAGGTAGAATAGCGATTGATCAGAATCGGCTTCTTGAAGTAAATCGCTTCTAAAAAGGCATTGCCGAACCCCTCATAAAGGCTGGGGAAGGTAATGAAATCCGCATAGGGGTAAACATCCCACAGCGTATACGGGCTGCCTTTGCTGCCGTTTCCGTTCCACGGATCTGCAATGTGAATCGAAACCAGGCGCAAATCCACGCCATGTTCGCAGGCGTACGCCTTTAACCATTCTGCATATTCCAATCCCTCGTCCCCGGCTTCATGCGATATGACCAGCTTGCTATTATTATTAAGTTCCTTGACCAATTCAATGGCAAACTCGATACCTTTGCGTTGAATAATACGGGTAGGCTGCAAAATCATGCGATCATCCGGTTGCAGGCCGATGGACTGGCGAAAAACTTCTGTTCGTTTTTTGCTCACCTTGGGAGGGTTTTCAAAATCCAAAACATTGGGAATGATCGTCGATGCGATACCGGTGCGCAGAGCCAGTTGCTCCTGGGCGGCTGAATTAATGACGACATGTCGGATATTGGTCAGGTTAGGCGGAAATGCCATTTGAATATAATCGCTGACGGCATTGACTGTAAAACGGACCCTTTCCCAGTAAAAATCGTGATGGTGTGCAATGGTTGGCAATTGGGTTTCGGCGATGGTTTCGGTTAAAGCCAGCCCCAGGGGAACGTGCAGGGGTATGGTCAGCGCATTTTCTGCAATCAACAAATCAATTTCAAATTGTTTGATAAATTCGTGGAGCTTAAATTTGAGTTGTGAGCGCAGGTCATGGATGGTTTGGGTGACGCCGTGTTCGCGACCCTTGTGGCCGAAGACGCGCTCATTGATCCATTTGTTTTGCTCGTCCTGGAAGTGGGCCTCGGGAACATGATAGCTATAATCCGGCATGCGATCCAGGGAGCCGGCAAACCAGAAACATCTGTGTCCGCTTTGCTGCAGGATATCGGCCCATTTGCTGGATTCAAGAGAGACGCCGTCCGTGCCGGCAAACCGTGTTGATACAAATCCGATATTTTTGTGCATTGTAACGACCGCTCTATTGATTTTTTAAAAATTCTCTAATTCTCAGGTTTTAATTGTTTTGTAAACCCTTTTAACTGGAATACCCTGAAATTCACAGCGGGAAAATACCGGTGCGCTTCGATGATATTATACCACATTGTTCGGCTGATATACAATATATAGTGGTCTGTCAAGAATAAACACCTAGAATTGATTTCAACACCACTTCTAATCTCTCATCATCCGAGAACCCGGGATCGTGTTTGAGGCCGTCAAGTCGATCGGGCCGCGGGAATCATTTCTTCCAGAAGACTGCCCACGACCGCACATTGCAGGCCAAAAGGAAGGTAACCGGCATATCCGAGTAGCGGCATTTCAAAAATGTGATAGCGATGCACGAAGGGTATGCTGTATTGCCATTTGGCCAGACTGAAATAATTCCACATTTCCCAGAATACGCCGCAAATGACCGCTGCCATTGCCGCCGCTAGGGCTGCGGTCCAATTCCCTGCCAGTGGATCGGATAAAAGGTGTTGCTCGTCCATCAGCGCCTGTAACGCGATAATAATGAGCAATGGCGCAATCCAGAGTAGCGGGAAGAAGATGTTCGGCCAGATGCCAATAGCTGCCAGCCCACTGGCGGATAACATCAATATCAGGGAGGCCAGGATTTTGGGCGACGGAACACGCAGCGGTTTTAAATGATTGTATCGTTGTCGCAGCCACCGGGCTGAAATCAGCCAATCGCGAAGACTTAAAACCGCAGGCAGGACAGTGGAGAAAGGCAGGGTGGCATACCAAAAATATTCCCAGGGACCAAGGCGCGGTCCGATATAGTACCAGTTTTGCACAAAACGGTTCAAATATTCAAAAAACCACCAGAACACGGAACTGACCGGGAAAAGCAGCAGGAAAAATTGCGGTCGATCCAGCATCATGCAATGTCCCCGCTGCCGGTAACAAAGGCCGTTAATAACAACAATAAAGGCAACCCACAGGGGTGTAAAGGTATGCGGCTGTAATTCCGCAAACCACGCAAAACGTGTCCAGGCCATAACCCAGGACAATAGGCCGAGAATCAAACCGAACCATCCCCACCAGGGAAATGGCCGTGCCGGCCGAATTTCAGCCGCTACCCTATGGGGCGGTCTAAGGGCCCTGATTATCAACGGTGCCAGGCAGGAGGCAATCAACAAGGCGTATATGATAAATGCAAACCAGGAAAAAGGTTCGTGATGAACGTAGCGCGTCTCGGGTGGGAATTCCAGATAATCTGAAACCGGATATCCGGCCAGCCATACGCCGAGCAAGGGCAAACCCAGCAGCATGACAGCCAGTATAACGAATTTTATAAAAAAGCGTTTAACACCGGGCATATCACTATGCCTTCAGAATACAAGCTCCGATTTATATTATAATTTCACCACGAAGGACACGAAGTAAATCATCTTAAAAAAGTTTCCTCGGTCTTCGTGCCCCTTCGTGGTTGATTTGAGATTTAAAAAAACACGAAAACGCTTGATTACGATGATGCTTCCGTTTGTAAGGCCTCGGGTAATTCGCAGGCCTCTGCCGATTTTCTGGTCTCAACATAGTGGGCAGCGGCCAGAGCTGCCGTGGCGCCGTCCGAAGCCGATATGACGATTTGACGAAAATATTTTTCCCTGAGATCGCCAATAACATAAATCCCGGGCGCGTTGGTTTGGCATTTTTCGTCGGTGACGACATATCCGTTGGCATTCATTTTGGTGCCGGCCGGTACCAGCTTATTATTGGGTTCAAAGCCGATGAAAACGAACACGCCGTCCGTGGACAGCTCGCTTTTTTTACCGGTTTGCGTATTTTGCAAATCCACTCCGCAAACACCGCTATCATCGGCCCTGATCCGGGTGACCACCGAGTTCCACAAAATTTCAATTTTGCACTCGGCTTTGACGCGCTGCTGCAAAAGCGCACTGGCCCGCAGGGCATCCCGCCGATGGACCAGATAGAGCTGTTTGACCAGTTTGGCCAGATAGAGCGATTCTTCGGCAGCCGTATCGCCTCCGCCCACCACCACAACGGTTTTATCTCTGAAGAAAAAACCATCACATACCGCACAAAAGGAAACCCCTTTGCCGTAATACGCTTCTTCCCCCGGTATGTCGAGTTTGCGCGGGCTGCCGCCGGTTGCCAGGATAATGGCGTGGGCCTTTAAATGGTTGCCGTTGGCAAGCTTTACGATGTGCAAATCCAGTCCGGGCTCGAGGTCCACAACTTCCTGTGAGATGATTTCCAACCCGTAGGATTGCGCATGCTGAGAAAATTTCATGGCCAATTCGGCACCGCCGATGTGCTCATCACCCGGCCAATTTTCCACCGAGTCGGAATTGTTCATCTGGCCACCGGGCACACCCACCTCTATTAGAACCGTCTTTAATGCAGCGCGCATGGCATAAATACCGGCGGTCAAACCGCCTGGTCCGCCGCCGATAATAATCAAATCGTAAACTTGATTGCCCGACATACCATCCCTCCTCTTGTTCTATCATCATCGCGGTTACCCATCGGTTTAAATCTTTTGGCTTTAATCATATTTGTCAAACTGGATGCCAAGCGCATTCATCCATTGCAAAATACAAAAAGATTCTGGGTTAAAACCAAAAAACCTCTCACAGAAGTCATTTCAAAAATAGGATTTGGGTTCAAGATTCCGTCTTCGCCTCGCGAAAAGCATGGCTTCGCAGAGACAGGCGCGGCGCCGACAAAGGTACTTGTCCGCCACTGGCGGATTGGTCCAAAAGGCATTTTTGAGATAACTTCTAATATAAGGTTCATGAACTCCAGTTACAAGAATAAAATCCCGGTTGGGTCTTTACCCCATCGGTAATTATTTGTTATTTATTATCCATTATGTTTTCTCTCGAACAATTTTATCAGGCATATGAAACCGAAACTGCTGAATTCGTAATTAAGGCTAAGAAATTTAATATTCTGCTGCCCAGGTATTTATACCGGTTTATCAATCCCACTGATATGCTCCATGATTTTCCCCTATGGGCAAAGATCTGGAAAGCATCCTGGGTGTTATCCGGTTATCTTGCCGATTTGCAGCCGGATGTCAACAAACGTCTTTTAGAAATCGGTGGCGGAGTCGGGTTGGTTAGCATCGTTGCAGCGACTTTCGGGCATAAAATTACGATGACCGAATATAATGCGGATGCGCTGAATTTTGCCCGGGCCAATGCCTGTTTGAATCAGTGCCCGGATCTGCCGATTAAAAAGCTGGACTGGAACCATCCCTCGTTAAGGGGTCGGTTTGACTTAATTGTCGCATCTGAAGTGATTTATAGGGAAGAGGATTTTTCTCCTTTGATTCGACTTTTCAAATCAAATGTAAAACCCGGTGGCGAAATCATCCTCGCTTCAGAAATCAGAAAAAGCGGCAAAGATCTTTTCGGCCTTTTCCAATCCGATTTTGACATTTTCGTGGTAAAGAAAACCCTGCGCTCAGAAACCGATGCGACAACCGTTGTCTTGTTGAAAATGCGCTTAAAAAACTAATACAGATATGCATAAAGCCCAAGAAACATTTTAACAACCACGAAGTGCACGAAGATCACGAAGATAAGGTGAATACGTTTTCCTCCTCGACCTTCGTGGTCTTCGTGGTGCGATAAGAAGCGAGTCTATTCGACGGGAGCTTTCCGGATAAGCGCAAAAACATAAAAAAAGAGAGCGGCCGTTTTGCTAAAATCGTTGGCCGTCTCTCTTTGCGTTTCAATGATATAAATGAGGTTTTGCCTTTTGACCGCTCAGCATTCGCCTTTCTGCTGCACGCTCCAATCCGCGCAGCAAACGCCAAACCTGCCATTTGACCGAAGCCTGTCAGGGGTCATTCCCGCAGCATCGCTGGCAGGAACCGGCTTCCTGGCCCAGCCGTGCACGCGCTTATTCGATCTTATCCACCAGGCCCCAGTCCATGGCCTTTTCAGCGCTAAACCAGGTGGTTTTTTTCTCCAGTTCTTCCCACTTGGTTTTGTCTAATTTGGAATTGGCGGTCAGTTTGCCGATATACCGCTCGCGCAAAAGGCTCATCAACTCATTTTGCGAGCGAATATCCGATGCGGTTTCGCGTCCCGGCCATTTCCACAAAGCCGCTTCATGAACCATAAATATAGTGCCCGGGGCTGCAAAACGCTCGTTGCAGACTGCAAATACGGGCACAGCCGCACTGGCGATAATTCCGGAGGCGTGGGCGGTGATGCGGAATCCTTTGCGCCGGGCGCGTTCGATCTGATCGGCCAGGGCAAGGCCCGAAAACGCATCGCCACCGGGTGAGTTAATAAACAAACTCACATCACGGATGGCAGTGTTGTTTTCCAGGACCACAAGATCATTCCAGAGTCTGGTAACATCAGAAACCGACAGCCCGGAAAAGATCTTAACAAAGGCTTTGTCATTGGAAATAAAAGACAGTTGAGAAAGATGCCCTTCCTGATTGGGAACTTCCATGGATCTGTTAATCCGTACCGGCTCATCTTTGTGGGTCACATTGACTTTCGTCGGGTCCGTCGCCTGAACTTTCACAATGACTTCCTGGGGCTGGGGCTGTCCGGCCGGCATCGTGGCACAACTCATCAAAAAGATGCTAAAAATAGCTAAGGGTAAAAAACGTTTCAGCATGGCAAAACCTCCTCATTTTTCTATTCAATTTACGCTATTGATGATTAAAGCAAAATTTATACCAAAATCAAATTCAGAAAGGCATGAAATATATCATTTTAATTTCAATTAGTTATAAAGTCATCCAATTCCGGAACGCCGGTCTGCGACCGAGAAATATATTCCCGAGTCATGGATTTGACACGGTCGTGTCCATTTTAAAAACCGGCTGCCACCGGCGCTGGCCGCAAAGTTCAACTGGCCGAAATAATATTTAAATTTCAAGTCTTTAAGAAACCAACCGATATTAACATTATCACATTTAAAGCCCAACCGGTTCCAGTGGCCATCATTGACGATCCATGATGTTTGCGGGTGATGTTTCTGAACTGGGGCGAAGATTGATTATTTTCGGAAGAGAGCGCAACAGGTGACAACCACGAAAAATGAATGCGGCTTTTTGGATTCCAATCCGGATATCTGGATCATATCCGCTGGCAGGGATTCGCACCTGGATCTGAGCACGATTGAAGGCATGAAAAAGAATGAGCAGGTGAAGGAATATCAAATTTCAGATATCGCCTATTATCTGCTGAATCCCAAACCCATCGAAGTTTATAAACGGCTCATCGGTTGTGAAATTCATTATCAGCAGCGGCTATCAACGAAAATTATTGAAAAAATAAAGCGCCTGTTTCCCCGCAGAATGCGTCTGCTATGGAATGGCCATATGATCCCGCCGGAGGTCCTTATATCCCATTCTAAGATAGAGATACCCATTTTAAAGGATAAAGCACTCGAAAATCATTTGAGCAGCATTTATGAGTCATTGCGTTCATATGATTCTGTTTCCAAGCGCCTGCCCCAGCTGGATCCCTATCATATCGCGCATGTCATCGGCATCTGTAGAGATATTGGCGGCACCTTTAGCTATTTAAAGCTACAAGGCAGCATCGATGACAAATTAAAATACATCCAAAATTATATTTCCAAAAATGTGGGTGTTCTGCTTCGCAGGGCATATATCGGCGACGGTCTGTTTGAAATGCGCGGATTTGATTTTACGGCCTTTCGATCCGGACATGTCCATCGACTCATTGTCTATCAAAAAAATGGCAAACCCAATGGCTGTGTATTGAATTCAAAAAATGCTGTGGCTTATCACTTGGAAGACGTGTCCCTGTTAAAATTCCTGCGTCTGCTGCAACAGGCCCTGGAGGATGATTTGAAATTAAAGGGAGCCTTTGATTTTTGCATCCGGGGAAAGGCAAAGCCGGTCAAATTATTTTTCAATCGGCAGCTCGAGGTGGATTATTCCAAAACCCTCTTTCCGCAGATTTACCGCCATATTTTAAACAATAAAAAGATCAATTCAAAACTTCACAACCTGATCAGACCGGCTTTGAATTATTTACAAATCGGCATTTCTTTTAATTACATACCGCAGCCGGACTATGGGGTCGATAGCATGATAACGCTGATTTCCGTGCTTCACGATTTGAGAGCGCTGGAATTGCTCAGGAAGAATTTACCCGTGGTCTATAACGAGATCGAAAAGCGGGTCAGCGTTTCTGAGGCCGGAAAGTATTATCTTTTGGATTCAATAGAAGGTTTCAACTCTGATGAGTGACTATAAAGACAATGATTATGAATGGATAAAAGAGCTGCTGGATTATCCCCGTAAGCTGGAAGAGCGCCTCGATTTTTTTGATGACACCTCTCAGATCGAGATCCCAAAAGATCCGATTGACCGGGTCATTTTCCAGGACAATGCCAAGCGGGCGATTCGGAAAATTGCCCAAAACCGGGGTCACATTCTCATGGTGGGAAGCCCGGGCACAGGCAAATCCATGCTGGCCAATATGTTTAAGGAAGTTCTGGAAAAATCTTTAGGGGATTATCTGCGCCCCCAGGATGCCATCATTGCCTATCCCGGTAAAGATAAGAACCATGTGCGGATTGCTTACGAGGCACCTCAAAAAATTGAACGGCTGCTGGAAGGTCTAAACAAAGCCATTGATAACGCCAGGGATGCGGTCGATGAATTCAGTCTGGCAGATCAAATCCAGTCCGCGCGTAAAGCCAAAAGGGGACTCCTATATGCAACGGTGATCGGGATTGCCGCCGGGATTTTTTATCCGCCCGCCTTTGTTGCCGTCGGATTGACCGGGATGGGTGCCATATTTATGTATATGCAGGAAAACAACCACCGCGTCCAGGAGAAAATTCAAAGAGAGTCAAACATCGATCGTCGCAATGCGGTTAAGCATATTTACGATATGGTGCCGGATATTTTATATGATCCGCGCAAAGATAAAGATCTGATGGCCAGAATATCGGAACCGGATGCCAGAAATATGAAGGGCGGTTTTCGCCATGATCCATACCAATCCGGCAATTTGGAAACGCCGTGCCACAAACGGGCCTACCTGGGGGCGCATGCCAAATCTCCCATTATTTATATCGATGAACTCAAAACCCTGATTAAGGTCGGATACATGGCGGAATTGCTGGAGATTATGCAAAACAAACAATATATCCTTGAAGGCGGCAGAAATACCGGCAGTGGTGCCGCCGATCGATCCGAGAATCATCTCAGAGCCGACAACATTATTGTTGCCTGCTGCAACCATGACACCCTGCAGAATCTGCAGCACGAAGGCGAGGGTGCCTTCCTCAGCCGCATTGAAGATAAAGGCGAAATTATCCGCATGGAAAACGGGGTTCTGGAAACACCGGAAAATATTCAGCAGGTGGCCCAGTATATCAAGCAGGAGGTGATAAATCTGGGTGCGGACTTCAGGGATTCCTGGGGGGAAGTCATTGATGCCGAAGGTTATGAAAGCGTCAAACAGCGCAGCGAGTATATCTTTGGGAAATCACTTCCCGCTGATTTTAAATTACAGGAACGCGAGTTTGACAAAAGCGCGGTACTTGAAGTGATTAAGGAATTGAGATGCCGGGCTTCAGACGGAAAGCTCAGCAGCATATTGCGACCGATCAATGGCATTATCAAATCCGCCGAGTTTGAGGCGATTTTTGAAAATTCCGCACGGGTGCAAGCGCGACACGTCCAGCGGGCCCTTAAAGAGCATTTGAGCCTGGAAGGCGGCCTCTCCAAAGAATTCAGCGAACACAAAAAATATTTAAAAAAATATATCGACTCAATGACGGATTCCATCGGCTACGTTGTCGGTCTGGCGGTTCTGCATTCAAATTCAAGCGGGCAAATGATGGGTCAACCCCTGCCGATTCATTGTCAGATTAATCTGGGGACCGCGGATAAAGTTGTTGCTCCCGGGAAAATCGGTGATATCGCGAAGGCGGCGGCACAAAATGTCCGGGCTTCGATTAAAAAGGTGTTAAGCAAAATCGGGGCCCCCTATGTCGGTTATGAAATGTACGTGGAATATATTCAGGCGCATGGTGGGGTGGAGGGAGACAGTGCATCCGTCGCCATAGACATTGCGCTAATTTCGGACTTTATAAAACGGCCGGTCAACCAGCGGTACGGCGTTACCGGCTCGCTGACCGGCGATATCATTCTGGCGGTCGGCGGTGTGACCGAAAAAATACGCTCGATCATGGATCCGGTCCTGGGCATGGAAGGCGCATGCATCCCCTGGCTGAACAAACGTGATATTGAACCGTTGTTGATTAATGCTGAAAGTGAATACATTCAAACGGATGAAATTCCCGGAATTCGGATTTTCCGGGCTGCCGGGAAAAAGGAACCGTTTGATATCTTTTTTTGCAAGACCAAATACAATGCATACAAAATCCTGATGGGTCTGCAGAAAGAAGCGGTGGAAACGCTGATGGCCCAGAGGAGCAGAAGCGATCTTGAATTCATGAAGAATACCGGCAGCGCGTCGTATCCGGCCCGGGAGGCGAGTTGAAGCGATGAGAATAGAATGCCCAAATTGTCGCGGCGTCAGCACGATTTCCAGCGATTTGATCGTTACGCAAAAGCGTGCATTAGAGCTCATCTGTTCCAAATGTCAAGCGAACATTCACCTTCAATTGTGCCTGCCGGCGGAGATAAAACCGGACAATCCCCAGGAGGGGCCTTGCGGCAATCACGAGACTTGCACGGCCTTGAAGATTCCTGAAACCGAGGAAGATTCCCGAACCCTCACATTGAAAAGCAAAATATTACGGGGTCTGGTGGAATTGCCGCCGATGCCGAATATTATTTTGAAAGCCCGAGAAATTATTGAAGATCCCGGCTCGAGCCTTAAAGATCTTGCCGCTGTCATTGAACACGACCAGGCCATTGTTGCCAGAGTTCTGGCGCTGGCCAACTCCGCCTATTATGGTTTGAGCGGACTGGTGTCATCGATTCAGCATGCTTCCATATTGCTGGGGCAAAAGACGCTGGGCGAACTGATAACCATTGCCGCTTCCTCGCAGCTTTTAAGTCAGAAATTAATGGGCTATCAGCTAAATCCCGGCGATCTGTGGAAGCATTCTCTGGCGGTTGCTCTGGGATCCAGAATTATTGCCGAGAAAAAAAATGCCCAATATGCTGAAGACGCATTTATCGTGGGGCTGCTTCACGATGCCGGTAAGATTATACTCGATCCGTATATCGAGGAGCGCAAAAAAGCCTTTAATCGGATTTTAAAAAACGGGAAGCCCAAATTTTTCGAGGCCGAGAGGGAAATTCTGGGTTTTGATCATGCCGAGGTCATGTCGCGCGCGGCGCGTTTCTGGCGCTATCCTGAAATCCAATCGACGGCTATCCGATACCATCATAACCCCTTGCGCTCCGGAAACAACGAACTGGCCTTCATTGTCCACCTGGCGGATTTCACTGCTAAAGTAGCCGGTTTTAAATCAGAGGATTGTGCATCACTGCCTGAAATTGATCCACAAGCATTGAACTATTTGGGATTTCGGAAAGACCACTTAAACCCGATCATTGCCGAGATTTCGGCATCGGTTGAGAAATTGGCCACCGAATTTCAATAATCTTTCCTCGCTGTTTTCAAATGGCCACTTGTTTCTGGCTCCTGGTTGCTGGCTACCTGTAACTGGTAATTGGTCTCTGGTTCTTTTTTCCTTATTAATATGATAATAAGTTGATTTATGCACCTCCGGAAGTTTGTGTTATCAGAGTTGCAAGATACCATTAATAAGCTGAAACCAGCAGCCAGCAGTTGCGTAAAAAGGAAGACCCCATGAATGCGTATGATTTGACTGAATTTATTAAGTTGTCTTCAGTCCTTAATTATAACCTGAGTGCAGCGTCATTAAATCGTTACAACGTCATGATGTATATCATCGGCGGGAAAACCCTGGATCGCCGTGCTGCGAAAGACAGGGAAAAAAAAGCCATTTTGATGGATGCGCTGGGTTATCTTTTCAGCGCCTATCAGGATAAAAGGCGGCATCTGGGGCCCATGGCCGTGTTGCACCCGTTGCGGGCAACGGTATTATTTGCACGCAATCAAGAGCGCCTGAATCTGGTCGGTCTGCTGAGCGTCCTGTTTCACGATATTATGGAAGATATAAATACGCATGATTTTGATATGAACCAGTGGACGGATATGGAGGGCAGACTTTACGGTTTGCTGGAGCGCATGGGTGGTGAAGATGAATCAAACCTTTTGAGCCATATTGTTGCTCTTACGCGAACCAAACGGGAATCCTATTACCAGTATATTGGTCGCTTGCTTGAAAAGGCCGACCATTTCCCTCAACTGATACATGTGAAATTGGCTGACCGCCTGGACAACACCCTCGATATGCGAATCGACCTTGAAGACCCGCTGATGGGTATAGATTTCTTCCAAAACATTTTTCAGTTGCTGTTCGTCAATAATTATCGCGGCCACAAACCGGCTGATGACCATCCTCCGACTTCAGCCATAAACGGTGCCCGCCGACTGTATCAGCTATTTAAAAATACCGTCCTGCTGTCGCTGATCCGTCAGCACCCATCTTTCACTGGCGATCCTGCCTTAAACGTTCTATTCGAATCCGTCTGTGATGCCAGTTTAAAAGAGGCTCAGAGGACATTAATTCATTTGATGGGGTTTCACATTAAAGATACGGCCGATCAGCGCAACCTGCTGCTGGAGGCCATGGCCTATTGCTTCAGCGGCCGAATTGATCTGGTCACCAAGCCGGATCGCAGCCAATTGTTGGACGGCCTGTTTTCAACCTATTTTGCACATAACGACAAAAAAGTTCTCCAGCGGCAACTCGATATTTTATATCAAAACAAGCAGCTGATGATTGAAGCCTCCATCGCCTTTGTGGTGATATTCTTGCATTTCCTAAATGATTCCAGGTATTATATTCACGGGATCAGTCCTGATGGCATCGAGCCGCGCTAGAAGCAAGCTCAAAAATGCCTTTTAGCTCAAATAAGCCTCTTGAATAAGTCTGTTGCGCCAAAACGGCCATTGCGAGCCAAGCAATCTGATGCAAACACCATCTCGAGCAAAATCGGGAGATCCCTCGATTAACCCGGCATGATCCGCTATGCGGATCAGATTGCCAGATCGCTCGGCACCTTTTTGTCAAACTGGGTCAACCGCATGGCCATGAGGTGATTGG
>Ga0209742_10000173_pt1 | contig 37823 bp, 25 predicted proteins | sample DeeMarSeWOR38_10_FD_187462 | JGI IMG/M metagenome (GOLD analysis project Ga0209742, IMG submission 187462) | Marine sediment microbial communities from White Oak River estuary, North Carolina - WOR-3-8_10 (SPAdes) (version 2) | ecosystem: Environmental > Aquatic > Marine > Intertidal zone >...
GGCAGCCAATCACCCGGGCGGCCCTGACCCGCGTGCTCATTCGGTATCCGATGATGACCGGCAAAGTGGTCGTCATGATCTACTGGCAGGCCTTGCGTCTGGTTTTGAAAAGGACGCCATTTTTTTCTCACCCCAAAAAAAGAGAATCCATGGTCGAAAGGGTTTCTAAATGACCGAATTCATCATTCCCGCTGAGGCACCTGATTTACATCAACTCAGAGAGCGGCACCTGGACCGCTTTGCGCGACGCGCCATCCTATCGCTGCTGAAAAAATTAGTATACGGCAGCATTACACTGGTTGAAAATGGTCATCGCCGTCACTTCGGTAAGGTTTCGGATCGTTGTTCTTTGCAGGCTGAAATTTTTGTCCATCACATTCAAATGTACACACGTATTTTTTTTGGTGGCAGTATTGGGGCTGCTGACGCCTACATGGAGGGATTGTGGTCGGCAGATGATTTGACGATGGTCATCCGCATTTTGGCCCTAAACCAAAAAGCTTTTGAAGACATGGAAAAAGGATTGGCGCGCCTGACAGCTCCCGTTTACAAATTATACCATCATGTCAGAAAGAATACGAAGGTGGGCAGCCGCAAGAACATTCTGGCCCATTATGATCTCGGAAACGATTTTTATGCGCTGTTTCTCGATGAAACCATGACGTATTCTTGCGCCATCTTCGAACAGGAAAACAGCTCTCTGAAGCAAGCCTCTGAGGCCAAATACGATCGAATCTGCCGCAAATTGCAGCTTGCCGCCGGCGACCGCGTGATTGAAATCGGTACCGGCTGGGGCGGTTTTGCCGTGCATGCGGCCCGAAACTACGGCGTGCAAGTCACCACCACCACCATCTCAGACGAACAGCATCAATTTGCCCGGCAGCGCATCAAGGCAGCGGGGCTGGAAGATCGCATCACCCTGTTAAAAAAGGACTACCGCGATCTTAGCGGAAAATTCGACAAACTGGTTTCCATTGAAATGATCGAGGCTGTCGGCCACCAATATCTGCCAATCTTTTTTCGGACCTGCAGCCGGTTGCTCAAAGATGACGGCATCATGGCCCTTCAAGCCATAACCATCGGCGATCAGATATTCGATCGCCACAAGCGAACGGTGGATTTCATCAAACGCTATATTTTTCCGGGCAGCTGCATTCCCTCGATCACCGCCATCAGCATCGCCCTGGCAAAGGCGACAGACCTGCGGCTCGTTCACCTGGAGGACATCACGCCGCATTACGCCAGAACCCTGCGTGAGTGGCGCCGGCGCTTCTTTACCAATATCAAAAAGGTTCGGGCATTGGGTTTTTCAGACACATTTGTCAGAATGTGGGAATATTATCTCTGCTACTGCGAGGGGGGATTCGCCGAAAGATATCTCGGTGACGTCCAGATGCTGTTCGTAAAGCCGCTGTGCCGGCAGGATCTTTAGCGGGTAGGGCAAATTTTCCCTCCACTGTGCTAATTCCCCAATTTTTTATGGATTATCTTAATGTCTTTCATAAGTTTGAGCACCGCGAGTTCTTTGGCTTTTGCCTCGACTTCAACGGTAATATCCAGGTTCAGCCAAGATTCAGGAAAATCATCAGGATCGATATAATCATGGTGATTTCTTGGGTTGCCATTCCCCCATGGCCTCAGGGGGCTTGAAATATGAAAAAGCGGCTCACGGTTCCAGGTTTTCAGCGCCCGTTGCGTCGTGTCTTCGATAGATCGACCGTCGGGCAGGCAGCGATGATGATGCAGGTCGTATACGAGCGGGATTCCCAACTTTTTGCAAACCGGCAGCAAATCATGAGGCGTGTACAATCGATCGTCATTTTCCAGCGTCAGACGACGACGAATATTTTGCGGTAATTTTTCAATACGCTTGGTCAGGCGCTGCAGGGTTTTATTCTTGTCGCCGTAGGCCCCACCGGCATGAATATTGATGACATCGGCGTTGACCCATTCGGCGACCTGCGCCTGATATTTTAGATCGGCAATCGAGCGGCGGGTAACGTCCGGATTCGGGGATGACAACACGATAAACTGATCCGGGTGGAAGCTCGTGCGCAGATCGTGTTGGCGGCAGTAGTCTCCGCATTTTTTAAATGCATTTAGAATCTCATTCGCATGAGGCAAATCGTCTATCGCATAACCCAGTTGCGGATGCGTTTTGAGCGGCAAAATCTGGCTATTGATACGGAAGGCGTTAATACCGTTACGCCGGCAAAATTGTAGCGCCTTGAGAAGAGAATCTGCATTATGCAAGCAAAAATCGGAGAGCTGACGCATCCGTTCATCCGGCGATAGTTTGCTCAGATACGTTGCTGTCGTGCGGCGGAACCGTATCGGCGCTTCGCGGAAAATACAACACAAACCCCAACGAATCATGACTGGCCTTTCATAGAAGTCATAATTTTGAACAATTCATCTGTTTCTCTCTAATTGCAACTGCCTGAGATCTACCCGCCGGTTGATCGTTTGCTCAGAAGATAGTGGGATACCAGCCACTCCTGACCGCTGCGATATCCCCACAGTTCCGCACAGGCCATAAAGAAAATGCGCCAGCGCTGCAACCAGCGTTTGGCATCAGCCACGCCATAGACCTCCTCCAAGATCGGCATAATTTTTAACCGGTGCCGATCAAGATTTTTCAGCCAGGCTTCAGCGGTTTTACGGTAATGCCGGCCGTTGACCTGCCAGTGCCTTTCAATCATCAGGTGGTCCTGAAAAAAAAACAGCAGCTTATCCGAGGGCATCATGCCGCCGCTGAAAAAGTATCTGCCCATCCAATTTTCATCATCGGCGGCGTCATATCGATAGGCGAACTCGCGATGGCTAAAGATGTGCAAAAAAACCTTGCCATTCGGCTTCAACCAATGGCTGATTTTCTGCAGCAGCACCGGCCAGTTGCGCATGTGTTCGAACATCTCGACACTAACGATACGCTCAAACCGCTGATCGATGCTGAAGTGATTCATATCCTCGGTGATGACGGTCAGATTGGATAGACGGCGCACGGCTCCTGTTGCCCGGATAAATGCCGCCTGGGATGCTGAATTCGATACCGACAAAATGTGGCTGTTCGGGTAATTTTCCGCCAACCAGAGCGACAGTGATCCCCAGCCGCATCCAAGCTCCAGGATGTTGATCCCGTCTTTCAATTCAGCTCGGCGGCAGGTTAAGCTGAGCATTTGCTCTTCAGCTTCGTCCAGCGTGGTAATGCCTTCGGGCCAGTAGCATCCGCTGTATTTAAGACGTTTGCCGAGAACCCATCTGAAAAAGTCCGCCGGCAGCTCATAATGCTGCTCATTGGCTTTTTCGGGACGAACGGCGATGGGACTTTGACGCATGCATTCAATCAAGCGCTCCAGCGCGCCAGCGGTGTCATCGATGTTTGCATGATGTTCCATCCTCAGCCGCTGTTGATCGAGTTTGCGAATGCCGAGTCGAATCAGGCGATCCGGCAACATAGCGCGCTCTGCCAGTTCAACGAGTATATTCATGACTTACCCTTTTTCGGGAACCATGGGAAAAAGGCACTGGTCTGTTCTATGTAATCCCTGTATCCGGGGCGATGATCGACAATCGTTTGCTCCGTCAGCGGGATGCCGGTCATTTTCAGCAATACAGCCGTCACAACCAGCGGACTGACCACCGTCCAGCCGCTGTTGGGAGTGGACAGGGTGATCAGGAATAGACCCCACCAGATCAGAAATTCGCCGAAGTAATTGGGATGACGGCTGTAGGCCCAAAGCCCGCGATCCATCACCTTGCCTTTATTGGCCGGATTCGCTTTAAACTTTGCCAGTTGCCGGTCACCGACCGCTTCGAAGAAAAAGCCGATCACCCAGACGAAAACGCCCAGGATATCGAGCCAGGAAAACCTGTCGGGGAGCGATGCAAACTGACCGTACTGCAGGACAATTGAAATGACCCATAAAAACAATGCCTGCAACAGAAATACCTTAAACAGGCTCACAATCCAGAAGCGTTCGCCACTTTTTATGCGCCATTGGCCATAGCGGCGATCTTCACCCGCTCCCCAGTTGCGTTTGCCCAGATAAATACTCAGTCTCATTCCCCAGACCGTTGCCAGGATCGCAATCAGTGCCTTACGGCCGATAAAACCGTCTGCAAGGAAAAAGGTTATCCATACAATCAGCACAAAGCCTAACCCCCACAAACTATCCACGATGGAAACATTCCGGTACCGAAGGCTGATCAGCCATCCGATGATCATCATGGCGATTACGGCGGCGAGATTCCACCCCGCTGTTGTAATTATGGATTGCATGAAGCTTCCTCCAGTCATTCTGCTAAGTCAAGGTTTGAGACGGCTTTAACGGATTGGTAACCGGGCGGCCTTCTTTTTTTTGGGCGATTGCCGTTCGGATCTCCCGATGCATGCTGCCGGTAATCGGGTAGGCCAGTGCAATCAATAATGCGATCGCGTTGCAGACAGATGGGACCAGGGCATACAGCGTTCGCAGGGTGAACTGAACCTGCACGGTTTGCTCGACATTGGGGGTGTAACCCACCAATCCTAAGATTGATAGGCTGGCGCCGACCCCGACCGCAGCGGCGAGCTTTTTGGCAATCGACCACAATCCAATGTATTGCCCCTCTCTGCGTTGACCGGTCAGAAGTTCATCGTAGTCAATGACATCGGCCTGGATCGCTGAGGGAATCGCCAGAGTTGCACCAAAGCCAATCCCGGACAAAAAAACCAGGATGCCGTATATGGCTGCATCCCCCGGGCCGAGAAAAAAGACGCCGATAAAGGCACCGGTGTTAATCGCCATGGAAGTCAGCCAGGCCGCCTTTTTCCCGGTACGACGCGCAATGGCCATCCAGCCCGGCAAAAATACAATTCCGGTAACGAAATATAGTAGCAGGAAGGCATCGGCCATTTTGGACTGCAGCACGTACTCGACATAATAGAGAATCAGTGTTGCCGGCAGATTGTTGCCGATAGCACTTATGGTATAGGCAATCAGCAGGATCAAGAAAGGGCGGTTGCGGCCGATCTGGCGAAGCCCCGGCAGGATACCGGTTGTGCTGAACGGAGTCCCCATTGGAAGTTCCCGGATCGCCAGCACACACCACCAGCACGATCCGATCAGCAATGGCGCATAGATGACAGCGATCCAAAAAAATTTTGCCCGCTCCCCTTCGGCGTCGCCAGCAAGGCCAAAAAGCCACTGCACGATTGCCGGAGAGCTTGCCGCTGCCAGTGTCCCGGCAATCAGGAACCCGTCGCGCATTCCGAACAGACTGGTGCGTTCGTCGTAATCGAAAGAAATTTCCGGCCCCAATGATTCGTAGGGAACCACAACTGCCGTCCAGCATAAAAACAGGGCGTAGATGCTTGCGGCGAACCAGATCGTCTCGGCAGAAGCGGAAACCTGCGGGGGGTTGAAAAGCAGATACATGGTCAGGGCCACAAATATGGAACCCACCGCAATATATGGCCGACGCCGACCCATGCGTGTCCGGGTTCGATCCGAAAGATAGCCGAGAGCCGGATCCGTTACCGCATCAAACAGGCGTACGCTAAATAGAATATAGCCCAGGGCGGCAATGTTAATACCGACCACATCCGTATAAAATTTTGGAATGTAGACATAAACCGGTATGCCGACAACTGCCAGAAAAAAGGCCGGTGCCGCATAGGCCATCTTTTTGGCGAGAGGAACCCGGTATTCTTCTGCTTGAGGCATATGGCACCCGGTGTTATCGCCGTATAAACTTTAACCGCGAAGATCTGGAATTGATTCTGACCAGCATCGGTTTTAAAGCAGCGTACAGCAGCATTAATATCAGTGGACTGATCAAAAGCCAGGCGCCGACAGCATTGAGCGTTGAGTCGAATAACATGGTCATCGTCTCCTTGTTTGGTATTCCGGCCAGCACGTCTTTGAGCGTGTCAAAGCGCATATCTTGCCGGGCGCCAAAAAACAGGTCACCAAGATAATAAAAGGGGACCAGCAGCGCGATTTGCAGCGGATAGACCAGGTAATTGGCAAATTGAATCACGGGCAGATTCAGCCTAAGGACAATCGCTGCCAGAGAGCATAAGATTGTTGTCATCCCGAGAACCGGGATGGTGCCGAGGGTAACGCCGAAAGCGATACTCAGTGACAGTTCCCTGGAACTCAACCCTTGCGCGAGAAAACGTTTCAGGGGTTCAACAATTTTTCGTTTACAGAATGTTCGCACGGTTTTGGACGTCATCTTTCCCTCTTGTTGTAAGTTCGATGATCCTCATCTAAAAGCTTTTTAAAAGTATCTCCAAGAAACAGTTCGTGCAAGAGCTGTTTATGAACGTTAGCATCCAGATCAAATAGTCAATGAGCAAATAACCGCAGTGTTGTGGTAGGTAAATACTATCAGATGGTTGCTGCTGTGACGGGTCCCGGGCAACTTGATCTTCACTCGCTGAAAAAAACCTCAAACAAGGGTGCCTGCATGGACCCCAAAAACCGATTCATTGCGGGTGGAATTTCAGGAATTGGACTGGACTCGCTAAATAGATCAGTGGTAATCACCATGATACTTGGGTTGGTTGGAGAAGCAACAGAAACGCTGCGGCGATATCTGGCGTTCATCGTTTTATTTGTTTCGTAAAAAAACCATCTCAGATACTTCCGCTACGGTTTGATTATCCTGGGTGAGTTCCACCTGCACCCGGGCAATGCGGCCCTGGGTATCGATTACCCGCGCAGAAGCGATCACATCTTTAGTCGGATCGGCTGCATTTAGAAACTGCACGTCACATTTTAACGGCAATCCCACATGGCCCAGAGAGTTGGCAACGGCCGCCATGGTCTGCTCTGCCAGCGTAAACAGGGCACCCGTGTGGGTATAGCCTAAAAAATTAGGCAATTGGGCCGTACCCGGCAAACGGGCGGTGGCGCGACCGGCTTCAAATTTTGTAAACTGGATGGAAAGGGAGCGGGCCAGGGGGGACGCTTCAATCGCTCGGCGCAAGGCTTCCAGGTCCTCTTTTTTAATGGCATTTTGAACGGCTTTGGATTCATTGCCCGATTCAGCGACATAACGGTTTTGGCGGTTTCGTTCCTCCACGCCTCGCGTCAACCAGGAAACCGCCTCATTATAGGGTGTGGGGATGTTGAAACGTCGCCCTTCGGATACGATGACTTCATTTAAATTGCCAATCTCGGTGGGGCGCCCGGCTTCTACGTCCTGAAGCATGGAAACGCGGTTGTCCCTGGTAGAGGCAAAGGCCTTCAGAGAAAAATCAAGGGGGTCGTCCAGCTCGGGGAAATCGATGCCTTTGGCACGGGCCACCTGGCTCAACTCCTGAGAGAGGGCTTCGATGATTTTGACCGAGGGCTCATGCTTTACGGCAATATTGCCGGTCAGGCCGGTCAGGGCGGCCACCACATTGGTGGAAACATTGGCGATCAGTTTCTTCCAGATGACGCTGTTGATGTCATCTGTCGTATGCACGTCCAGACCAGCCGCCTGGAACTGCTCAACCATGGTCTTGAATCCCGGACGGAATACGCCGTCATAGGGGCCGATCACCAGCAAGGGACCGAGCCCTCCTACGTAGCGAACTTCATTCATGCTCACCGGCATTCCCGAATGGGCCGTGATTCCCCCGATCACCCGTTCCGGCCCGGCGGTCTCGGCAATGACCTCCAGATTCCCGAGGCCGTTTTGAACCGAAAGAACGATCGTATCGTGCCGGATCATGGGCATGGCGCTCTTGATGGCCGACCGCGTGTGGTAACCTTTAACCGCGATCATCACCACGTCTTTAACGCCAGCTTCCTCTACCGCCGAAGTAATGGAGATCCTCGAATGGGTTCGCTCACCATCCGGCCACTGCAGCCACAACCCTTCTTTATCGATGAGACGAACCCGCTCTTCCAAAACTTCAATCAGGGTCACGTTGAACCCTTTTTTCACAAAAAGAGCACCGAAGATGGATCCCAGTACACCGGCACCAACGATTGCTATTTCCATAGTTCACTACCACTTCAAGTTTTAAGGTCAGAAACGGCGATATTCGGTCAAAGCCTTTGATGAAGCATGCGAATAAATTATCTTAACACGGGAAAATAATAAAGAGCAAAAATGTGATGCAATTAATTGTGGCCGGATGATCTTCCGACTGAGTGGAGATCGCGTGTCTTGAATTTTTAAAGGCTTACGAAAAACTTAGGGTTAGTTGAATGAAGGTGAATTTTTAAAGAAAGTTAGATGTATCCTTGACGTCCACAAAATTATAAAATTTTGGATGTCGCTTGTGACACCAATTGTAAATAAAAATTCCAGATCAGATTGACGGCAAAGAAATGGATGGTTTAAATTTCGCAGTCAACTTAAAGGGGGCCCTGTAAGGCCCCCTCCTGATCGGTCGATCTCTTTGCTGCCGCATTAACCCCCGTCGGTCCAGCCCGGCTCCTCCTGCTCGAAGGGCTTCTCCTGCGGCGTGAGGTCCTTGGCGCCGGTGCCGGGCATGATCTCGAAGCCCAGATCGAAGTGCACCAGCAGGGTCTTGAGCTGATCGTAAGGCTCGCGATTACCCTTGAGCTTCGCCTTGCCGGCGGCGATCTGATCGTCGAAGGACACCGCGCCCATCATGGTCTTCTCCAGATCGGAACGGTTGATGGTGATGGTCAGATCGGCGTTGTCGGCCTGGAAGCCCTCGATGTTGGTCAGCGTGGCGTTGCTCAGCTCGACCACGAATTTTTCGCCGTTGTCGGGTGTCGAAAGGTTGATCTTGAACTGCTTTCCATCAGCCTTTTTGCTGTCCAGGCGCACGCCCAGAAAATCAAGCCACAGCCCGGTGGTCATGGCCTTGATCATGTCGGGCCCCGATGATTTCGGGGACGCCCCTTCGGGGATGCCGGAGCGCAGTTCCAGCGCTGCTGCCAAAAAGCTGTGCCGTACACTGGTGCTCTCATTCTGGTAGCCGATTTGCTCAAAAACGTCGGCCAGCAGGTCCTTCGCTTCCTGGTTGCCCGGCTCGGCATAAACCAGCTTGTTGAGGATCTCCTGGGCATGGCGGTATTTGCCCTGCTCGTAGAGCTCGCGCCCCTTGGCGATAATTTTTTCCGCCCCGCCCATCATTTCCACGTAAAGCGGTGCGGAATCCTCCGGTGAAAGCGGAATCAGGGTGGTGGGGTTGCCGTCCCAGTAGCCCAGGTAGCGGTTGATCACCGCCCGGCTGTTGTGTTCCACAGAGCCGTGGTAGCTGCGCACTGCCCACTGCCGCTGCAGGCTCCCGGGCACCTGATAAACGTTGTGCACCTGATTGATGGTTACCCCCTGGTTGGCCAGGTGCAGCACGCCGTTGTTCAGGTGCGCATAGGTGTCCCGCTGCGCCCGCATGACCTCCTGGATGCGGTCGTTGCCCCAGCGCGGCCAGCTGTGGGAGGCGAACATCACCTCGGCCTCCCGGCCGAACAGGTACAGCGCCTTGTTGATCTGCTTGGACCACTCCAATGCATCGCGCACCAGCGCGCCGCGCAGGGTGTAGATGTTGTGGATGGTGGCGCAGATGTTTTCCGCCGCCCAGAAGGCCTTAAGATCCGGGAAATAGGTGTTCATCTCCGCCGGGGCCTCGGTGCCCGGTGTGTTTTGAAACACCATCCGCACACCGTCCACAGTCAACTCCTCGATGTCCTTTTTGATGATGACATTGGGCGGAATCAGGCCCAGGTTGCCGGCGGCAGTGCCCTTGCCGATGGCCTGGTCCACATGGCCGAACGGGCTTTTGGGAAGTAGCACTCCGTATTGGTAAAACAGACGGCGGTTCATGGCATTGCCGGCGTAAACGTTCTCCGCCACCGCGTGGTCCATGAAACCGATCGGCGCGATGATCTTGATCTTGCCGCTCTGCACGTCCTTTTCGTCGACAACGCCGCGCACCCCGCCAAAATGATCGGCGTGAGAATGGGAATAAACCACCGCCACCACCGGCCGCTCGCCGAGCTGCTCGTTGATGAACTTGAGGGCCGCTGCGGCTGTTTCCTTGGCGGTCAGGGGATCGAAGACAATCCAGCCGGTTTTGCCTTTGATGAAACTGATGTTGGCCAGATCGTAGCCGCGGACCTGGTAGATGCCGGGGACGACTTCGAACAGCCCGTAGTTCATGTTGAGGATGGCAACGCGCTGCAGCGAAGGGTGAATGCTGTCGAAGTCCTTGCCCTCCTCGAGCAGAAAGTCATATTTGCCGATGTCCCAGGCCACATGCCCGGCCTCGGCCATAATCTGCCTGTAAGGCGGCGCGGCGATGAAGCCTTTCCTGGCCTCCTCGAAATCGCGCCTGTCCTCGAAGGGCAGCGATTTGCGCAGTCCGTTTTGCAGCTCGATGGTAAACTGCGACGGCATTTTGCCCTTGGGGTGGAAGTGTTCTTCTGCCGCAAATGCGCTGATAGAAAAAACAACCATAATGGCTATCAACACAGCCTTTGTGCTAAATGAATTCATTGTGCATCCTCCTTCATAAAAATTTGCCAAAAACGCTTCTTAAAAAAATAATTGTCTTTTTTCTAATCATTCTGTCGGAAATGTCAAATTGTTCTATGCAAGGTCTATTTCTCAGATAGTCGGTCAACCTACTATCTGTAGCTATTGACGTATATTGGATAGACTGGCGCCGGAACCCCATCTAGAATGCAGTATTTCAGTGTTTACAAGCAGGGAAGGTAGACGATACTTGCATCACCGATAGAAAAGAAATGTCATGGTCGGATGCGGATTTTTTTGATTGGAAGGACTTTTACGGAAATTAAAAATTTGGACGGCTCAAAATCAGTAAATCCAGATTCAACCGGTTAAACCAAAAATGCAGGCTTTTTCCAGCGGGTTTTAATTAACGGCTGAGATGCCCCATGAGCTGTCGTTTTGCGCCATGAGTTGTCCTCCTGGAGCCATGAGCTGTCGTTTTGCGCCATGAGCTGGCAAGGGCTTCTTTTGAAACGCGCCGGAGACGGTTTCCTGCGGATAATTTCCCATTTTATCGGCTTTGCCGGCCGGCGGCTGTTCCAGGGTGCACAAGCTTTCAGGCTATCGATCAGCCAACTACTTCTCTTCGTCGTCCAGCTTGGCCAGAGCTCTCAACAAACCTAAGGGAGATACACCCATCGACAGCTTCTGAATTTCTTCAACGCGCTTCTGGTTGTGCTCGAATTTCTTCTTGAGTCTGGCTTCATAGGCTTCCTTGATAACCTCTACGAGTTTTTCAAGGTCATAAGGTTTTTCAAGGTAACTGAAAGCTCCCAGTCGGGTGCATTCGACCGCCGAATCGATGGTGGCGTGCCCCGTCAGCATGATGATTTCAAGATATTTGTGGTTGGCTTTCAATGTTTTCAGTACCTGGGCGCCATCCATTCCGGGCATTTGAAAGTCAACGACCGCCACATCGAAGAGCCCTTTTTCGGCCGATGCGATTGCTTCCTTGCCGTTTGTTGCCGTTGTAACATCAAAATTTTTTAGCTCAAGCCGTTTGGCGATCGACGCTAAGAATTTAACCTCGTCATCAACCAAAAGGAGCTTAATTTGATTTTCAGCGCTCATGACATCCTCCGTTTTTTTAAATTAAAAGTGAATCGTCTCTGGGCAGTTTCAACGCTATTGCTTTGCTATGCGTTACCGGACACATAATCCCAATCGTTCAGATCAAGGCTTTTGCTCCGCTTTGAAATTTTCAGGGACAATCAGATCGAAGCTCTGCAAATCCGGGGTCTCACGAATATCAACACCGATCGAAGCGGCAATTTTTTTTGTTTTGTCGGATGCGAAAGGAATGGCATTGCCCGGATCGAAACCGGTAAAAGTGATGTGTGCGCTGCGGTCGGGTTGCGGTTTAATTTCAATCTGAATCTGTCCGTCCGGCCCGGCCAATTCAAATGCATAAACCAGGGCCAGATAGATGAGATTCTGGAGTCGAAACGGACACGTCAGGACCATGGGTTCAGGTGCGGGGACGGGGTCGACCTGCACTTTGCTGGCAAAGCTTAAAAATTTGGCAACCGCTATCATCAGATCGACAAGCTCGACAAGACTCACCTCTTTGACGGGGTCATCCGCACTATGAGAGAATTTGTTCATTTGATTGATGGTGGCGAAGCCCCGCTGAATTTCTTCGACAATATCCTGGCTGCAGGTCCTGAGCATTTCGGGCTCAAACGTTTGTCCTTTGGTTGCCATTTCCGTCAGATCCTGCAAAAGACCCGCTGCTTCTGATATGATGGCCAGGATGTTTTTGAGTTCATGGGATATGCTGGCATTCACTTTGCCGAAAAAAGCCAGGTCATCACTATCTCCAAAAGCGATTGTATGGTTCATGTTGCCCCCTGTCATAATGGTCTAATGTCAATCCTGCGGCAACCTTGCGCCTTTCTCGTCATACCGCCAATCGACCGTCACCTGAGCGGCAGCCGGTCCGCTTAGTCGGCTGCCGCTTTCAGAAAGGTTATCAGTTCTTCAATTTGAATCGGTTTGGCGAGATAGCGCGCCGCCTGGGCCGATCCGCTTTCGAAATCGGTTTTGGAACCATGCCCGGTCAGGAAAATAAATTTCATACCGGGAGCCAATCTTTTTAGATGCCGCTCCAGTTCGAGACCCCCGATACCCGGCATTTTAACATCGAGAATGGCCACATCGTAACTGCTCGTCTCGGTCTTTACGATGGCATCTTCACCCGTGTGCACATAATCGACGTCGATTCCCCGCAATGCGAGTCTTTTGGCTAGCATCGTTGCGAACTTTTTTTCGTCATCTACCAATAGCACCCTCATTTTCAATTATCTCCTCTTGGATGCGGGTGGGCAGCGTGATCGTAAATGTCGTGCCTTCACGGAGTTTGCTTTTTACCGTAATGTCACCGTGAAGCTTTTTGACCAACCCGTAGGTGATGGCAAGGCCCAATCCCGTTCCTCCGTTAGCTTCTTTTGTGGTAAAGAAAGGTTTGAAAATTCTAGACAGATTTTCCTCGGGCATGCCGCAGCCGTTGTCGCTGATGACGATGCGGACTTTATCGCTTCCCTCGGGCGATGCCTCGATCTCCAGGATACACCCGTCGTCCACAGCCTGAAAGGCATTGTTTATCAAATTCAATAGAATCTGCTGCAGTTTTCCTCGATCGGTTTCAATCGGAGGCAAATCATCCGGCACATCCACGTAAACTTTTATATTCCGATAGGCGACCTCTTTTTCGCGAAAAACAAGGACATCCGAGATAATCTCCTTCAGATTCACTTTTTTGATCTTAACCTCAAACCTTCGGGCAAAGCCGAGAAGTTGCCTCGTAATGATGCCGCAGCGTTCGACGGCATCCAGAATGTCATCGATGTAGCCGACCAATTCCTCATCTTGACTGTAGCGTTCCGTTAGAACAAAGAGATCTTTAACGTACCCGGCGGTCTCGTTGATCAGGGCCAGGGGATTATTGATCTCATGGGCGACGCCGGCTGCCAGTTGACCGATTGATGCCAGCTGGTTGCTTTGTTCCATCAGTACCATGGTCTCGGCCTTGGCTTTGTCCGCCTGATAAAGCTTGTTGATCATAAAGGTGCACGTGATGATGATTACGATCAGAATGACCAGTATCGCTGAACCAACAAACCAGTTGATGTTGGATCGCAATTGATGCCAGATTTGCATCATTGCGGCTTTATGTTTGATCACCATGAGAATATAGGGGGTGTCGGTCGTTCGGGTGGTGATGTACGCATAGCCCACGATAAGGGGTTGCCCCTGATCATCTTGCGCCATGGTTACTTGAGTTCTATCGGAATAAGCCGGTACCGGTATGGACATTTTCTGAAAGATGTCGCCATGCTGCTTCGAGGGGGTCTGGACGATTCCGGATCGGTTGATCAGAAAGATGTGCGCATGTGCCCCGGTTTCGTATGAGGACAGGGTTTGTATCAATCGTTCCGTCTCGAGTGTGGCTCGCAGGATGAAAAACGAGTTGTCCTGCCGGAATGACTTCACGGCGATGATGATATGCGGAACATTTCGATACCCGCGAAAAATTTCACTGACATAAAAATGGCTTTTCTGGCACTCAATAAACCAGCGCTGGTTGCTGTAGTTCCGGCCCTCAAGGTTAAAAGGTCCGGCATAGGCAACCTGGTTGCCGGTGTGGTCGATTACGCTGAGATCTGCCAGTCCGCCGAATCCCAATTTCAGGTTTCGCAGGATCTCGGAAAGATGATCGGGGTCGGTCAACCGATCATAGTTGATCTCATTTACGGTGAATCGCAGGGCATCCAGTCGCTCTTCCAGAAAAAAGGTCACCGCCCTTCTGGCGTTCGACGCCAGACGTTCCGTGCGAAGCCTCAGTTCCGAATCCACTGACTGCTGTAATAGTTGGTAATGAATGGTGGTGACCACCAGCAGGGGGACCAGGGCAGTGGCAACCAGCACAAAGATGCCGATCGCCCAGATCCTGCCATAATCCGTAAAGGTCAGATAAGGATTCAGGAGCTCGGTGTCTTGACGGTAGAAACCGGGCCATATGGGTCCGAATACCTTGCGGACGCGGTCAATCATGGGGACATCTCCTTTATCTGCGCCAAGATGCCGATCAGCTCATCAATTCCTACAGGTTTGTGCATAAACGCATGTGCGCCGTGCTGCATACATACACGTCGATCTGCTTCCGTCCCATGCCCCGTTACAACAATCACGGGGGTCATCGCAGATATGGTTTTGATGCCCTTCAGTACTTCGACGCCATAGATATCCGGCAGGTGAAGATCCAGAAAAATGAGGGAAAAGTTTTTCCGCCTAACCTGCTCGAGCGCCTGTTGCCCGTTATAACAAACGTCGCAATGACAACCCCGCAGACGCAAGCGTTTGGCCAGCATGTTGGCAAACCGCTTTTCGTCATCGACGATTAATAGATCATGATGTTCCATTTTTTAACATAATTTTGTTGACTGTTTAATTATTATACCTTATAAATCGTTTTATATAGCATAAAGTTTCATTTGTAAACATTTTTTTGAAAGGTTGATTCAATGTTAAACAATGGAACGCGTTCAATGGGTTGGGTTTTTGGGTCGCTGACGATTTTTATCTTGAGCAGCCCCATCGCGGCCATTGCCGCAGAACAGGTAGCCGCCGGCGCCGCAGGCAAACCATGGTGGTTCTGGCCTATCGTTTTATTTTTTTTCTGCCTGGTCCTGGGCGTCCTGGCCGTTATGGCCGGCGTCGGTGGCGGTGTCCTTTATGTCCCTCTGGTCAGCGGTTTTTTCCCTTTCCACATTGATTTCGTCCGGGGAGTCGGGCTGATGGTCGCCCTTGCCGGTGCACTTGCAGCAGGGCCCGGCCTCCTGCGACGCAACCTCGCCAATCTGCGGCTTGCCCTGCCGGTGGCTCTGGTTGCTTCCACCTGCTCGATTATGGGGGCCATGCTGGGGCTATACCTATCATCACTGAATCCCAAAATCATCCAGGTCTGTCTGGGGATGACCATTGTCGGCATCGCTTTGCTGCTGCTATTTTCTAAAAATACGGAAAAACCGGTGGTAACCAAACAGGATGCCATCGGGCTGGCGTTGGGGCTGAGGGGGGCATACTGGGACGACGGCGCCCGGGAAAGCGTCGAATGGAAAACCCACCGGACGCTGGCGGGCCTGTTGCTGTTTATTCTGGTCGGACTGATGGCCGGCATGTTCGGGCTTGGCGCAGGATGGGCGAATGTGCCCGTATTCAACCTCCTAATGGGCGTTCCTTTGAAAGTGTCTGTGGCAACGAGCAAATTTTTATTGTCCATCACCGACACCTCGGCAGCCTGGATTTATATGAACCGGGGGTGCGTCATTCCACTGATTGGCGTCCCTTCCATCGTCGGTTTGATGCTGGGATCCTTGATCGGGGTCAAGATTCTCGCCATCGCCAAGCCGAAATTAATTCGATACATGGTCATTGCCGTGCTGTTTTTTGCCGGTCTTAAAGCCATCGACAAAGGATTCGGTCTTGGGCTTTTAGGATAACACAAAGGCTTTAAAAAATGGAGCAACAGATTATGAACACCAGAAACAGCGAAGCCCTTAAACCCACGCGCGAGCAGATTATTTATGCCAACCTCTTGATTATCGGGGTGTGGCTCGGTATTATCATACTGGCTACAACATACGCCATATATCTGACCGGCATACTGCCTTCTCACGTCGAAATATCCTTCATCCCCAAGGTTTGGAGCCAGGGCGTCAGGGAATATCTGGAGATTACCCATTCCCCCCACGGGTGGGGGTGGCTGCGCTTTCTGGCCAAAGGGGACTTTCTCAACTACACCGGTTTTGTGTTACTGGCCCTGATGACGATTATTTGCTACCTGGTCTTGGTCAGAGGATATATTCGTCAAAAAAATTGGATATTTGCGGTTATCGCTTTGCTGGAAATCCTCGTGCTGTCCGTGGCAGCTTCAGGCATTTTGGGCGGCGGGGGGCATTAAAAGACCTTCGCAAAAAAGGCCCAACGGCACCCAATGGGTATTTTTATCGTTTCCTGATACGGATTATGGAAACGGCCTTATTCGGGTCGCCCTATCAGAAAACGAAGAAAGGTGAAAAATGAAAGCAAAAAAAATAAATATCCTGCTGGTCGATGATAACGAAAAATTTCTGAAATCCATCGCTGAACGGACCCGGTTGAAAGGATTTAATGTTTTCACGGCGACCAATGGTCAACAGGCACTTGACATCGTTCAAAAACAGTTTATCCATGTGGCGGTGGTCGATCAGAGGATGCCGGATATGGAAGGCCTGGTCGTCATCACGAAAATCAAGGGGATCGCACCGGATATCAAAACGATCCTTTTGACGGGCCATGGCGATGAAAAGCTCAAGCAAGCCAGTGAAGCTCTCAATTCGACTTATTTTGACAAACAGGACATGAGCCGGTTCTGGGCTTTTCTTTCGAATCTGCCGCTGGGGAATATCAATATTCTGCTGGTTGACGACAACAGGAAATTCCTCGATACACTTGCGGAGCGGATTCGGCTGAAGGGATACGATCCTCACACGGCGTTAAACGGCCGTGAGGCCATTGAAATCACGAAGACCACCAAAATCCATATGGCGGTGGTCGATCAGAGAATGCCCGATATGGACGGACTCTTGGTGATCACCAAGCTGAAGGAAATTGATGCGGACATCAAAACCGTACTATTAACCGGCCATGGCGATGAAAAGCTGAAGGAGGCCACTGAAGCGCTCAACACGTCCTATTTTGAAAAAGAGGACATGAGCAAATTCTGGCGCTTCGTCAGAAAGGCGCTGCAGAGTCTGGAAACATCCATGGCGGCAGCGGGAATGGCCACCGGCGGCGATCTGGATGATGCCGTCGATATCGAATCGCACCAGGTCAAAAAAAAATAATGAATACCCATGCCCAAAGCCCTTCCAAAAATTTTACTGGTAGATGACGAGCACAAATTTTTAGATTCCATTGCCAATCGTTTAAAACTCCTGGGTTTTGATCCACTCAAAGCATCTAGCGGACCACAGGCGCTTGAACTGGCTCAAAAGAATCTCATTGATATGGCAATCGTGGATTATAAAATGCCCGGCATGGACGGGTTGGTGACCATCACCAAGTTAAAGGAAATTTACCCCGATTTGAAAACGGTTCTATTGACCGGCCATGGCAGCGAAAAAGTAAAACAGGCCACAGCGGCCCTCGATGCCGCCTACGTTGAAAAGGACCGTATGGAAGATTTCTGGGACATCATAAAGAAGAGCAGCAAAAGCGGCAGTGTCATTGTCATCAATCCGTCTTCAAGCGATATGCCTTCTTTCACCGATGCCAATTATCAATTCAAAGTGATCGAGCCGTCACCAAAAGAGATGATGTCCGAATCCGTGCCGGCAAAAGATATTCTGTCGTCCGCTGCCGCCGGCAGAAAAACGGCTCCAGCCAAACCGGCGGCGCATTTACGGTTGATCGGTGAAACCTTGCCAATGCAGGAGCTGAGAAGAAACATCGAGCGTCTGGCCGGCCTGGATTGTCCCGCCATCATACGCGGCGAAACGGGCACCGGCAAGGAATTGACCGCAAGGATTATCCACAACCTGAGCCCCCGAAGGCAAAACCGGTTCACGGCGGTCAACTGTGGCTGTTTTAGCAGTGATCTGCTCATCGAAGAGATCTTCAGACCCGCTAAAGCAATCTTTTCCGGAGATGATCAGGATAAGGGTGCCGGCGCCGGTTCCGATGTGGGAGGTACCATCCTGCTCGACCAGATTGAGGATTTATCCCCGAAGATGCAACTTTCGATGCTGAAGATTATCGACAGCAAAACCGTATCCCCCCAGAACAGGAAGGACAATCTTCCGTTTGATGTCCGCATTCTGGCTGCCAGCCGTCACAAATTGGGAAAGCTGGTCGACGAGGGAAAATTTAAAGAGGAGCTCTATTATCGTTTGAATGTGCTTGAGCTCTATATTCCGCCTTTAAGAGAGCGCACAGATGACATCACCCCCCTGTGCGGCTATTTTCTCAACAAGTATGCACAAGAGTTCAGGAAAGGGGTTCAATTTATCTCAGATGATGTTATCAGAATTTTCATGTCCTATGACTTTCCCGGTAATGTCCGCGAACTTGAGCATATCATTGAGCGTGCCGTTATCCTCGCCGATGGTGACATCATAGAACCCAAACATCTACCCGGACGATTTCATACATCCGATGCGCCCCGCTTGAGTGCCAGCAGAAAATTTCTAACCTTGGCCGAGGTGGAAAAGCAGCACATTCTCGAGGTCATGGAAGCAACCGGCGGCAACAGGTCCAAGGCCGTGGAAGTGTTGGGCATCAGCCGGGCAGCATTGTGGCGAAAGCTTAAACAATTCGAACAGGAAGACCGGGACCCGATTGCTGCCGAGAAGGACCGCAGGAAAAAACATTGAGTCTGCCGCTGCTTGCGCAGCGGATGACTCTGAAATTATAAATGAGTTGTGATATGGTTTTATGTTTTTATTTCTGACTTGGATATGACCTATGCTTCCTGGTCTTCAGATTCCTTTTTGATTTTCTGTGAGCGCTCCAGGTAGGTTTTTAACTTCTTTTGAACCGCGCCATAGACGGTTCCCTGCGGATAATTTCCCTTTATATCGGCTTTGCCGGCCGGCACGCCGGTGAGAATCTCGATGCCATTTTAGTTAATCTATAATTTTTCCTGCCCAACGCTTCAGCTAAATTGCCTGATTTTCTCGGAAGACCTTTGCGTCGTCAATTTTGAGGCTTTTTCCTTTAAGAGAAAATGATAAATCAAGTCGCAGTAACGATCCAATTCGACCATTCCTTTACCGGATACGGCATAGCGCCAGAAACCATAAAGTTTTGTCAGGTTGACCATGCGCTGGCTGTAAGATTTCCAATTAAAATGTTCCCGAACTCTTTTGATGCCGTTTTCTGATATCGTTTCCCAATAATTTTTATCCTCTTTGCAACGTTCGATAAAATTTTCCAGGCTGTTTGCGATCAGATCGGGCTTACTGGTATTCATTAAAAAACCGCTGACGCCGTATTCTATGATTTCCAGCGGCCCGCCGAACTTCGGCGCAAACGTGGGAAGACCGCAAGCCATGGCCTCGATGATGGTAAGCCCAAAGGCTTCAAACAGGGCAGGTTGCACAAAGATTCCTCTGTGATCGGCAGTAATGCGATACGCCTCGCCGGTATCGAGTTTGTTGATGCTGGGCAGCCAGCGCAATTTGCCATGTAAATTATAGTTTTCAATGAGTTCGTAGGCCTTGGTGATCTCATTGCGCTCCTCGGAATCACTGGAATCTTCGACTTTGATGGTGCCGGCGGCAAAAATGAGGTTGCAGGATCTCTGTAGCTTTTTGCTCATGCCAAACGCCTGAATCAGACCGGTAATATTCTTTATCTTGTCGAAACGGGCCATCGTGAAAACAGGAATTTTTTCCGGATGGTCCAAGCTGCCGTAAATGTCATCCGAATTATCGTGAAACAGCCGACCCTCCCATTGCTGCCATTTGGTCTGTATTCTTTTTTCTTTTCGATGATAAGGAAAATATAACGCTTCGTCGACGCCGGGGGGGATGACATTGAATTTGGGAGCAAAGAGATTGACACCGCTGACAACCTGGTAAAGCCGCGGCAGTGAAAAGAACTGGTAAGATTCGTACTGGCCCATCGTATCTTCCGTGCCGATGATTTCCTGCAGTGTGCTGGTGATAATGAAGTCCGATTTGTTCATGGAAAAAATGTCGGCGGTATACTGCAGTGAGAAATGATAATCTTTTTCGTTTTCCTGCCAGTGCAAATCGGAAAACGCATACTTTGTCTTTTCGAGCGCGTGCGCAATGGTACACTGAATGACATCGAGTTTGTCAGAAAGCAGGGAAGCCACGAGGTTTCCGTCTGAATAGTTGCCGATGATGAGGTCCGGACGTCCCTGAAACTCGCTCAGCAATTCTCTGGAGGCATCCTCTACAAAAGTCTCCAGATAAGGCCAGATTTTAAAACGTGAAACCCAGTGTTTGACGATATTATATTGACTGTCTCTGAATGGTACCCTCAGAATATAGCTGTTGTCGGTCTGGAAAATTTCTTCTATTCGCTGATCGCAGGTTGTATCCTGTGCCTCAGGGATTAACCGGGTCAGCACAACGATTTTGGGTTGGACATCCAATCCGGTCAGTCGAATTTCTTTTGCCAGATGCTTTTCGAGAGCCCGCACCTGATCAAGGATATAAATCACCTGGCCGCCGGTATCCGGTTTGCCCAGCGCATTGGTCTGCCCGAACCAACCATGGGGGGAAATTATGGCGATCTTCGAGATAAGCGGCATCGGCACACGAGAGATAAAATGCTCCAATAGATGATCGGTGGGCTCATTGATAAGGTCAAGCAATGTCTGCATCGTTTCAGATATCCGGCCAACGGTGTTGCCCCAGCCAACCTCAAAACCTTCCTTTTTAATTCGTGCTTCGACGCTGTTATAGGAGGCCTCAGGTTTTTTGTGTTTAAGCCACTCCAATATTTTTTCTAGCTTCGTGTAAAATGTGTTCAAATCCTTTATTAACGCGCCGTTGACCAGTAATTGTCGACCGTTGTACTGATGGAGCTGAATGAACTCAAACAGCTTGGCATTCCACTCATCGGGCCGGCTGAAAATGTTGCTGCACATGTATCGGTTCAGAAATCGTATCCCTTTGCCCACGCTGCGTGTATCTCGAATCGACGGGGAAAAATCATAAAACGGCATAAAATCGATGTGCAGATGAGAATTATCTGCTTTCTTCTTTAAGATGTAAGCATCTCTTAAATCCAGATAGTCCGAAAGCGTAATTTCTTCCATATATTCTCCATCCAGCCGGATGCGGTAATATCGATATTTTGCAATTGCATAACGGTGCAGCATCACCAGGGTTCCTTCGGCCAGGAAAAGTTCCTGGGCTTTTTTTAAAAAATTGAACATCGAAGAACCCCGGCGAAACTTTTGCGTTTTATTATGCTGATCGCAGTACTGGCGGAAAAGCTGGATGATGCCGTTTCTGAGGCATATGCCGCACTGCTGACTTGTAGCAAACACGACAAATTCTTTGAAATCCCTGCGATCCTTTTTATTCAGGATTTCATTTAAAACATTTTTCATATGGATCCCATCAACTTTTAGGAGCGGTTTCAAAACCCCATCTGAGGTTTTGAAGCCCCTCCTATCTCATATTGGCCTTTTGGATGAATTGATAGCGCTTGATCCCTTCAAGTATCCCGCCGGAATATTTTTGTTCGGCGAAGTAAATACCTCGAATGCCCTTCAGGTGTTTAAGCTCGGGGCTGTAATTGCCCACGACAACCCCCAGCGGTTCTCCGCGCAGCATCTCCTCATCATTACCGGAATCCCCGCAGACCAAAAAGTTTGCCAGCGGAATTTCCCACTTATAACTCAGGTAGCGGATGGCCTTGCCCTTTGAGGCGCGATAAGGCAGAATATCCAGATATCGATCCTGGGAATAGATCAAATTGTAACGGCATTTACTCCTGAGCAGGCGCTCATGAATCTTTGCCAGGCGATCTTTGCCCGGTTCTAATTCGTAGCTGATTTTAAAATGCCGTTGGGCGTCATCCTTCTGGTATTTTAAAAACGCAAAATCCTTGAGCAGGCTGACGATTTTTTCACGGTTCCATTTGGCGGATATATGGGTCTCCCAGCCACGCCCGTAATGCAGTTTTTTTCCGTAGTAAATCTCTGCACCCACCGATGTTACCAGGACATCCGGCATTGGTACATGATGTTGTTTTAAAAATTCGACCGTCGATTCAACGGTCCGGCCGGTCGCCAATCCAAAGCCGATATACTTTCGGTTTTCTTGCAGCAGGTCTAAAAGTGCCGGCAGGTGCTCGTTGCTGACGCCGACCAGCGTATTGTCGATATTGGCAATGATGAAATAGTTCAGCCCTGCCAGGCGCCGGCCAATGGCATCGGAGGGCACAGCAATCCTCAGCTTTTCTTCGCCCTGGTCTGTAAAAATGCGACTGATTTTTTTCGTATATAACGCTGCGTGGCTTTCCCATGTGTAGTGTTTGCGAATATTCATGGTGCCGGCTTTGGAATACCGCTTCCACTTTTCACTGTCGATGATAATTTGTTTGACGGCATTGGCAATGGCTTTGGTGTTGGTGGTATCCACCAGAATACCGCACTGACAGTTTTTAATGATATCGCGGGGCCCGCCATCATCTGGGGCTATAATCGGCAGTCCGCAGGCGGCGGCTTCGATCAGGGTAAGCCCGAAAGGTTCCACCAGAGCGGAATTGACAAATACGCCCTTTTTTTCCGCTGCAATCCGATAAAGCTCCGGGACTTCATGCTCGAAATCATGTTTTTTAGGGATGGCAATTTTGCCGTATAAATCATATTTGTCCATGAGCAGGAGAATCTCGGTAAGGACATCTCTTTCATTGTCCTCCATTTCGGTGATGTCCTTGCGAATGCCGGCAAAAACGGCCAGATTGGCCATCGACTGCAGTTCCAAATCCTCGCCGTACGCTTTGATTAATCCGGCAATATTTTTTCGTTTGTCCGGGCGACAAAGTGACAGGATGACCGGGCGGTCAGGATGCATGAAAAAACGATTCAGCTCTTCCAGCACTGACGCCTGGGCATACATTTCAATTTCTTCCTTGGCGGTTTCCGGCAGCATATCGCGATAAAACGGATAAAATTTTTCAATATCGAGCCCCGGCGGCATTACGCAATATGCGGGGATGTCCTTATTATCATATTGTCCATATTGTTCGTTGACCTCCTGGCGGGTGCTGGTAACAATCAAATCGGCTTTTTTCAATATTTCTTCTTCCATGTTGATCCGATAATCGACCTTATATTTTCGGATGATATCTTTCTCTTTCATACCCTCATCGGTCAGGCGGTTCAATTTTGAGCGGCCAAGTGAATGGCCGGTGTAAACCAAAGGGGTGCCAAAGATTTCGGCCAATTGCATGGCAACATAACCCGCGTCGGGATAATGGCCATGGACGATGTCAGGGATGGCATTTTGACGCTTGATGTATTTGATGGTTTTATCTACATATTCATCAAGATGCGGCCAGAGCAGCTCCTTGCGCATGTATTTTTTTCCGCCGCACTGAATGCGTACGATGCTGAATCTGTCATTGACCTGCTCGAAAGGCCGGGCATAGTCTTCGGATACCGCTTTGTCGTCAATCAGGCGGGTAAAGAGCTCCACGCGCTCGACATTTTTTGATTGGCTCAGTGCTTTGCAGAGCTCGACAACATATTTGATCTGTCCTCCGGTGTCTGCATCATGGCCCAGCTGCATGTTTTCTGCCCGCAGCAGACCATGGACACTGAACATTTGAATGTGATATTTATGGGATTGCATTTTTTAGCTGCTGCCGAACAGGGGCTTGAAAGGTTCGTAAAATGACGGTGACTCCGGAATAGCGCCTTTAACTTCACAGATGCGCGACGAAAACTGGGAGGCCCGCTCCAGGATCTCTTTCGGCTGCCAATTCTTTAGCAGGCCTGCGGCAAGCATCGCAGCATAGGCGTCCCCGGCGCCGACCGAGTCTACTATCCTTATTGCGGGTGCCGGATCAGCGCTGAAACTGCCGTGATTCGTAAACAGCTCACTGCCCAGCTCGCCCTTTGTCAGCGCTACCCTGCGAATCGAATATGTTTTCATTAAATAATGAACCACCGCATCTTTGTTCTTTTTAAAAGACATTATCTTTGCTAATTTTCCAAGCTCGTCGTTGTTTAGCTTTAAGATATTGGTCTTTCGCAGCGATTTTTCTATTACGTCATCGCTGTAGCAGCCGGGCCGCAGGTTGATATCGCAGAATTTAAGGGTTTCTGATGAATCACGAGATATAAATGCCTGCAAATTTTTATGGCCGCTTTCGCTTCTCTGGACCAGTGAACCAAAATAGATCATCCGGGCTTCTTTGATAAGGTCCAAGTGGTACCGAGGTATTAACTCTATATAATCGTAGGCCACGTCAGGGACAATGTCAAATTCGGGTGTTCCGTAATTGTCCAGCCTGACATTTACACTTCCGGTTTGATGGTCATTGTCTACCTGGATGTCGTCCAGATTGAATCGCGCGAGCTCCAGTTTATGCAATATCTCTTTGCCCGCATCATCCATTCCGATTCTGGATATGAAACGAACATTAAAGCCGAAATTTTTAAGATGAAAGGCAAAATTAAAGGGGGCTCCGCCAAGGCGCTTGTATTCTGGAAATACATCAAACAGGATCTCACCAATTACCAGAATCACAGATACTCCTTTCTGTCAGGTTGTTTTGATGTATTCGAATTCTAATTTTTGCCTGCCTTTGCAGGGGCCGAGGTTTGTTTTACCCTGAAAGCGCTTATTTGACTTTTTCCACGGCTTTGGCAATCCATTCACCCGCTGCAGGCATAAAATGAACCAATCCCTCCATGACACCGGCAGCATAATTCCCATTCATTCCCCAAAAATTTCCTTCGGGTAAATACAGGCGATGGACCATGTGTTTGGCTGACAGCGTTTCAACGGCTTTTTGACGGACTTCATCGTTTGCGTTCTTTACCAGAATCGACTGCAGGCCGCTGGTTAATACATCCAGGTCATTGCCGCTGTCGCCGGCAAAAACGGTGCAATCATCGGTAAATCTTTCTCGCTGCATAAGGAACCGAATGGCATGCAGTTTGTTTGCGCGAGCGGGGATGATGTCCAACAAACCGTTTGCGCTGATTTCATCAACACTCCAGATGATGTTCGCGCGGACGCCCTTTTGCGCCAGGACGTTCCATATATTTTTTTTTAAGTGCTGATGGTCGATATTGTGAGCGGTATAAAAGCTCAATTTATGCCGGCTCTGCTTTTCATTTTCTTGAAGGCGCAGTTCGCCCATGTCTTCCAAATATTCAGCCAGCCCATCCCGGCTCAGCCCCTTCCAATCCTTGCCGATCTCGTCTTTCCATTGATCCGATAATTGCCAGCAGCCGTCAATTATTCGGTAGAGGGTCGTTCCGACATCACCGATGGCAAAATCCGGCACCGGCAGATAAAATTCTTCGATCGCATCGCAGATGAGCTTGCGGTTGCGCCCGCTCACATACGCCAGATAAATGTTTGGGTGCTCAACAACCCGGCGAAACACGGGACGGGCATCCGCGGATTCTTCCTGAAATCCATTTGGAATCAGGGTCCGATCCAGATCGCTGCATAATAATATTTTTCGTAATTCGGCCATGTAATTATCTGAAAAACTGAAATTGGCTCTGCGCTTGATTGTAAAATGAATTATTTCAGCACCATTGGAATTCGAACGGCCATCGCTGAAAAGGCGATCATGACAGCGAACTTACCGACAAGTATAACAAAAAGAAATCATACGTCAAATTGAGGCGCTGTGCTTTAAAAACGAAAAAGTGGGTATGGAAATCACCGGAACAACGGCAAGATCAGGGCAAGAAAAGCGATCAATGGCTTTCAAATCACCGGTAATCGTTTAGGGTCCCGAAACGATGGCCAATATCAGGATCGACTGCCCCTTGGATTTTCGAAAGAAGCTCGATTCGGATGGAATTGATTTCTTTCATCAACTCATTTTATTTAAAGATTTCCAGTAATTCTATAAACGTTCCCGGGTCGATCTGCTGCCCGACCAGAGGCTGATCGGCAATCGCCGGGAATTGTTTTTCTAAAGTCGGTCTTTGTTTCCGGTAAATAACGCCGACAGGGATTTTGTCACCCCACTCCTGTGCTTTTTGAAAGGCATTTAGGCGGTCTTCGGCGTCGTAGGCCGAATCGGCATCGATTTTGTAAATCCGTTCGGAATACCACTTGAAGGTGTTGACGCGATTAAATGAAACGCATGGCTGCAAAATGTCGATCAAAGCAAATCCCTCATGCCGGATACCCGCTTTGATCAGATCCTCAAGGTGGTCAATTTCCCCCGCAAAGCCGCGCGCCACAAAACTGCAATCGGAAGCGACGGCGAGCATGAGCGGGTTGCATGCCGGGCTGTGGGCGCCCCGCGGAGTTGTTTTGGTGACAAAGCCCGGATCGCTGGTGGGAGACGCCTGGCCCTTGGTAAGGCCATAGACCTGGTTGTTGTGCACCAGGTAGGTGATGTCGATGTTGCGGCGCATCGCATGCAGAAAATGGTTCCCCCCTTCGCCGTAACCGTCGCCGTCACCGCCCTGGGCGATTACCGTTAATTTGTGATTGGCAAGCTTGATTCCGGTAGCGACCGGCAGCGTCCTGCCGTGCAGCCCGTTGAAGCAATTACACCGCAAATAATGCGGCGTTTTCGGTGCCTGCCCGATCCCGGATACGATGACCAGCTCATGAGGCTGTTGCTGAATATCCACCAACGCCGCTTTTAAGGCCTTCAGAATGGAAAAATTGCCACATCCCGGGCACCAGGCTATGGAGTCATCACTGTGATAGTCCTCTAACTTTACCATTTTTGTTTTCCTAAATCATATCTTTGATTTGATGGACAATTTCGTGAGATGTGAAAGGCCGCCCATCATATTTTAGAATCCTTCGATCAACGGACAGGCCGGTATTTTTGCTGAAAAAGTCTGCGAATTGACCGGTATAGTTATTTTCTACGGCAATGATTTTAGATTTTTTCAACGCCGGCGCCGAAAAATGCTGGGGATTAAAAGGGAAAAGTTCGCTATAATGAACCATCACGGCAGGCACTCCTTTTTGGTTAAGCTTGTCCACAGCCTCCTTGATGACACCATGGGTCGATCCCCAGCCCAGCAGGACCAACTCGGCCTCTCCGGCGGGATAGATATCCGGAGGACCGATTTCCCGCCGCAAGCCCTCTAATTTTTGCATGCGCTTGCGCACCATCTGATTGCGGACCGCGGCACTCTCGGTGATGTGGCCTTCCGGGGAATGTTCATCGCTGTCAGCGTAAAGGACTGCCCTGGTGTTTCCCGGAAGAATACGCGGAGAGATACCGGATTCGCTGGGCGCGTATCGTCTGTATTCGTGGGGCGAAGGCAGATCCTGCTCGGTCAAAATGTCACCGCGGTCAATTACGATGTTTCCTAGATCCAATTCATCGACCGTAAAATAGGCGTCATTGAAATGCTGATCACTTAACACGATAACGGGAGTTTGGTATTTATCTGCCAGGTTAAAGGCTTTTGACATCAGATATAAAGCCTGCTCTGGGCGGCCGGGGGCCAGGACTGCTCTGGGAAAATCTCCATGACCGGCATGCAGCACAAAATTTAAATCTCCCTGCTCTGTCCGGGTGGGCAACCCGGTTGATGGACCCGGCCTTTGGGCCACAATGATAACAACCGGAGTCTCGGTCATGCCGGCAAGGCTCAGGGCTTCGACCATCAAGCAAAATCCACCGCCGGAAGTCGCCGTCATAGCCCGGGCTCCGGCGAAATTGGCACCGATGACCATATTGATGGCTGCGATTTCATCTTCGGCCTGCTCGACAATGATATTGTATCGATCAGCCTGGGAGGAGACAAACTCCATGATGGCGGTTGCCGGCGACATGGGATAGCCGGAATAAAGTTTCAAACCTGAAGCCATCGCACCCAATGCCAGGGCCTGGCTGCCGGTGAGCAGCATATTTTTACGACCCCCTTTTGCAGACGACTTTTTTAAAGCCGGTTTTGTTTTTAAATTCTGCCGTACAAAGTCATATCCGGCAGTTGCGCTTTTTTGATTGTTTTCTATTGTTTCAGAACCCTTCGACTCAAATTGCTCCTGCAGGCAGTCCAATAGTGGCTTTAGCTCAAAATCCGTTAAAGCAATAGCTGAGCCAAGTGCCACCGAATTGGCCATAATTTTGCTTTTGCCGACCTTTGAGGCAATTTGGGTGAAAGGAATGGAAAAGTGATTGGGATTATCGGATGTGAAATCGATCTCATTCTCATCGAACAGCAAGAACCCGTTGTCGCTTAAGCAGTCGATATCCTGGCGGGTCGTTTCTTTGTCCAGAGCAATCAAAATGTGTACATTGCCTGCGGCCGCATTGACCGGATACTTTGATATTCTGACTTGATCAAAATTGTGACCACCACGGATGCGCGATGCAAAATCCTGATTGATGAACACATAAAAGCCTTGTCGCACAAAGGTTTTGGCAATGATTGAGCTAATCGACTGAATCCCCTGGCCGGCCTCACCGCCAATTCGGATGGAAATGTCCACGCTATGACCCCTTTTTTTATTTGAAGCGATCTCAAAAATGTCTTTTGGCCCCATATCTTTGTTGGTGACTCGTTTCAAATCCTCGACAACCAACAGGTTGCCTGCGGTTTGAAACTCGGCCCCGCCGCGCCTGTCCCGGCGAAGCCACGCTTTTTGCACGGCGAAGACGGAATCTTGAACCAAAATCCTATTATTGAGATAGCTTCTTACGATTGCGAATACGATTCACCGTTGAATGATAAGATAAAAAATATAACCTGCCGAGTCAATCCTCCATTTAAGTGGCGTCTAAAGCTATTCAGGGTGTTGCTGGCTGGGGAACATCTTTTTTGCTTACACCCAGGTTGTCGGCTCTGGCTTTTGCCCGGGCCGACGGATAAATCAGAAGTCTGCATGAAAAGTATCGCAAGGTTTCTTGAGTATGATATTGCTATGGATATTCAGGCGAAATCTGTATTTTCAGAAATTGGGGCGCCGTTAGGATAGGATATGGGATTTGATTCTGAATTTGGGAATTGGCTATTCTTCCTCGTCTCCATATTCCTTTTTGATTTTCTGTGAGCGCTCCAGGTAGGTTTTCAACTTCTTTTGAACCGCGCCGTAGACGGTTCCCTGCGGATAATTTCCCTTTTTATCGGCTTTGCCGGCCGGCACGCCGGTGAGAATTTCGATGCCTTCTTCAACCGAAGCGACCTGATAGATATGGAATTTTTTTTGTTTGACGGCATTGAGCACTTCTCTTTTGAGCATCAGATTTTTGGTGTTGGATTTGGGAATCATCACGCCCTGCTCGCCGGTCAGGCCCCTTTCCTTGCACACTTCAAAAAACCCTTCGACTTTCTGGTTGACATCGCCGATGGCCTGGATTTTTCCTTTCTGGTTTACCGAGCCGCTTACCGCAATGCCCTGTTTGATGGGCATATCCGCAAGGCTGGAAAGGATGGCATAAAGCTCGGTGGATGATGCGCTGTCGCCGTCGATGCCGTAATAGCTTTGCTCGAAGGTGATGCTGATCGACAAACTGAGCGGGTAATGCTGGGCAAATGTTCTTCCGAGATATCCGGATAGAATCAGAACACCCTTGTCATGCGTACTGCCGCTGAGCTCGGCTTCCCTTTCGATATTCACCACGCCCTCTTTACCCATATAGGCTTCGGCAGTGATTCGTGCCGGCCGGCCAAAAGAGAATTCACCGATCTGGTAAACGGCCAGGGCATTGACCTGGCCGACGACCGCGCCCCTTACATCGATCATAATGGTGTTGTCCATATAGGATTCATGCATTTTGTGTTCATACAGATTGTGGCGAAAGCGATGGTCGTTAAAGGCCTTGACCACATGCATGTCGGTTACCTGCCGGGCGTTATTTTTGCGGGCCCAATAATCTGCTTCTTTGATCACACCCAGGATGGGACCAAATCGAATGGAAAGCTTATATTTGTTCGAAACATATTTTTCGCCGTATTCCACGATCATGGCCACACCCTTGGGGGTAAAGGGCAGCAAATTTTCTTCCTTGCAAACCCGGGCGATAAAAAGCGCGTATTGCTGGATGGTGCGCGGCGTCCGATCCACTTCAGAATCGAAATCAGCCCGGACCTTAAATATTTTGTTAAAGCGCGGATCTTCGTTTTGCAGGATTTCAAAGGCCTCATAGCTGCCCAGCAAAAATATTTTGACGTCCAGCGGAATGGGCTCGGGTTTCAAGGACATGGTGCTGAAACCGGTTTCTTCCGGAGTATCTTCAATCTGCAGGTATTTGGTCCGCAACGTTCTCTTGAGCGCGTCCCAGACGTAAGGATTCATGATAACCGAATCGATTTCCATAATCAGGAATCCACCGTTGGCATTCAGAATGGAGCCGGCCTGCACCATGGTAAAATCCGTGTTTACGGTTCCCATGATCGCGCGTTTTTCGATGCGGCCGAAGACATTGTAATAGGTTGGGTTGGTTTCAAAAATAACCGGCGCGCCCTTTGTTGCCCCGTGATCGAGCATGACGTTGACTTTATATTTCTGAAAAGAAGATTCCGCGTTATGGGGCGCCGGGCTCTCCGAATGCTGCTCGGTCTTATCCGGGGGGATAAACACATTGAAATTTTCAACGATATGCTCCTGAACGCTGTTGAGGTGTTCAATAATCGCCTGGCTGGTCTTAAATTCCTTCCGGATCGGGTCCAGCACCTTTTTCACCACAGACAATGCATATGCATCCATTAGCTTTTCAATGTCGGCATGCAAGGCTTGACTGACTTTGTCCATCTCGACCGCTGTGGATTCGATTTTCGCCTGGACCGATCGTAGATTTTCTTCGATTTTGAATCTGACGTTGTCCGGCAGGGTATTGAACTCTTCCGCTGTAATCGGCTGCCCGTTAACCACCGGGATGGTCTGGAAATCCGTTTCGGTCTGCTCGATGGTTAGATTCTTTTTGGCGGCAAAAACCTGAAGCCTCTCAAACAGCTTATTTTGCTTCTCCGTATAGTTGCTTTTAATTTTAGATAATTTTTTGAAATAGGTTTCATCTTCAAATACCGCGGGCAGCTCTTTTTTCAGTCGTTCGATGGCCCGGTTCATTTTCTTGCTGAACTGAATGGCTTTACCCGGGGCGATCGCGATTGCTTTGGGACGAAATTCATCTTTGAAATTATTGACCAGGCACAGGTCAGGGGGTGTCGGCAGATTTTTGGCGTGTTTGCTCACCAGATCTCTGACAATCGTCGATTTGCCGGTGCTGGCCAGACCGGTCACAAAAATATTGTAACCGGGATCATTCATGTTTAAACCGAAATCAATGGCCTGGACCGCACGTTCCTGCCCGATCACCGTATCCAGTGGCTCTATTTCAGCCGTATTCTTGAACTTGAAGATCTTGGGGTCGCAAATGAGTCTCAAATCCGATAAGTCCAGCTCAAATTTCTTTGCCATATTTTCTCCTGTTCAGCAGAAAATCCCTCATTGTGCTACGCAGCATTTTTCATTTAATATCAAATAGTTGTAAAGTTTAGAATTGGCTTTAAAATCTTAGATGATGTTCGAGGGTAAGGCGTGATCTGCTTCAAAAGCGGAGCGTACACGTTAGTACGTGAGCATTTTGAAGCGGATCATAACACAGCCATCGGGCATTAGATAGGGTTTTAAAGCCAATTCTATACTATAGCAGGGCAGAGCTTACTTTACAATTCTTGTCAGCGGGCTGTAGTGCTGCGGCTGTCTGTCGGCCAGGACATCATTGACGGGATTAAAGGATTTGTCGCGGGTTTTTGCGGGATAAATTTCGGCCAGCAGAACTTCATTTTCCTTTTCGCCGGCTTTTTTTATTTCCCGGCCGCTAAAATCATAAATGGCGGAATTGCCTTTAAAGCGCAATTCTTCACCTTTTCTTTTTTCCAAACCGGCTCGATTAGCCACCGCTAAATAAACATGGTTCTCAATTGCACGGGCGGGCATTACCTGGCGCCAGGCCTCGGTGATCAAATTCGCCGGGCAGACAATCAAATCGGCACCCAGCAGGGCCAGTACCCGGGCCGATTCCGGAAACCGCCAATCGTAGCAGACCATCGGTCCGATATAAACATCTCTCTTTTTATCAGCCACGACAAAAAAACCGGTGTCTCCCGGATCAAAACAATCTTTTTCCTTATAAAACAGATGGGTTTTGCGATAAACATAAGGTTTTTTTTCTTCCGGGACAACCACCAGGCAGGCATTATAAAGGTGCTTTTGATGGCGCTCGGCAAAACCGGCCACCACCACCGCATTTTTGTTGCGGGCCATATCCTGAAAGAAGGCGCTGCTGGGCCCGGCGACGGTTTCAGCGGATTTGGCCACCTCTTCACGGGATAGAAAAAAATAGCCGGTGGTGCACAGCTCCGGTAACACGATAATATCGGCGGCGATGTCTTCGACCAGTTGGTGCATGCGGGCAAGGTTTTTTTCCTTTTCTCCGAATCGGGGAGTGAACTGCACTACCGCTAATTTTAATGGTTTCATCGTTTTCGTTTTCCTCCATCGGGTTCAAAGGTTCAGGTTCTCAAGCATCTGTTCGATTGGTTGAATTGGTTTACGTATACCGAACCCAGTGAACAAATTAAACCCAATATTTCGATATATCTCAGTCCTCAGCCATCAGCACTCAGTTCTATGTTTTGACACCTGACACCTGAACACTGACACCAGCCCATTTTCTCTATTTTGAATGTCGAATATCGAACAAGGAATTTCGAATGCTGAAGTTTTCATTCCCTTCGACTTTCATTATTCCTTGTTCTGTGTTCTGCGGTTCTCTGTTTCTATCACCTGACACCTGAACCTATGAACCCTTGATATACCGCTCAAAACACCGGGCGGTATGAGATCTGGCGGTGTGGTCTAAAAACTCGATCGGGGACCCGGCTGCCACGACCCGGCCGCCTTCATCACCGCCTTCAGGACCCAGATCAACAATATAATCGGCTTCTTTGATAATTTCCATGTTGTGTTCAATAATTGCCACGGTGTTGCCTTCATCGACCAGTGCCTGCAGAACGCTGATCAGTCGCTGAATGTCGGCCAGATGCAAGCCGGTAGTGGGCTCATCTAAAATATAGAGGGTATGTCCGTTGGTTCGTTTAACCAGCTGCCTGGCCAGTTTGATGCGCTGGGCCTCTCCTCCTGACAGGGTCGGGCTGGGTTGCCCCAGGCACAGATACCCCAGACCGACATCACAGACGAATTGTACGGCGCGCCGGATAACCGGCACGGCTGAAAAAAACCGAACGGCCTCAGCAAATGTCATTTCCAGAACATCGGCGATATTCTTTCCCTTGTACTGGATCGCCAGGGTTTCTTTGTTATAACGTTTGCCCCGGCAAACTTCACAGGGTACGTATACGTCCGGCAAAAAGCTCATTTCGACCTTGGGTCGCCCCTGGCCTTTACAGGCATCGCAGCGGCCTTCGGCCATGTTAAACGAAAAGCGGCCGGGTTTATAGCCTCTGGCTCTGGAAGCCGGAGTCATCGAAAACAATTTGCGAATGTCACCTAAAAAACCGACGTAGGATGCCGGAACCGATCGCGGTGTGCGGCCGATGGGGCTGTGGTCCACTTCCAGGACTCGCTGGAGCTGGCGCCAGCCTTCAATGTCTTTACACGCGCCGGCAGGATATTGCTTTTTCAGCAACCGGTTGCGCAATCCTTTATACAGGGTTTCCTTCAACAGGGAGGATTTTCCGGAGCCCGAGACACCGGTCACACAAATCAGGCAGCCCAGGGGAAAGTCCACGCGAATATTTTTCAGATTGTGGGTGGTGGCGCCCTGAACCCTCAGGCGCTTCGTTTCATTTGAGGGCCTGAGGCGCGATGAAATTGTTGCGGGGTGTCCGTCGATCAGCGCACCGGTGATCGAAGATTTTTCTTTTTTTAAATCGGCCAGTGCGCCGGTGGCGACAACGCGGCCGCCGTCCTGCCCGGCGCCGGGACCCAGGTCGATGATGGTATCGGCTGCGCGAATGGTTTCCTCATCATGCTCGACAACCAGGATACTGTTGCCGCGGTTCCGCAGGGTTTGCAGGGCATCGATCAGGATGCGTCTGTCCCGGGCATGCAGCCCGATGGTGGGCTCGTCGAGAATATAGCAAACGCCGGTAAGATTGGAACCCAGCTGGGCTGCCAGGCGAACCCGCTGGGCCTCTCCACCGGAGAGCGTATCGCCGCTGCGTGACAGAGAAAGGTAGGAAAGACCCAGCTGATTCAGCAGGGACAGACGGGTCAGTATTTCGGCAACCACCGGTTGGGCCACGGGTTTTTGTTGCGCGCTGAATTTGAACTTTTTGATGGCCGCAAAGCTTTCTCGCGCCGACTTCTGCACCAGGTCCCAGATGGAATGGCCGCCGACCTTTACCGCCAGAGCCTCAGGCCTGAGGCGACTGCCGCCGCATTTATTACAGACAGGGGTTTCAACCGGTTCTTCATCTTCATTTTCGGTATAGCCGGATACGCCCAGCCCGCCGCAATGGGGGCAGGCGCCCTGTTTGCTGTTAAACGAGAAAAGTCTTGGATCCAGCTGTTCCAGCCCGATGCCGCAGGTCGGGCAGATGCCGGAAAGGCTGAAGACTTCTTCGTTCCCGCGGCGGCCCAGCAGGATGAGGCTGCCGTTGCCTTCTTTCAGGGCCTCGGCCACCAGCGGGCCGATATTCTTTGATGGGAGGTTTCCAACGACGACGTCGATCGTATGCTCGTGGTAACGGCTCAGCGCCATGCCTGCTTCAAGAACCACAATTTCGCCGTCAATGCGGGCTTTTTTAAATCCTTTTTTCAGGGCCCGGGCCAGCACGTCTTTGTGAAAGCCTTTGCGTCCGAAGACCTTGGTCGCCAGCAGGGTGGCCGCCTTTTTCCCGTAACGTTCGCGGATCTGTTTGACGATGGTTTCCCGGGTTTGAGCGCTCAGGCGGCGGCCGCATCCCGGGCAGTGCTGGGTGCCCAGTTTGCTGTATAACAGCCTGAGGAAGTGATAAACTTCGGTGAGCGTGGCTACCGTCGACCGCCGGCTCGAGTGGCTGATGCGCTGTTCGATGGCCACCGTCGGGGCCAGGCCGGTGACCAGGTCTACATCCGGACGTTCCAGGATTTTCATATACTGACGCACATAGGGCGCCAGGCTTTCCAGGTACCGGCGCTGCCCCTCTGCAAAGAGAATGTCAAAAGCCAGGGTGGATTTGCCCGAGCCGGACACGCCCGTCAGCACCACCAGCTCGTTCTGGGGAACCGCCAGGTCGATGTTTTTTAGATTGTGTTCCCGGGCACCTTTCAGGGCAATAATGCCGGCCGGCGGCGATGCCGCAAAATCGGAAACGGATGCAGAAACCTGGCCGGGCGCCGTTTCCTTTCTTTTCAGGCGCCCCGTTCCATCCAGGTACGCTTTTAAAAACAGGCCGGTGTGAGAATTGTTTTTTTGAGCGATTTTTGCGGGCGGTCCGCTGGCCACCACCCGGCCGCCGCTGTCGCCGCCTTCGGGTCCCAGATCGATGATCCAGTCCGCGGTCTTGATGACATCCATGTTGTGTTCGATGACCAAAACCGTATTGCCGCCGTCCACCAGCTGCTGCAGGGCGCTAAGCAGTATGCCGATGTCGTCAAAATGCAGGCCGGTGGTGGGCTCATCAAAGATAAACAGCCTGCGGGCGGCAGCGCGGCCGTTAAGGTTCACATGGCGCGAGAGTTTCAGACGCTGGGCTTCACCACCGGACAGGGTATTGATGGGCTGGCCCAGCCGGATATAGCCCAGGCCGACATCCGCCAGCGGCTGCAGGGCAGTGATAATTTTTTGCTGATCCTGGAAAAATTCGAGGGCCTGATTGACGGTCAGATTCAAAAGGTCGTGTATGTTTTTGTCCTTATATTTAATTTCCAGCACCATGTCTTTGAAGCGCCGGCCTTTACAGTCCGGGCAGGTGATGTAGACATCGGAGAGAAACTGCATTTCAACCTTTTCAAACCCATCGCCTTTGCAGGTTTCACAGCGCCCGGCGGCAACATTGAATGAAAAATAACCCGGCCCGAAATTTCTGGCTCTGGCTGTACCGGTTTCGGCCAGCAGCTTTCGAATGGGGTCCAGGGCTTTGGTGTATGTCAGGGCATTGGCTCTGGGTGTGCGGCCGATGGAGCGCTGATCGACCAGCACGACATCATCGATATGATCGAGGCCGGTGATTTCACCGTGCCTCCCGGGCCGGTCTGCGGGGTCGCCCAGCGCCCGTTTGGCCGCTTTGTAAAGAATCTCTTCGGCCAGGGTGGATTTGCCTGAGCCGGATACGCCGGTCAGACAGACAAACAAACCCAGAGGAATGCGCACTTCGATGTCTTTTAAATTATTTTCGGCCGCATTTTTAATCGTAATCCACCGATCTTTTCGGGGCCGGCGCTGCTTCGCTTGAACGGGGATCCGGCGTTCGCCTTTTAAATATTTTCCGGTCAGAGAGCCGTTGACCTCTGCGGTAGGGCCGAAATACATGACCTCGCCGCCGTTTTCTCCGGCCCGGGGTCCGAGATCCAGCAGAAAATCGCTTTCGCGTATGATTTCGGGGTCATGTTCGACGACCACCACGGTATTGGACAGATTGCGAAGTCCTTTTAATATGCGAATCAGCCGGTGATTGTCGCGCGGATGAAGCCCGATACTGGGTTCATCGAGCACATAAAGGGTATTGACCAGAGAAGATCCCAGAGACGAGGCCAGGGCCACCCGCTGGACTTCACCGCCGGACAGGGTGCGCGATTGCCGGTCGAGGGTCAGGTAGCCCAGGCCGACATCGCTTAAATAGGTCAACCGGTTACGGACTTCCTGCAGCACCAGCAGGCCGGCTTCATCCCGGGGCGGAACCGGCAGGGTTTTGAAAAAATCAATGGCCTGATCGACGTTGCACTGGTATACCTGGGCGATGGTGCGGCCGGCCAACTGATAAAGCAGGGCTTCTTTTTTAAAGCGGGTGCCGTCGCAATCCGGGCAGATGTCATAACTGCGGTAGCGCGAAAGAAATACCCGCACCGGCATCTTATAGGTTTTACTTTCCAGCCAGCGGAAAAATCCTTTGATGCCGTAATAGGTCGAAGTGCCTTCGATAATGGCCTTTTTGTGCGCGGCCTTCAAATTTCGAAAAGGCACTCGTGTCGGAATCCTGCGTCGCCGGCAAAAATCCATCAGATCATCAAATTCCATACGTCCGTCTTGCGACGAACCGAAGGGTTTGATGGCGCCGTCTTCCAGGGAAAGCAGGGGATCCGGAATGATCAGCTCCAGATCGATTCCGATGGTGCGGCCGAATCCCCGGCAGGTATCACAGGCGCCCAGCGGGCTGTTGAACGAGAAAAGATTCGGCAATGGCGGGCTGTATTTGATTTTACAACGGGCACATTCAAGGTGATTGCTGAAGGTCTGGCGGTCGTGCGGGGGGATCCAGACGTCCAGCCGTCCGCCGCCGAAGCGGTAGGCCAATTCGAGTGAGTCCAGAATACGCTCGCGCTCTTTTGTTTGCAGGACGACACGGTCGACCACCACCGGAATTTCCGTTTCATTCTTGGCGGGTCGCCATTCATCCAGATGGGCGATTTGACCGTCCAGCAAAAGCCGGTCAAAACCGATCTGCATGAGGGTCTTGCGAACCTCTTCAGGCGGAGCGGCTT
>Ga0209742_10000175_pt1 | contig 37295 bp, 35 predicted proteins | sample DeeMarSeWOR38_10_FD_187462 | JGI IMG/M metagenome (GOLD analysis project Ga0209742, IMG submission 187462) | Marine sediment microbial communities from White Oak River estuary, North Carolina - WOR-3-8_10 (SPAdes) (version 2) | ecosystem: Environmental > Aquatic > Marine > Intertidal zone >...
CAATATTACCCACCTTTTTTTGGATTAAAAAGAAAATTCAATCCGAAGGCAAATTAAATTTTATTTTAGGCTATAATATTTCACCTATAAGCAAGCAAACAACAATGCAATATTAATAGTTGAACTAATCTTTTCGAAAAGATGAAACCGCACATGGTGTTAAAAACTTATTTTACTTAATAATTCCCTTGAAAATAAAACATTTCTTATAAAATACTACAGATTTCAAAATTATTGTTGTTCTTGCAATTATGAGTTTTTCGTACGAAGTGTCTATGATTCTTGCTTTTTATGTACCCACAATAGGTATCCACCAATTCCAATAATTATAAGACCTATTAATTGAAAAGGAAGCCAATTATAGGTAGATATAAGCTTTGGGTTTGTGTTTGTGAAGACTGCATACAATGCATGTTGTGTACCTTTTGATTGTGCTGGTATTGTGATCGTAGAATTTGAACTGTAATCGATCCCATCAAAAATCCAAACATTAAAAACATATCCGCTAATCTGTAAAGCATTTACAGTTAAATTATCATTGCTATCAACATTTACTACACCATAAGGATTAGTTGACTCTTTGATAGAAGATGTGATTTGTACCGACCATTGTTGGTCAGGAGGCATCGGACCAAGAAATGATATAAAAACATCATCAAAATAAGTTATAAAATCAGCCTCCCCTCTTACCCCACCGCCTAATCTAATAAAGTCAATATAAACATCATCTGGAACCACAATATCTGTCAATGATGCAAGCAAAACTCCATCCATATAAACCCTATAAGTGCCTTTTTTCAAATCAGCAGTCATCCTAATAGAATACCAACGGTTTGTTTCAAGTCCAGATACAATATCACTTGAAATGCATCTATCATGACCTGTTGGCACTCCAGTCCAAAGACACCAAAGCCTATAACCACTTCGATCACAGAAAAGATTTGTGCTAAAGATATCTTGCCATGACCCTGAATAATCTTCCCCCCAAATTTCTCCCACAATAAGGGATTCTTTAGCCTCTTTTGGCAATTTAGTCCAAAAAATTTTAAATCCAAAATCTAGAGTTCTGCTTGGTGTCCCCAGATTCCAGCGAACATAATCTTGGTTTTGACATCCAATAGCTTTACTCTCGCTTGCACTAGGCGAAGTAACAACCATAGGGTTACCCTGTACTGAACTAACGCTATTCAAATCATCTTCAAAACCAAAAAACTGCGGCTCATCAGATAAATATAAAGGTCCAGATGATTCAACATAAGGCCATAAAACCAAAACAAAACCAACATACATTAAAAAGACTCCTGCAACAATGATAATAGAGTTTCTACTTACTTTATGAATCAAAACTGTACAACCACTAAACTGTATTTTTCGCTCAATACATTGACTCAAAAAGAATAATTCATAGTTTTTGGTAAAATTACCTTTTAAATTAACCAAGCTATCTGTTCACGAAAAACCCTTCTATGCAAATCATATTAAATCATGGAAAAAACAATTCTTCCAAGTGGAATTTTTCTTAAATCATTTTTTTGTGTAGGATTTTTTTGGGTTTGGGATTAATATTGATATCCGTCAAACCTCAATATCTAAGAAGGCTTTCAAGTATAAACTTAGAATATTACAATCTATGAGGTAATATCATCTTGTCTGCTAGGAATTTTAGCACAGAAGTCAAAAGGACCTATTCAGAACTAAAAAGAATATTGCTTGATAAAGGTTGCAAGATTATTTCTGAAGAATCACCCACACATATTGTAGTTAGCCATGGCTCATTACGTGGAGTTTCGCCAAGAAGTGCCAAGAAAGTAGTTGACTTTCGCATATCCCCGCATAATTCTGGAGCAAGAATAGTTAGTCAATCTTCGGTTTCGTCAGATTGGGCAAACCTGACCCTATGGGGAAATGTTGCTGCAGCTGTTCTGGCTGCGATATTTTGGTGGATTGCATCGGACATCACTAATTTATTGGTGGATGGGACATCTGGTTATTGGACTTGGCTAGCTGGAGCTTTTGGGTACCCAAATATTCAGTACGCTTTCTTCATGGTTAATCTAACCAAAGCGTTATCTGTTGTTTTGTTAGTGGTGATAATTTTAGAAATATTGGACGTGTTCATCGTTTACCGAAGAATAAGCATATTTGCTGAGACGACTCTCGATGAATTAACAAAGTAGCAAAAATAACAGTTGGTGGATTAACTTTTATCCCAAACCCAAAACCAGCGGTAAAATTAATATTAAATCTGTGTCTGAGTAGCTAGCTTTCCATTTGTTTAAATTTATTGTTTAAAACATGGTTAAAAAAATTGGAAATTATGTTTTATGAATTTCAAAACAATACTATGATTTTTCCTCGGAGATAGTTCCGCAATAGTTTTTGTTTCTGTTATGTTACAATCTTATTTCGTGTTTAAGATTTTAGCATTAATTCTTAATGCTACTTTTTAGTGATTGGATTCTTTTGTTTATTATTCTTGGATCTGCCTATTTGTTTTCCTGCCCTTACTGATGACAATAACTGAAGTATATTCTCCTCATACCTGGGAAAATCCATTCTTGTATCTAGTTGGAGGACTTGCGGTCTATATGATTATTCTGTTAATTTGAATCGGCTTAGAATTAATTTAGTGATAAATTGATTTTATTCAATTACTACTTTGATAAAATCAAAGTTTGTAAATTTTTCTTGACTAAATTGTGCTTATTTTGTCAAAATAACTTTACAAAAACGATTTTATTCATTCAAGTCAGACCTTAATATATGGTGAAACTTAAAGAAATCGTACAGTTCATCATCATAACAATAATAATTGCTATTCCTCTCCATTACCTCACTTTCACAGGCTTCAGCTTTGGCGATAAAGAGAAATGGATTTTAATAACATTGAACGTAGTTTTCCTTTCTCTCTTTATTCTGTTTCTTCCCTTAAAAAGGAAGCTATCCAGATTGCCGAGTAGCGTCTATGTAGCCTTTATTGTTGCATTATACGTTGAAATGTACGGTATACCCTTGACCATGTACCTTTTCGCAGGAGTCTTTGGTTATGAAAGAGTATTCTCACTAGAGTTTCTCTTAACAGGCATGGTCGGCGAACATGAGTTCTACATCTTCTTTAACTCCTATGTTTTCCCAGCTTCGAAGATAATTATGGGCATAGGCATATTGCTAGTCATTTATGGTTGGAAACAGATCCATAAAGCCAGACAACAAGGAACTCTCATGATAGAAGGGATTTATAAGTACATTCGCCACCCGCAGTATTTGGGGTTTCTTATGATCACTCTGGGTTTGAACGTCATGTGGCTAACTATAATTACGCTTGTCATGTGGCCCATATTAGTAATATTGTACTGGCGACTCGCCAAAAAGGAAGACAGGGAAATGGAGGAGAAGTTTGGCGAAGAATTCCTAGAGTACAAACGCAGGGTTCCAGGTTTCATACCGCGCCTACAAACAAGGAAACAGAAACTTAGTTAGGTAATAGAGCCTCAGAGTTCCAAACAATAATAGCAATAGCTTCAATTGTGATAATTGATGTTTATTGGAATAAGATTCTTGTTTACTTGAAAAAGCATAGAAAATAACCTTCTTTCAATGATTTTCTCAAAAAAGAGCTCTTAGGCTGTATACACAGTATACGTGGCATAATAAAGATGATGATTATTCATTAATTATTATTATATTACAGAATTTTTGTCCTTATTTCCTTATTGCCACCTCTTTTTTACTAATCTTATCAGAAATTAAACTCGGAATTAAAATCAAATTAAAATTCTTGCGTCATCGTGGCTTAACTTAACTATTCTTAGCATAAATCAGTTTTAATGAACGGTACTTCTACCAGGTATTTTTTTATTAAAATTAATCAACAACCACATTGATAAAGCATCAAAATTTTAAATTCATAAAATAAAAAGGGATTCTAGTAACAAACCATACTTGGAACTGAAATGGCCAAAAGAACGGTGTATAAAGCAATTTATGTTCTTGGTTTAATATCAGGAATAGTGTGTATTCTTTTCGCCGTCTTTAACCTTCTTGGTTATGTTCCAGAAATCTTTGATGTACCCATCAAAGGTTTTACAGGCATAGTGAGTTCAGTCATACTTGGTATTTCAGGTTTCTTTATTCTAGGTGCAGCAAGAATGACAAAAGCTGGAGGCAAAAAGGCAATTAAAGGAGGAATACTTATGTTAATCTTCGGATGTTTAGCCTATTTCACAGGAGGCGCAATAGGGCCTGCTATAGCTATTCTGGCTGGATTATTGGCAATTATCGCAATACATACTTAGTTATTTACAAAAATTAAAAATAACAATTTTTAGCAATTGTTGGTTTATAACTTTTTAATATCTGATTAAGTAGCGCTTTTTAATGCACCCTTTTTTGCACTTAATTATCATCAGATTATTTTTTTCATATAGCTTTCAATAGTTTTTTTGAGGGCATCTATAGCTAGGCGGGCGCAGTGGATTTTAGGTCCTGGAAGAGCACCTAAATCTTTTATTACATCATTCTCAGTTATCTTCTTGGCTTCTTTAAGGGTCTTCCCTTTAACCATCTCTGTTAGAGCTGACCCTGATGCAAAGGCTCCAGCACACCCTATAGCTTGAAATTTAGCATTTTTTATTATGCCTTTTTCAACTTTCAAGTATACTTTCATGCTATCTCCACAAAAACCCATATGAGAATCTACGGCCTCAGCTCCCTCAATAATACCGACATTTATCTTCCCTATGTAGTAATCAATGGCTTTATCTGAGTAGCCTGCTTTTCTCAATAATTCTGTAAGTCCCTTTTCACTAGACATAAACCAAGGTTCCTCCCTTACTCAATTTTTAATGCTTATTTAGTTTTAAATAAATTTAAAGCAAATACATTTTCATATTTGCTAAAGAAAAGTTTTTGGTAAAGTTTTTATCATACTTAGCCTTGTTACGTTTCTTCACAATCTTTTATTCATTTATTTTGAAATCAAATCTTTGACTAGCAAAATTTAAAATTAAAAAAAAGCAAAACTGATCAAGATCGTCTGGATCAATTTTCACTTTTACAGAAGTAAATTGAAATTTTATTGCAAATCATGTATTTTATATTGTATCTTAATATACGTTTTTATACTATTATTGCATAATATGATACAATGTTATCAGCATTCACAATTTTATTATTCCTTATTCTTGCTTCTTTAGGTGTTTATATATATATTTTTGAGTCAAGTACTCTTGAGGAATACAGAAACACAATTAGACAGCTCATTGTATTGCTTGATAACATAGGTTACTGTCCTCAACAGATTTCAAATATTCTCAGTTTTTATGACTGAACATTTTTTGAAGATAAATCCTGCAAAATCTATTGAGAAATACTATTACAATCTAACTGAAAATACATGTTTAGTCCCCTTACCTTTTTTCACGTGCCCCTAAAATGTTAGGGGGAAGGGGATAGCATATGCTATTTCATTCAGGATAGGGGATTACTCAACGCCATAACATCTCCAAGCCAAAGGAAACATGGCACGTATTTAAACGCCATGGAATGAGGTCTATTTCAAAATCAGTTGATTGGATTAAAATTTATCTTTGATTTATAAAATTTCAATAAAGAAAAAGGATAGGGGAAATTTTAGTTTTATGATGGACGTTGGGGATTGTGTGTGTTTTTTAAGTATATGACTATTGCAACAGCAGTGATCGCTAAAACGAGTGCAGCTACAGTGATATACATATATGTTGTTGGAAATCCATCTTGCGTTGGATCGGGTGGGGGTTCTACAATTTGAGTGATTTCAGCTACGGTCCATGTTGATAAGTGGTTGGTATTGAGGACAAGGTATCCGTTCTGATCCATATAACTATCAACGAGTGTCCACTGGAGTTGCGTTTTGTTCCAGTACATCCAAGTTAATTCTGTAGCATTAACCACCCTATTTAGCTCTTGATTTAATTGTGTCTGGTTAATGTGTAACTTTAGCTGTACATTCAACTGCACTTCAGAGTTTGGCTCTAGCCCTAAGTAGAAATTAAATTTACGCTCCATTATCTGTTCGCCCTCAAGGGGGGAACTACTTACATTCATCGTAAGGGTCATAGTTTGATTGGTTTCTATGTCAAGTCCTAAAATTTTCGGTGTCAACTCTGGATCAATCGTAACAACCAAATTACAGTTTTGAGAGCAGTTCATAAGCATAGTCATATTTCTGTAACGGAAAAGTGCAGGTTCTCCAGCCATAACCTGTATCAATTCGTTTGTGGGAGTTATGTCAGTCTTGTTGTACTGGACTGCATTTTCAGGAGTTCCACCTGGTATATCAGGATAGTTAGGGGTTACTGGCGTTTCTGTTGCGTTTGATTGTTCAGCTACGGTCCATGTTGAGAGATGGTTCGTATTGCATATCAAATATCCGTTTTGGTCAATATAGCTCTTAATAGGCTGCCATTCAACTGTTGTTCTGTTCCAGTACATCCATGTAAGCGCTGAAGCATTAATATCCCTATTTAGCTCCTGATTTAATTGAGTTTGGTTAATGTGCATTTTTAGCTGTGCAGTTAACTGGAGTTCAGCATTAGGTTCTAATCCCCAGTAGAAATTCAATGTGCGCTCCAATACTTTCTGACCCAAAAGCGGAGACTTGTATATAGTCATTGTTAGGGTCATTGTTTGATTTGGTTCAATAGATAGTCCCAAGATCTTTGGGGTTATGTCTGGGTCAGTTGTGACATATAATGTGGAGTCTTGAGTGCAGTTCATTAGCATAGTCGTATTCCTATATAGGAAAAGTGCAGGTTGACTTGCATTGAGTTGTGTCTTATCACTTGTGGGTGTGGTGTCAGTTTTGTTATATTGAACCGTGTTTTCTGGAATTCCTCCAGGAAAGTCAGGATAATCTCCTATGGTTGGAGCTCTAACAATACCTATCATCAAAGGTGTAATGGTTGAGAGGATGAGAATAGTAAAAGTTAATAAGGCAAGTTTATTTTCTTTTGTGAGTTTTTCTAATGTTAAAAATACTTTTTGTAGCATTAAAGCATCTACTCTTTTTTCTATTTTTTTGAAAAAATAATTATATTGATGTTATGAAAGCTAAATTCATATTACCAATAAGATTTTGACTAATAATAATTCTAAGGAACAAAGCAAATTAAACGGGTCCAACGCAGGGTTTGTTGACTGACAATTCATAAAGACTAATAGTGAAAAGTGCCAAAACCAGAATTATGTGCATCCTACCGAACTTCACAACTCAAGATTTTTCAGAAATGTCCAAAAAAAGGAAGGAAGCAAAAATAAAAGCAAAGACAGAAACGGTAAATCTAGTTTTAGCAGAAACCGTTTTAACTTTAGAACGCTAAATCAGCCTTATCTTAAAAAGCCAAATATCAGCTAAACAGCAAAACCAAACTATTCAAATTTATGCAATAATTATTCATTAGCCATTTACTATGTTCCATTTTTTGAAATACTTGTTCCAAAGTGTCCCTTAACTAACATGCTAACCTATAAAATATTGGGTTATGTATGATGAAAATCAAGAGAAAAGGAATGATAACTGTTGCTGTTGCAATGCTAATGATAGCTGTTATTGTTCCAGTGTATGCGCTTGGGGATCCAAGTGGCACTCTACAACACCTTAGAACTCAAGATCCGGATTGTGAACATCAAGGTCCAGCTACGAGGGCTTATGGAGAAGATCCACCAATAAAAGCTCAAGAAGAAAAACCAGAAGAGTCGCCTGAAGAAGAACCACTTGAGGAAGTAGAGACTCCAATACAAGATCAAGATCAAACACAAGAAAAACTAAGAGAAGGCAACTGCGAAAACACAGACTGCGAGAAGAGTGAGTACAAGTACCAATATCAGTACCAATGCCAAGAACAATGTCGCTAAGGTCAGGAAGAAGATTAATCTTCTCCCCAATTTTTTTATGAAACTATATTACCAGTAAAATCCGATTCAGAGGAAGATAATTTTTTAACCACACAATTTAAATTAGTTCTAAAATAAAGACAGATTTGTTAGAAGAACGAATATATTTAATTTAAATATTTTTATATAGAATTAAGATATTAAATGAAAATAAAGAACCGTGGTTTATCTCCTATACTTATCCTTGTAATCACAGTTTTTATTGACATGACTGGTTATGGAATTATTATTCCTCTTTTACCATTCTATGTTGAATCTTTTCAAGCTGGTCCTACAGCTCTTGGAATATTAATTGCGTCCTTTGCAGTTATGCAATTTTTCTTTTCGCCATTAATAGGTTCTGCTTCAGATAAATTCGGAAGAAAGCCTATTCTTCTTTTTTCACTTTTTATCTCGTTGATTAGCTTTACACTTTTTTCTTTTGCAAACTCTTATCTTATTTTGCTTCTTTCCAGAATAATTGCGGGTATAGCAACAGAAAGAGCAGTAGCTCAAGCGTATATTGCAGATGTAACTGATAAAAAAACAAGAGCTAAAGAGCTAGGTAAAATTGGTGCTGGATTAGGCGCTGGGTTCATATTGGGCCCAGCCATAGGTGGTGTTCTTAGTACTTTTGGATTTTCCGTTCCAGGATATGCTGCAATGTTATTGACAATAACTAATATTATATTCGTTTTTTATTTTCTTCCTGAATCGAATAGAATTAAGAATAATCTAGTTAAAAAAACCAAATCAACTCTGTCTTATGGACAGGGTATATTAAAAACTCTTAGAACACCATTGTTTGGGCCAACGCTCTTGATATTATTTATAATAACTTTTGCTTTTAGTGCAATACCTGTTATTGTTCCGATATTAACCATCGAATTTTATAATTTTAGTTCTTTGGAGTTGTCTTATCTTTTTATTTATATTGGATTAATACAGATTTTCCTTCAGGGGTTCTTGATAGGTAAGCTTGTAGCGAGAGTAGGTGAAGAAAAACTAATTATTGCAGGTCCTATGCTTATGGGAATTGGGATATTTCTTATGCCTATTTTCGAAAGTGTGTATTTATTTTTTGTGGCAAGTGCACTTATGGCTGTAGGTTTTGGAATGGTGAACACGGCTATTCCAGCGTTGATTTCTAAAAAAACTCAATTGGAGGAGCAAGGGAGAGTTTTGGGAGTAGCTGGATCAGTTGTGAGCATAGCAAATATTCCAGGACCACTATTAGGTGGATTAATAATTGATTTTTTGGGTTTGAGTGCTCCTTTTTTGATAGCTGCTTTTATGTTAATAATATCCGTTATTTTAGGTTGCAGAGTCTATGGCGAATGTAAATTAGCTATTGAATCAAGGAAATTAAAAAATAATTCTATTTAAAAATAGGAAATAAATTTCGCATCTTTATTGAAGTTTGAATAATAGAGATAGTACCTTTATTCTTGAAAAATAGATCTTAATCCTCCGCTACAGCATAATTCTCGAATATAACGCTTGATTGAAAAAAAAGTAAATTTTGTGAAGTAAAATCACATTCTATTTTCGACGCAACAAATAGACTACTAGTATAACAATTATTATTGCAACAATAGCAATTCCAGCATACACATAAGTCATTGGAATCCCAGATTCTGGAGATGGAGTAGGTGTTGGTGAGGGTGTTGGGGTAGGTGAACCAGTTGGAGTTGAGGTAGGTGTAGGACTTGGTGAGCTTGTCGGGGTGGCTGTGGGGGTTGGGGAAGTAGTTGGAGTTGGGGTTGGTGTAGGTGTTGGAGTAGCTTCTGAAACAATTGAGATTCCAGCTGTACCTACTTGATTATTAATTAGATCCTCATATTCTGTATCTTCTTATTCTAAAGCGGTACCTTGAAATAGATTTTCAACAAAAATATCAAAAGATCCTACATAAGTGTCTTCTAGCTCCCATATTCTTGATGGAAATAAAACTCCATTATCACCAGGATAAACAACTACTATTTCTGCAGAGTTGGGTACCCGTGGTGGAACATTTATTCCAATAGTCCAAGTTGTGTCTTCAACAAGGTATACAGCATAATCGTTTTGATCTAAAAAGCCTGTTCCCTTTAGGAATATGTCTTCGTTTTGGTCAAATACATTTTTTGGATTACCGTCAATATCACATGCTTGAATTGTGATTGCTATTACTCCTTGACTACTTAGGATAAAGACAAAAATGGAAAGTAAAACAGTAATTATGGCTATTTTTCTTTTTGAATATAATATTTTTTTCTTCTCCTTAAATAATACCAAATAGAGGCTAGGATAAAAATTTAATCTATTTTATCGTTTCATTATCTGCTTGAAGCCCTTTTTTTTCATTAGACAAGTAAAACGTTTGTTAATTTGGAATAATTGGCTAAAATAAAAAAAGGGAGAATGGAAATTATTAATCCTGTCTCTTTTTTCTAATCGGAATAGGGTTCATAACCAGCTGCAGCATTGAAAGCATTGGCCATTTCAAGTCTTATTATGTCGCTTCCTGGACCTTTAGCAGTAAGAGCTTCAAGAGCTTGCTCTAATGTTACTCCAATACTATCGGCATAACCGCTGATAATATCATAATCTATTCGTGGTTCTCCATCATGCGGTACACTGTATCTTCCTGGAAAATTAAGAGCTACTCTGATATTGTGTTTCCAAAAACCTGGTGAAAGCCCACAAGGAATGTCAGGAATTTCAATCTCGATAATTGTGATCTGCGTTTCTGTTTCAGGCATACATATTATAGCTAATATCTCGCCCTCTCCTGGAATAAATCCATCTCCATTAGCTTCAGCATCATCGACGATAGCTTGAGCTCCAGCACCTGGAGAGCCATTCCACCAGCCTACTCCATCCATCTTCACAAAATACCAAATAGCTCTTTGAATATCCATCATTTCTAAACCTTCTTTGTTATTAAGAATGTAGTTAACCATGTCCCAGCGTTCAGAAGCCAAATCTAATGGGGGAGTAAGACTTGAATAGAGAGTAACCAAAATATCTTCTTCTCTTGGAATGTCTGTTCGCATGTCAACACACCAACCTGGATAAGAACCATCAGCAACATCGTATCCTGCCGGAACAGCACTAAGAGTACTTATAAAATAACTGTTAGTATCATCAGCAACTTGTAAAGTTACAAGTCCAGGGGGCAAGTTTGGAAAAGGTGCAGCATTAACACTGCTTATTCCTATTGTTAACATCATGCCAATCATTAGTGCAGTTAAAGTAACAGTTTTTCTCCTCATTTTTACCATCCTGAATCAAAAAACTACATTCAGTATAAAGACGGTTATTCCTAACCTAGAAATATATCCAGATAAACCGTCAATCCTGATTGGATATAATTTTAGTTTTTGGCTATTTAATTGAAAAAATCCAATTCGTGTAGTAATAGATTATCATAATACTCTCAAACCTAAATCCACCAATAAAGATAAAATACCAATAACTCAAAAAAGCAATGAATCGTGAAAACAAATCAATACAGGGTTGATCTTAAATTTATTATTCTCACCTGCTATGAAGTAAAAAAAAAGAAAAAATTTGATATTATTTGCCTGGAATTAAATGTTAATACTAAACCTAATAAATATCAATCTTTTATCACACGAACCATATATCTAAGGACAAGTGACAGGTGAAATTACATATGAGTGAAGAACTCACAAAAGTAAGATTCACAAACCTTAACAAAATAATATTCCCGCAAGAAAAAATCACAAAAAAACAATTAATAAAATACTATATTAAAATAGCTCCAAAAATTCTTCCAATTCTTAAAAACAGAGCGTTGGTGTTAAACCGTTTTCCAAATGGAATAAACAAAAATGGATTCTATGAAAAAAACGCAGCCAAAGGCACTCCAGTATGGGTGAAAACAACTAAAATCACTTCAAAAACAGGCAAAACCAAAACCAATTATATTATCTGCAATGACCTTGATACGCTAATTTGGATAGCTAACCTTGCCTCAATAGAAATGCACATGCCCTTATCAACAATAGACAAATTAGAAAAACCTGATTTTATCTTCTTTGATATAGATCCAGAACCACCTGCAACCATAAAAGAAGCCTCAACAGTTTCACTGCTTCTAAGAGATAAACTCAAAAAAATTGGGTTCAAGTCATACATAAAAACATCAGGAAAAAAAGGACTCCATATCCTAATTCCAATCAAACCAAACAAAAGTTTTAAACTTGCAAGAAAATTCGTCCATAAAATCGGAATTGAACTATCCAAAGAAAACCATAAAATAGTCTCTGAATTATCTGAAACAAAAAAACCAGGAAAAATATTTGTAGACTACCTACAAAACGCTCAAGGACGAACTATAGCAAGTCCTTATAGTCTAAGAGCAAACCCAAAAGCAGTAGTTTCAACACCACTAGAATGGAGTGAAATCCAGAAAGGCATAAAACCATCCCAATTTAATATTAACACTGTAATAAAAAGGGAAAAAACCCCTTGGAAGAATATTTTAAATAACAAACAAGAATTTTAGAGGCAGAAGAGTTGATAGAAAAAACCCCATCTTCAAAAAGACCAATCTGGACTGGAAGATTAACTATTGGCTTAGTAAACTTACCACTAAAACTATTTCCAATGATCCATAACAAAGCTATATCCTTTAGGTTTTTGCACAAAATAGATGGACATCCCCTAAAATACCAAAAAGTGTGCACAAAAGACGATAAAGTAGTTCCATGGGATGAAGTAGCCAAAGGTTATGAAGTATCAAAAAACATGTATGTGATGCTAGAACCCAAAGAACTCGAAGCAATAAAACCTGAATCTAATAAAAAGATCCGTATCGCAAAATTTGTTGATTACCTATCCGTTGACCCAATTTACTATAATAAATCCTATATTCTAATGCCAGACAATAGCAAAGAAGCCTACAGTTTGCTTCTCACATCACTACAAAAAAAAGGCAAAGCAGCAGTCGGAAAAATAACACTTAGAACAAAAGAATACCCTGTTTTAGTTCACGCCTACAAAGGAGCACTAGTCTTAACAACAATACGCTACAGCTATGATGTGGCTAATCCACAAGAATTCAAAGAACTAAAAACACTAGAAAAACCTGAAAAAACACAACTTGAAATAGCAAACAAAATAATCCAAGACCTATCAGACGAATTTGAAATCAACGAATTTGAAGACCAATACAAAAAGAAGGCAGAACAACTAATACAACAAAAACTAAAAGGACAGACTATCAAAGTTGAAGAACCACAAAAAGAGGAAGCAAAAGAACTAATGGTCGCCTTAAGAGAAACCCTAAAACAGTTGCAAAACAAATGAAAAAAACCTACAAACCAATGCTAGCAAAACCAACCCCAAAACCATTCTCCAAAGAGGGCTGGATTTATGAAATCAAATGGGACGGATTTAGAGCAATAGCATATGTGAAAGAAAACTTAAAACTCCTTAGCAGAAACCAAACACAAATCCAAGAAAAATTTCCAGAACTACAAGAATTAACAATACTAACGCAAAACGTTGTTTTAGACGGGGAAATAGTGATCATAAAAAACAAAAAACCAGATTTTCAGGTACTACTTGAAAGAAACCAAGCAACCAAACCTCTTGAAATTAGCATACAGACAAAAAAATCACCTGCATCATACATGATTTTTGATATTTTAGAAAAAAACCAAAAAAACCTAACTAATCTAACATTAATAGAAAGAAAAAAAATACTAAGACAAACAGTAAAAGAAGGCAATCATGTTTTCATAACAGATTTTATAGAAAAAAAAGGTGAAGAATACTACAAAATAGTAATAGAAAAAGAATTTGAAGGCATAATAGCCAAAAAAAAGAACAGCATTTACCAACCAGGAACAAGAAGCAAGAATTGGTTAAAAATAAAAAAAACCAAAACAGTTGATTGTATAATCTTTGGATACACAAAAGGCACAGGCTTCAGAGAAGAAACATTTGGAGCATTAATTTTAGGTTTATATGGCTTAAAAAACCAACCAATCTTTATTGGAAAAGTCGGAAGCGGCTTCTCAGATCAAGACCTAATGAAATTATCTAAAAAACTCAAAGACTTAAAAACAAGAAAACCTGCATTTAAAACAAATCTAAAAGATGTTTATTGGGTTAAACCAAAAATTGTAATTGAGGTATCCTACCAAACATTAACAAAAGAGGGAAAATTACGAATGCCAATTTTTCAAACAATAAAAACCCAAAAAATCCCCAAAGAGTGCACAACTCAACAAAGAACCACCCCCAATCTGGATCCATACTATTCAAAAAGAGATTTCAGTAAAACAAACGAACCAAAAAACAACAAAAAAATCGAAAAAGACTCAATTTTTGTAGTTCAAGAACATCACTCAAAAAGATTGCACTATGATCTAAGACTTGAAAGAGAAGGAGTGCTCAAAAGTTGGGCTGTTCCAAAAGGTATTCCTTTGCAAAAAAACCTAAAAAGATTAGCAGTAGAAGTAGAAGACCACCCTCTTGATTACGCAAAATTCGAAGGTACCATACCTAAAGGAGAATACGGTGCAGGAACAGTAAAAATTTGGGATAAAGGAAATTTCGAAACCAAAAACTGGGAAAACGATGTTATAGAGTTTCTTCCAAAAGGCCAAAAAATGGATGGAAAATACATTTTGGTTAGATTAAAGAAAGGCAATCAAAAAAACTGGCTACTTTTCAAAGGACGAGAGTAAATGAAAAATGTGCATATAGGCACAATGGGTTGGAGCTATAGCTTCTGGAAAAAAACCTTTTATCCAGCAGATTTAGACTCAAAAGAGTTCCTAAAATACTACTCTACAAAATTTGACACAGTTGAAGTTAACAACACTTTTTACAAAATACCCAACCAAAAAATTATTCTATCTTGGAAAGAACAAACACCTACAAAGTTTATTTTTTCAATCAAATTTCCAAGAAAAATAACACATTTTAAAATGCTCAAAAACACAGTAGAAGACACAGAATTTTTTCTAAAAACAATAAAATTATTAAACCAAAAACTTGGTCCGCTTCTAATTCAACTCCCACATAACTTTACAATAAAAAAATTTTCAATCTTGATAGAATATCTAGATAATCTTCCGAAAAACTACCAATACGCCATAGAAATAAGAAACAAAAAACTAATTATAGAAAAGTTGCTTCAAAATCTTAAGGAAAATAATATTGCCCTTGTTTGGCTTGACCACCCAAACTTTCCCTTATATGAAGAAACAACAGCTGATTTTCTCTATATCCGTTGGCAAGGAAATAGAAAAAAAGTCACAGGAACAACAGGAACAACTGAAATAGAACAAACCAAACACATAAAAACTTGGGCTAAAAAAATAATCAACAAAAATGACAAAATTAATTCAATATTTGGTTATTTTAGTAAATACCACTCTGGAAATCCAATAAAAGACGCAAGAGAGATCATAAAGTCAATTAATAAAAACACAATTTAACGAATTCGAACAAATAAAAAAAAATGAAAAAAACACAAAACTAAGTCATATATTTTAAAAGAGCTGACTCAGGATCCAAATTTTCATGAATTATACCACATAACACTCGAACCATTTTGGTTGGATTTTTATGTTGGAACACATTCCTTCCCGCAGCAACTCCAGCTCCTCCAGCTAAGATTGAACCGTAAACCATTTCACAGAAATCTTCATCTGAATCTGTTTTTGGACCTCCAGCCATTACAACCGGAACTGGACATCCCTTTACAACTTCCTTGAATGTGTCTGAATCTCCGGTGTAACTAGTTTTAATTATGTCAGCACCTAACTCAGCCCCAACCCTAGCACAATACTTCACTAAGTCCACATCATAGGGATTCTTGATTTTAGGTCCACGAGGATAAATCATAGCCAACAATGGCATTCCCCATTCCTGACAAACCTTAACAGTATTCCCGAATACAAATAACTGCTCTGATTCATTCTCCGAACCCAAATTCACATGTAAAGAGACAGCATCAGCACCCAACCTGATTGCCTCCTCAACATAAGCCACCTGAACCTTACTATTAGGATCAGGACCTAAATTCGTACTTGCAGACAAATGAAGAATCAATCCAATATCTTTCCCAAAACCTCTATAGCCAGTTGTAATAATTCCTTTGTGCTCCAAAACAGCATTTGCTCCTCCCTCTGCAATCTGATCAACAATTTTTTTCATATCAATTAAACCCTTAACAGGACCAATAGAAACACCATGATCCAAAGGAATAATCACAGTTCTATGAGTATTTCTATCCATAATTCGATCCAATCGAATTCTCTTGCCAATTTCACTCATTACAATCACACAAATCTATAGAGTAAAAAAGAAGTAATACACTCATTCTAAAAAAACTTTTCAATAACAAAAACCTCCACATCTTTAACTCCAAACAATACCAGATTTACTAGAAGAATATTTCAAAATATCAGCTATTATGGAAAAAGTATAAACTTTTGAACATGATACAAAAAAAGACCGGGGATAACTATTGGCAGCAGAAGAAGACAAAGAATCCAAAGAACCAAAAGTACAACTTAGTTTTCCACTTCTAATCATAAGAACACAAATATTTAACAAAATTTTTGACAAACTTGGAACATACCGATTTTCAAAAGCAGTCTCTTGGATTGCTCTTGCTTTTGTGCCAATTATTGCTGCAATAGGACTCGCTATGTTACTATTGAGCCTATATGCATTATTATCAACCCCAGCAGCAGGTGAAATAGCCCGAGAACTAGGTCCGCTAGGATCCTTACTTTTACCCGGAATTAATCCATTAATACCAATTGTCTACGGATGGGTAGCTCTAATAATCGCAATTGCTATTCATGAAGGAGCCCACGGAATAGCAGCAAGAAGCCTAGGATTCAGAGTCAAATCCAGCGGATTACTTTTCATTCTTATTTTTCCAATAGGCGCATTCGTAGATGTTGACGAAAAACAAATAGAAAAAGCACAACCCAAAAAAGCAGCAAGAGTAATGGCTGCAGGCATAGGAGGAAACGTTGTAGTTGGCATAATTTGCTTGATAGGAATTATCGCAATCGCCAACGGATTAACTCCAATAACAGATGGAGTATATGCACTCTACGTTGAAGAAAACACGCCTGCTCAAGAAGCAGGACTACTACAAAACGATATTTTCCGCACAATCGACAACATGACAATATGCTACAGAGAAGAAATAACAAACATTCTTAACCAAAAAAATCCAGGCGACACAATACAAGTAACTGTTGATAGAGGAGAAAACTGGAATGAACAATTCTCAACCGTTATCGAACTAGGCCAAATCGAAATTGAAAATGAAACCAGAGCTTATATGGGAGTAGTAATGATAGATTTACAAACTCAAGAAGTACTAAACACTTACACAACAATAAGTCCTAAATCAATTACACTCTACATGATTCCACCTATGATAGGATCTTTTAACATTCCTTTTAGTAATTTCCTAACACCATTTTACACTCATGCAGTACTAACTCAATGGAGCAGAATCAGCAATTTGTTTTTTTGGATCTGGTTCATCAACATCAACCTTGCCATATTCAACTCATTACCAATCGGCCCATTTGATGGAGGACGAATTTTCGACATCACACTGAAAAGCTTTCTAAAAAACAGACTAGAACCAAAAACAATCTCTAATATAACAAAAGCAGTAACATACACTTTAGTTTTGGTTATAATATTGATAATCATAATACCATTCTTAACATAAAAACCTACAAAAAATTAGCAATAATAGAATCAAATAAATATTCAAAAAACCTAGAAAAAAATATAGCAATCAAGGAAAACTTCTATCTAAATTACTAATCATTGAACAAGAGTCATATCTTCTCCACAACAAACAAGCACACCAGCACCTTCCTCTAGAACCTGAACTTTATTGCCGCAAATCTGACATAAATAAACCTCTCCAACACTTGTCAAACAATCACCTCCTCAAGCAACACATAACACAACTAAAATCAATAAAATAAATCTATACTTATATCCATAATACTTCAAAATAAATCATCATATTTTATTTTAATATGCATTTTCCACGTGTCAAAACAAGAAATTCACCAAATATAATTATTAATAACAAACTCTACAGTGAAAAACAATGAAAGAAACAAAAGTAATTTCATTTGACCTTGACGGAACCCTGACAAACAGTTCTTTCGCAGAATCAGTATGGCTTGAAGAAATCCCAAAAGCATACGCAATAAAAAACAAAATCTCAATCGAAAATGCAAAAAAAAATGTTTTTACTAGCTACAACGAAATCGGTAACGAAAAACTAGAATGGTATAACATATCATATTGGCTTATCAGATTTCAACTAAAAATACAACCCCAAATACTTCTAAACTCATGCAAACATAAAATAAAACTCTTCGATGATGTAAAAATCACTCTAAACAAACTTTCCAAATCAAAAAAGAAACTAATAATCATAAGCAATGCAAGAAGAGAATTCGTAGATTTAGAAATAACTCAAACAGGAATAACTAAATTCTTTGATAATATTTTTTCAGCAACCTCAGATTTTAATCTAATCAAAAACTCTAGTGAAATTTATCTCAAAATTTGCCAAATCTGCGAAATCACCCCCCCAGAAATGTTCCATATAGGAGACCACTACAAATTCGATTTCCAAATTCCTAGCCAAATTGGCATAAAAACAATTTTCCTTGACAGAAAAGGAACTCCCAAAAGAAAAAAGACAATACAAAGTCTAATAGATTTAAAAATAAAATAGAAAAACCATGAAAATTTGATTAACAAATTCAAGTAATTAATTACTTATTTTTTACACCCAGTTGTCCAAACCAAACAATCCGCCATTTTATTATCTCAAGCATTTGTCTTTCAAGGATTTCGTATCTTTTTTTATATTCCTCAATTGGCCATTTATGAGGAACTTCATACTCAAATTCAAGCATAGGAAAATTCTTGTTCGCCTCAGATAACACGTCTCGAATATACTCAGGAGGAATAGACTTATCAGGCAAATAGGCATCAACTAGCTCTTTTTCAAATCTACCTTTAACCATAATAAACCCTGCTGATAATTTAATTGTATTATTACTAGTTTATTATCTTTTTATATAAAATAAGAAATCAAGTTTTAAACCTAAAACAAGATCTTTTTGAGAGTAATTAACACCGAGAGTATAAACACTATTAAGAAGAATAAATGGGGAATTATCAACAAAGTAGGAACAACTAAGGGATAGCTAGTAAAGGTTGGTAGAAAAACAGTTAAAACAGGAATAATCAACAATAAATTAGATAAAGCACCATTAAAGAATTTCATCAAATCCTTAGACTTAAACATCATAATTAACGCAAGAACAAATAACACAATTTCTAATACAACATTTATAGGATCATCAATCTTGATCAAGGGAAAACCAATTTGGGTTGCACCAAACTCAGCCTTTGAAAAAGGCCAAAAAAGCTGAATGCCTCCTCCAATAAAAAAATCAGCCAATACTGAATGGGAAGCAAAAGAAAAAAAATAGGGCAAGGCCGTTTTCCTAAATAAGATAAAAAAGGGGACAAAAACCAAAATCGCCAAAATTAAAGAGTGAACAGGACCACGATGAACTGGAAAACCAAAAAAAAATTCCAAGATTATATCAATATCAGGAATTATTGATAATACCAAAATTAAAGGGATATTAATCTGGACTTTAAGTAATTTTGCCGATACTTTCCCTACCAGATATCCAAGGGATACATGTCCAACTGCAAACAACCTAAAGCCTCTTTAGAACCAAACCAGATCAACCGCTAATTATTAAATTTTAGGCTCAAATAGTATCAAACCTCATTTAAACTAATTAGAAAATAAGGCAGACACAAGAATTCCACAAATTATCGAATAATAAAACTAAAAAAAAGTGAAATTGAACATTTTTTATTATTATCAACCTTGATTATTAAGAATTTAACATCTCTAAATGATCGGTTTATTTAATAGTGACAAGTTTGTTTCAAGAAACTATGAATGTAGACATAAAAACTCTCAAAGATTTTACGCCAAGAGAGTTTATCCTTATTAGCGGTCTTCCAGGAATAGCTTATATTGGAAAACTATCAGTTGAGTACCTTGTACAACAGTTAAAAGCACAGAAAATAGCAGATGTTTACTCAAAATATTTTCCCCCTTACACATTAATAAAAAAAGATGGGGTTGTCGAGCTACTTAAAAATGAGCTTTTCCACTATAAAAACAGCAAATCAGATTTTATGTTTCTTTCTGGAAACGCTCAAGCTTTTTCACCTGAAGGCCAATTCGAAGTAATAGACACAATACTAAATTGGTGTGTTACAAATGGTTTAAAAAAAATCTATTCAATAGCAGCCTATGCAACAGATAAAACAATAAACATACCAACAGTTTATGGGACATCAACAAATAGCAAATTGCTTGAAGAATTCAAGAAATTAGGCGTTGTTCCTTTAAATGAAGGGGTAATTGTTGGAGAGAACGGATTAATAATAGGAATGGCAAAAAAGAGAAATATCCAAGCGGTTTGCCTACTTGGAGAAACACGAGGATACCAAACACCAACTGGCCAGTATCTTATTGATGCAAAAGCAACAAAAGAAGTGATCAGCGTACTTGTTAAAGTTCTAAATTTAGAAGTTAACATGGACCCACTGGATAAACAGGCAAAAGATATGGATGAAATAATCACAAAAATGACAGAAGTCGAACAACAAATACAAAAACAAATGACACAAAGCACTAAAAAACCAAGCTATGTTACCTGATTACTTGTGATTGCTAATGAAAACCGACATATGGTTAAAAGAAATAAAAAAAGTACAATTAAAAGATGGAATAGCTATAGTTGGTTCTCCAGGTTTAGGATCAATTGGAAAACTTTCAATAGATTACCTTGTTAAAGAAACAAAAGCTGAACTAACAGCTACACTATACTCATCTCACCTACCATTGATATATCACACTAAACCAGCATATTTAGCCCATTATAGCCTTCCAGGAAGTGCAGGAATCAAAATCAAACAAAATGAAATAGATTTGCCTAAAGTAGACTTTTTTACAAAAGAACCTAAATTAATCCTCACAAGTGGTTACCATGCAAACTTTGATGGATGTTACGAAATAGCAGAAGAAGTAGTAAAATTCTTAAAAAATAATAGGATAAAAAGAATAATCATAACTGCAGGATATGGATCCAAAGAGAAAAAAGTGTGCTGTGCAGCAACTAGTCAAAAATTAATTCAAGAGATGAAAAACAAGTATAATATAGAAACCGAATATCAAGGACCATTTTATGGTTTTTCCGGTCTTGTTTTTGGAGCAGCAAAACTCCAACAAATAGAAGCAATCAGTCTCTTTTCAGGTGTTGAAGCAAAACCTGGAAATCCAGAATTTCCAAATGAAGAGTCAGCGAAATTATTAATTGATATTTTAAAGAAAATGATAAAAACTTCTTGAAATTAAAGAATTTTTATTAGTTCTTTAAAAGATAAGTTTTTATGAAAAGTTTATTTAAGAACGCATTCTCTCAAAAGCTTTTATTCCAATAAACAATATCACAAAAGCAAATCCAACCATAACAAGACTATTTAGGTTGGTTCCAAAGTATTGCAGGTCAATTAATAAACCTCGCAACAAATCCACAATATAAGTAAGCGGATTAAAAGCAGTTAATGCTTCAAGATAGGCTGGAAGTTGATCAAGAGGATACAAAGCCCCAGAAAGAAAGAATAAAGGAAATATCACAAAAGTTGTTATAAGCTGAAAACCTTCCGGAGAAGTCATAAAACTACCGATTGTCAAACCTAAAGCAGTTAAGCCAGCTGCACTAACCGTAATTGTCAAAAGAACCAAGATAAAGGAAGTAAAAGTATAGTTTATGTTAATAAAAAAACCAAAAATTAATATTATAAATGATTGAATCAAAGCAAAAGTAATTCCACTTATAACTTTCCCAAAAAATATTGATGATCGACTCAAAGGAGTAACAAGTATAGCTTTTAGCAAATCAATTCTTCTATCCCAAACAAGATAAGCGCCATAAAAAATTGAAGAAAACAAAATTGTCTGAATAATTATCCCAGGAAATATGTATTGCTGATAATTTATTCCCTCAATAGAAACAGTAGAACCCAATCCAGCACCAAAGGTTAAAAGCCAAAAGATAGGATTTATTGCTGCAGAGATTATCCTTGGTTTTTCTCTAAGAAAAGTTAACATTTCTCTTTGCCAAATTGCCCTAATACCCCGCAAAAACATCATCTTCTCGAGGCACTCTCCTGAATTAGTTTTTCAAAAAAAGTATTCTTTCCACCATCTTCTTGAATTCTCTTGCCAGTAAAATGTAGAAAAACATCATTTAATGTAACACGTCTAACCTCTACTGAATCAATATTGCCAATAAACTTCAGAAGAGGTTGTAGATTTTGGGAAACATTCTTGATTGTTAGAATAGTATCATTTTTTTCTTGTTTCACAGAAGTAACATAATCCAGTTTCTCAAGCTTACCTGTTTCCAAATCATGAGATTCTATAGTAACAAGATCACCTCCAAGAGTATCTTTTAATGCTTTAGGAGTATCCACGACCACAATCTTGCCTAAATCAATAATTCCTACCCTATTGGCAAGCGTGTCAGCTTCTTCCATATAATGAGTTGTCAATAGAACAGTCATTTCCAATTCTTTTACAAGACGACTTATATAAGCCCACATTTTCTCTCTGCCAGCAGGATCCAATCCTAATGTAGGTTCATCCAAAAAAAGCACAAGTGGCTTATGAATGAGACTTCTCGCAATCTCTAGTCTACGTCTCATTCCACCCGAATAGGTTTTCACCAAATCATCTTTTCTATTTTTAAGCTCAACTAATTCAAGCGCTTGATAAATGCGCTCTTCAATTTTAGACTTGGGCAGACCATACATCATTGCATATAATTTTATATTCTCATAACCTGTCAGAAGTTCATCACTGCTAGGCTCTTGAAAAACTATACCTATTGATTCTCTAACTTTCGACGGTTGCTTAATAACATCAAAACCATTTACAATCGCAGTTCCAGAAGTTGGTGCTAACAACGTAGCAAACATCTTTATTATCGTTGTTTTACCTGCTCCATTTGGTCCTAAAAGACCAAAAATTTCCCCCTTATTAATCTCAATATTAAGATCCTTAACTGCAGTAATTTTTTTATCAAAAACTTTTGTCAGATTATGAGTCTGTATTATCGCCATAAAAACAAAAGAATAAACCTTCTTTAAAAACTTGATCTAAACAAATAGCAAAATTGGTGAACATACAAAAAAAGAAGACTGAAAAAGTTTCAATAAAGATTATTAACAATCACCATTTTATTTTGTTTAGAGTGGGGAAAATGTCTAAAGCAATAATATTCTTAGCACCAGGATTTGAAGAGATTGAAGCTACCACAATAATAGATATTCTAAGAAGAGGTAAAATTGACGTTGAAGTTATCGGTTTGGATAAAAATGAAGTTCAAGGAGCCCATGATATAAAAATCATTCCAGACACTAACATAGACCAAAAGAAAAAAGAAGACTACGATGCAGTTATTCTTCCAGGCGGATCTCCAGGATACAAAAACCTGAAAGATAATAAAAAAGTTCTTAAAACTATCAAAAAAGCATATGAAAATAAGAAACTTGTTGGAGCTATTTGTGCTGCTCCAGCTGTTTTAGCAGAGGCAGGTATTCTAAAGGGAAAAAACTGCACTATTTTCCCGGGAATGGAAAATGAATTAGGTGAAGGAATATCACAAAATAAATTGATTGTAGAAGATGAAAATATTATTACTAGTCAAGGACCTGCAAGTGCACTTCCCTTCTCGATTATGCTTGTTGAAAAGCTAGCTGGAAAACAAATAGCAGAAGAAATAAGACAAAGAACACTAGCAAACCTGGTACTTAAACAAATCATTCCAGAAGTTGAAATTCAAGTTGTATCTGGTGAGCGGATAGCTGACTCAGCAATATCAATTAAAAACCTAGTAAAAAAATATGATGAGATAACAGCAGTTGATGATCTTAATCTTCATATAAAACAAGGAGAACTTTTTGGTCTTTTAGGACCAAATGGAGCTGGCAAAACAACAACAATCAATATTTTATCAGGATTAGTAGCTCCTACAAAAGGAACAGCAATAATAACCGGATTCGACGTGACCAAAAATCTAAAAAAAATTAAAAGTCTAATTGGTCTTTGCCCTCAAAAAGCCTCTGTTTTTAATTTTCTTACTGGAAGAGAAAACATTGAACTTTTTGGAAATCTTCACTCTATTACAAAAATAGATCTTGAAGAAAGAATGAGTAGTCTTTTAGAAAAATTAGGATTGCAAGAGGAGAGTAAAAGACAAGTAAAAGGATATAGTGGAGGAATGTTACGAAAACTAAATCTAATAATTGCTCTAATAAATGATCCCAAAATTGCCTTTTTAGATGAACCAACTGTTGGAATGGATCCCAGAGCTAGGCGAGCAACATGGGATTTTATAAAAGCACTCAAATATAAGGGTAAAACGATAATTCTTACAACGCACTATATTGAAGAGGCTGAAGCTCTAAGTGATAGAGTGGGAATTATCGATTATGGCAAATTAATAGCACTTGGAACTCCCAAAGAACTAATGCAAAAACACAAAACAAAAAACCTCGAAGAAGTTTTCCTAAAAATTACAGGAAGAAGAATTTTGGAGGGCATTTAAAATGAAATTGCAAAGTTTATTTGCACTTATTAAATTAGAAATGATAAAACTCATTCGTCAGCCTGCAATTTTATTTTTAAATCTTTTATTTCCAGCAATTCTTACCATAATTTTCGTTTTTGCTTTTTCAGACCCAGAATTTGGAATGTCATTATCAATACTTGTACCGGGTTTGATTGTTTATGCAGTTATCTTCTTAATCATGACTGTCGCACAATCCTTCTCCATGGAAAGACAGGAAGGCTTACTAAAAAGACTGAGCACCACTCCTATGACTTCTAGTGAATTTATTGGAAGTCGAATAATATCAAATTTATTAACTGCAATGATTCAAGTAATAATTGTAGTTATTCTTGCATTCATCTTAGGATTTAGACCTCAAAGTGGAATTGCAGGAATATTATTAGCATTACCTATTACAGCCTTATTTTCTCTAACCTCAGTTGGATTAGGATTAATAACAGCCACAATATCAAAAAGTCCTGAAGCCGCAACCGGAATTTCGTTCATTTTCATTCTCCCTCAAATGTTCTTTGGAACCTTTATTCCAATAACCGAAACTACAAAACAGATTGCAGTTTTTATGCCAAGTTACTATTTGCTTGATAGTTTAACATTGATCTTGGAAGGAGATTTCCTAAATCCAAGAATCACAACAAATATGGGAATTCTCACAGCTGTCAGCACTGCAATCATAATCATTGGAGTTTATCTCTTTGGAAAATTCGGAAAAAAATAAAGGAATTATGTCTTTAAGTAATAATGTATTAGTGGATAAAAATTGAACATCATAACAAAAACATTATTTTATCAAACCAGAGGAGAAAACGATATTCTGGATATAACAGAAGATGTGACTCGAGAATTAAACACCACCAAAATGAAAAATGGAATAGTAACCATTTTCATTCCAGGATCAACAGGAGCAATAACCACAATCGAATATGAACCAGGACTTCTATTGGATTTACCAAATACTCTTGAAAAAATAGCGCCAAGAAATTTATCTTATGAACATGAAAAAAGATGGCATGATGGAAACGGGCATTCCCATGTTAGAGCTTCATTAATTGGACCTAGCCTAACTGTTCCTTTTGCAGATAAGGCATTAACTTTAGGAACATGGCAACAAATAGTATTTTTAGAATTAGATGCAAGAAACCGAAGAAGAAAAATAATCCTACAGATAATGGGCGAATAAAAAACTAGAACAAGATAACCACTTATTCCTATGAGCTATCTTTATCAGAAGACATAAATTAATTCACAATTTTTTTTAAATTGTAAAAATTATTTTGATATTTGTCTTGTATTATACTCTTGAAGATATTGGATATGATTTTCATCATATGGATAACTTTCTGCATCTAATGGATAGGGAAATCCACTCATTTCCTTAAAGGGCATAGGATCAACTGTGAAATCAAATCCATAACCCCAATTTCCGGTTTCATCCTTAAACCAAAGAGCAATAAAAACAAAATAATCTCTAACCATTCCTTTATCTGGAGGTGCCAAGCCTGAGATTGGGAACAATAAAGATACTTCATCTCCTTGTCTTCCAACAACAAACTTGTCATCTTCAGCCAAAAGCAAGTCAGTCACATCACCATAACTAGTGAAATTACCTGAAGAGCTAGAACTTGTTTCAAATACTTGACGAAGATTCGCATACGGATAAATTGTATTTGTTGAGATCTCTTCTTGAGACGAAATATCCACTCCAATATAATCAAATGTGACATTCCAGAAATTGTTTATTCTAATTGAGTAATCATCAGAAGGGAACAAACCGGTTAAATCAACAACAAAAGTTCTTGGAACAGCATCTGGAGGTATAGGAAATTGCCTATTATCTGCAACTCTTATCCAATTACCGTCAGAATCCTTAACTTCCATATAAGGAGCAGGAGTGATCTGTGTGCCATTTGGAACAGGCTCAGCAAAAAACTTGTCTATCCACAAACTATAATCTTCAGCAGAACCCCAATCCACTATAGCTCTAACAAGAAGTTTTATTTCGTCACTATTTGATAAATCACCCAAATCCAAAGTTAAACTATTCCAAGAAATATTGTCCCAAGAATCACTTTGCAAACCATTAAATCCTGGTGTGAAAATGTCATCAATCTCAGATAGGTATGGGAGCACATTTTCACCTTTCTCATTCACAGCATAAATTGGTTTTAAAGGATTCTTCGAAACCGTATAGATCTGTCCCATATAATCAGGGTCAAGATATTGTTCAACCATCGTTGAATAAACATCAACATTGGTGGGATGATCAACTGCAACCAGATAAGCTGAATCCAAATAAAAGATCTCATTCCATTTTTGCGTTAATAACATCTCATAATACCCATTTCTCGTTTGCAAAAGATTTGATTGGACTGGAATGTAATCCCAAGGATTATTTCTCCAATACACAATGGGCCATTCAGGATCATCAGTTAAATAATTCATGTAACCAAGCCACCCATGATTACTCACATCAGCAACATATACAAAATCTGTTCCATTCCAAATACTCAAAGAAGGACAAGAAACACCGGCTTCATATTCTGCAGTTAAAGTAGTTCGTTTAGATAATGTTATTGTTCTTGTAGGATTAGAGGGGCCATCCTGCCAAAATAAAAATGCATGCTCTCCAGTTGTATCTGTAGCAGGCACTGAAATCGTGTATTTTCCTTCAGGGAGAATTTCATTATAAGGAGTTCTTAATTCTTCACCATTTATTGTAAGATCTGTATAACCTTCATCTGGGATAGGATAAGTATGAATAGTAAGAGTGTGCATCCCTACCGGGACAATATTAAAACCTCCAAATAAATTGTTTACTTTAACCTTATGAACACCTAAATTAGTCCCATTTAAAACAAACTCAACAGGTGTTGATCCACTTGGACCCAGCTCCACAATCTTAGTTTCTAAAAGGATTCCATCAACAAATAATCTTACGGGTAAGCTTTCAGTTCCAGAACCAGTATTTCTTGCAGTAAGCTTCAGTTGAGTTGACTCTCCGAGATTAATCTCGTAAGGATTAATCGATAATGAAGATAGTTTAATCGGGCTATCTTCTGGAAACAATGCTTTTACAATAAAAGTATCAGTAAGATTACCTAATTGGGCAGTAAAATTCCCTTCTGAAAACTCACTATGAATAAACTCAACAATAGAAGAAACCCCACCAACTAGCCTGATTGTTTGATTTTCAACTATTATATCGTCAATAAACAAACTTACGGTATAATTAGCTGCTAAGTCTCCAACATTTGTAACATTAGCTGAAATCATTATAGGTTCACCCACGTCAGCCTCAACAGGATTGATTTGAAGAGCAGAAAATAAATATTCAGCACCAGCAGGTTCAGTCTCTAGTTGGCCTGAAGCTTGAAGATAAAAATATGTACCAGTAGCTACGGACAAAATAATAATGTCAATTAGCAGAAGCACCTTTACTTTTCCAATTGCTGATCGGTTTGAGATTACCATATATCTTCAACTATAATCAAGATTAGATAGAAAGATAGGCTCACACTTTTAAATTATTTCCATATTCAATTACAAATAAAATATAATAAATCTAACCTGATAAACAATAACTAAAAATCTAATTCATAAATTCACTGAAATCACAAATAAAAAACGAGGAGTAAGATTGTCATGAAATACATTTTGATAATTGGGGATGGAATGGCAGATTATTCAATTCCAGAATTAAAAAATCTTACTCCTTTACAAATAGCAAAAAAACCAAATATAGATAAAATAGCAAGTCTTGGAAGAAACGGACTTCTTAAAACAATCCCTAAAGGATTAAAACCTGGATCAGATGTAGCAATCCTTTCAGTTTTAGGATATGACCCAAAAAAAGTTCTAACAGGAAGAGGATCTTTTGAGGCTGCAGCAAGAGGTATTAAATTAAAAGAAAATGACGTTGCATTTAGATGTAATCTTATCTCAGAAAAAAACGGTACTATTTCAGATCACACTGCAGATCATATCTCAACTAAAGAATCAGAAGAATTAATCAAAAAAATAAATCAAACTTGCGGAGAACCAAATAGGATAGAGTTTTATTCAGGATTAGACTATAGGCATTTCTTAATCTTAAAAAATTGCCCAGAAGCTCTTTTATTAGAAGCTACTCCTCCTCATAACGCAATAGGAAAAAAAATTACAACAATTTTGCCAAGAGCCAAATCAAAAAAAGCTGAAAAAATAGCACAATTTCTGATAAACAAGATTATCGATTCTAAGAAAATACTAAATGACCATCCAATTAATATTTCCAGAATAAAAAGAGGCAAAAAACCAGCGAATATGATTTGGCCCTGGAGTGGAGGCAAAAAACCATCTTTAGAATCATTCCAAAATAAATATGGCTTAAAAGCAGCAGTAATTTCTGCAGTAGACTTAGTAAAAGGTATTGGAATTTACTCTAAAATGAAAATCATCAACGTTCCAGGAGCAACAGGATTAGCTAACACAAATTATGAAGGAAAAGCAAAACACGCGCTACAAGCTCTTAAAGATAATGATTTAATATTTGTTCATGTAGAAGCTCCTGACGAAGCAGGTCACTCTAAAGATTATAATCAGAAAATTAAAACAATAGAAGATATAGACAAAAGACTTGTAGGTAATATCTTAAAAAAAATCAAAGATCCCTATGCAATAGCAATATTACCAGATCATCCTACTCCATGCAAAATTGGAATTCATACAAAAGATCCTGTACCATTTGTAATCTATTCACCTTCAATAAAGCCAGATAAAATTACAAAGTTTGATGAAGTATCAGCTAAAAATGGCGGATTTGGATTAATTCATAACACATCAATTATATCATTACTAACTTCAAATATCAGTAAATAGAATTTAACAAAAAAATGCCTCAATTTTATCAAAAGAAGCATCAAAAAATTCAAACTGATAAGAAGAAAAATCGAAAGAATCAACCAAAAAAAGTAAAAATTGAATAAAAATTGCAGAATAAATAAAAACCAAGTTGAATTGAATAAAACTAGTAAAAGTTAAACTGTTGACACTGAAAAAATGGCTAATAAAGAAACGAAATTAAAAAAAACTCTTGGTTTATTGGATACTACTGCGCTTAGCGTAGGAGCTATAATAGGCGGCGGAATATTCGTTGTCATCGGTATTACAGCTGGAATTGCAGGATCAGCGTTAGTAATATCAATGATGATCGCAAGCTTGGTTGCTCTTTTCACAGCACTTAGCTTTTCTGAATTAGCCAAATGGCAACCTGTAGAAGGAAGCGTGTATGAATATGCTCATCAACTAATCTCTCCTTTTTCAGGATTTCTTGCAGGCTGGATGTGGATAATATCAAACACGTTCATAGGAGCTGCAGTATCAATAGGTTTTGCTTATTATTTGTCAGCTGCTATTCCAAGCTTGCCAACAAAAATAGTTGCATCAGCGCTGGTCCTCATATTTACGATAATAAATTTTATAGGAGTTCACAAATCTGCACGTTTTAACACACTATTAGTAATAGTCAAACTCTTCGCTTTGCTCATTTTTATAATCGTTGGAGCATTCTACATTACCCCATCAAATTTTGAACCCTTTTCACCAATCAATACGGGTGTACTTTTTGGGGCAGTGTATGTTTTTTTTGCTTATGCTGGATTTGCCAGAGCAGCAGTAGTAGCTGAGGAAGTAAAGAATTCTAACCGCAATGTGCCAAGAGCCATGCTATATTCCCTTGGAATAAGTACAGCAATTTATGTGCTAGTTGGATTTGTTGCAGTAGGTCTTATTGGAGCACCAGAATTAGCAAACTCGAATTCTCCTTTAATAGATGCAATAAGTGTAACTGGCAATCAGCTAGTGATAGAAATTGTCTCCATAGGAGGATTAATAGCTACAGCAAGTGTGTTGCTCACCGCAATATTGGGTGTCTCCAGAATGACTTATTCTATGGGAAGACGAAGAGACCTACCACAAACTCTATCCAAACTCCACACAAAATTTTGCACTCCGTATTACTCAATAATAATTATTGGAGCTATAATGGCAGTATTGGTTCTATTTTTCGACCTTACTAGAGTTGTTGCTATAAGCGCTTTTGCATCGCTTTTTTACTATGCCCTAGCCAATATAGCTGCTATTAAACTTAAAAATAGAAAAAGAATAAAACAAAAGTTAGTATCTTTAGCAGGACTAGTAAGTTGTCTCATAATGCTCTCTATTATTCTTGTAGTTTCACCTGACTCATGGCTATTTGGAGTCTCATGTTTGGCAATAGGTTCAATTTATTACTTTTTAAGAAATAGACAAAAAAATACAATAAAAATAAATAAAAATAATTAATTTTATTAAGAAATAAAAGAATCTGCAAAAACTATAAAAACATATATTTCTAATAATGCGATGAATCTTCATGAAAAACACATCTTTAATAATCATTGCTCTTATTTTACTATGCACTATTACTACTCAGATAAGTGCTGTTTTAGCAGTATCCCCTGGAGTTAGTCCAGGAGATGAATTTAACTATGACATAAGAATCTTTTTTACTTCTGATAATCAAAGTGCAACTATTAGCGACCAAGCTTTGGCTATAAATAGTACAGAGTACTTTAAAGTAAAAATAACTGAAATTGAAGAAGTAACAGTTTCATACACAACTACATGGCGATTTCTTAATGGAACCCAAATAGAAGGACAAGGACACGTTAATTTAGAAACAGGAACCAGAGCCGGAGATTTCTGGACTATATTCGCCAGCAATCTTAACGCAGGGGATAGAATTAGACCTACAGGATTTGATAGAACAACAATCAACTACACAATATCTGGAAATTATGGTCAAGGGAATCCAAGACAAACAAATGTTATTGATATAACCTACACGCTAATTAATGAAGACGACCCAAACATCACAGGTACTGAATACTCAAAGACATATTTTGACAGACAAACAGGAATGCTAGTTGAAATCGAGGATATGAGAGTTCTATCTGAACCAATCACAACTGAAACACTGAAATGGAAATTAAAAGAAACGCACATTTGGAGAATAACCGAAACGAATATTCCATACACTATAATCCTAATAATAATAGTTGTTGGTTTATTAGTAGCAGGATTAATTGTTTATAAAAAGAGAAAATAAATTATCAAAAAAGTATTCAATAAAAAATATATTATAAAATTTAGGGTTTTTTTATCAAAAACAAATTCAGGTCAAATCTTATATAAGAATTAAAGAATAAAACAATATAATTCAGCTTCGAATTATTAGGTTGTACTTCAATGAGAAAAAGCATTTTTAAGAAGCTAGAGTCACAAGGACTTATTGCAAATTATAATAGATTAAGAAAAAACTTGCCTTCCAGATTACAAAAAAAAGTTTTTATTTGGGACGAATCCTTTCGTGAAAGCATAAAAACTCCAACAGTTTTTTTGACATATGTTGAACAAGTTAAGCTAGCGAAACTAATGGATGATTCTGGAATATCAATTATTAATGTAGGTTTTCCAGCCTTGTACGAAGGAGAAAAACATAATGTAAAAAGAATTGTAAACGAAACTTTCGAGAATGCAAAACTCACAGCCTCAGCTCACGCAAATAAGGAAAGCGTAGATGCGTGTTTAGAATGTGGAATAAAAGAAATAACAATAGAAATGCCATTTAATGGATTAAATCTCAAAAACAGATTAAGATTAACAAAAAAAGAGGCTCTAGCCCAACTTGTAAATAGCATCGATTATGTGCGAAAACACAATGCAAAGGCGAATTTTGTGTTAATTGATGGTTCTAGAACACCGATAGAGGAGATAATTGAATGCTTTACAGCCGCGATTAATACTGGAGTAAGCAAGCTAATCCTAGCTGATAGTGTAGGTTTTCTTAGACCATTATCTATGAGGTATTTAATGTCCAAAATAAGAAATGAACTAAATGAAAAAACAAAAGAGAATTTTTCTCTCGGTATCCATTGTCACAATGCATTTGGATTAGCTACTGCAAACACTTTAGCAGCAGTAGAAGAGGGAGCTGTGTATCTTCACACGTGCATAGCAGGCTTTGGAGAAAGAGCAGGAATAGCACCCTTCGAAGAAGTGGTTACCGCATTAGAGTTGCTATATAATATAGACACGGGAGTAGATCAGGGTAAAATTTATAGATTGGCTCAAACAGCAGAAAAAGCATTTGCTTTGCCGATTCAATTCCACAAACCGATAATTGGAGATGCGGCATTCACTCATGAAATCGACCAAGCTTTAGAAGAAATGCAATCAACTCCAATGTTATATGAACCTTTTCCACCTGAAATCGTTGGCAGATCAACAAGCTTGTTTATTGGGAGAAATACTGGTCAATCATTAATTCAACAAATCTTAGAAAAAGCTGGTATAAGAGCATCACCTAGACAAATAGATCAACTATTTAGAAGAATTAAAGGACCTCAAGAAAGTCTTGACAAGGGTGAAGCACAAATTACTTTTTATCAAATCAAAAAATTAATGAAAGAACTACAAAAAGGATACAATATGAACGATTTTTGGAGACTGGTAGAATCAATAACCCGACAAAAACCTAATCTACAACAGATAAAAAATAAAAAATCAAAAAAATGACTTCATTTACTATCCAATAAAAACAGCTTTATTTTTATAGATCTAACAGATTTTTTATTTGAGAAATCTCTTCTGCAGACAAACTACGAGGAAAATTATACAAAGGTCCCCTAGGTTTTTCATTATAAAATGGACGATTGCAACTTGGACAACCAGATGTAAGAAAAGGAACACCTGTTTTAACTTCGTTATTTAATATGCTTTTATTTACTCCATATTCAATCAGTCGATGATTATCATCAAATATCAATTCATCAAATCTAACCAAATTATGTTCTATTAGATATTTTGCTAATTGAATCCGCCTATATGAAGCAATTGAAGGCGGACTTCTACTTTGTAATCGAGTTCCTCGAATAGGTGTAAAAGCAAAAAGCGCGGTTAATATACCTTGATCAAAAAAATATTGTATTAATCCCAATAAATCCTTTTCAGACTCCCCAAGACCCACAATTAAGTGTGTTGTAACTTTTCCTTTTCCAAAAATCTTAACCGCTTCTTTTAATTTTAAAAGCTGCCTTTCCCAAACATAAGGACCTTTAACATCTTCACCTTTAAGTTTATTAAACAAAGTTTTTGTAGCCACATCAATTGGAATGGCAATTCTATCAACGCCAATATTAAACAAATGAAATAAATTTTCATGATTCCAAGGTTGACATGATATTGAAATAGGAATTTTGGAATAATTTCTTATAGAGCGAATTATTAAATCTATATGTTCAAAAACATCTGGGTAATTCAGTGCTTGAATACAAACTCTTTGAATGATCCTATCTGTGTATGCATTTTTTAAAGTTACCAAAACATTATCTGTTGGAAATTCAGGCCATGAAATTCTAGATAGATACAAAGATTTGCTGCTGCTAGTATTTGCTTGGGGGCAAAAACTGCAGTTAGCATCACATTTGTTTGGATAATATGTCATTAAATGAATTGTTGTTGGAAAGACATCAACTCTACAATTTAACAATTTAAGAACTGCAGCCGATCCTACTGAAACTCGAATTTTCGGTATCAATTCTTGAATATAATCTAATTTAATCGTAGGAAAGCTTCCTCAAAGAGCAAATACAGCTAAAGCATATCTCCAAAAGAAGTATATAGAATTTGGTTCTAATTTCATTTAGGATTCAAAAAAATACTATGTTTCAAAAATAATAGTTTGGATTAAAGATCTAAAATTCACAAATCCTTTATCTAAAGAAAAAACATCTCAAAAATGAGATGCACTCACTTATGAGAAGATCAAAACTGATGCTCTATGAAGACATCCTATGTTCACTCTATAATAATTCAAAATCTATAGATGTAATAGCATATTGTGTAAACATGGATTGTGTAGCTCTCATAGCTAGATTGGAGTTTCTTCTTAAAAACAAATTAATTGAGGAAAAAATATCCAAAAAAAACACACTATACTCTCTCACAAAAAGAGGCTTAGCTATTTATAAAACCATAAAAATAACTAAACAACTTAAAAAACTGCAAACCAATATTCAAGAAATAAATAAGGCTCAAGATAGCATACGCTTTTTTACTACACATGAACTTAAAAAACATGATCAAAAGATCAAAGATAGAAAATAGACACACATTTATTCTTTAGTAATTTAATTTATCCCATGATAGAACTTAATCACACTAGAAATTGGGAAAAAAATTCAAATGAATTGTTAAATTATTTAAATTCTGGAACCCTAATCCCTCAGCCCAAAGTGATTAATTTCTATATTCCAAGTTTTATTCCTCTAAAAACAAAATATTATAAAACTATCCCAAATCTTTTTCAAACATATTCAATAACTGGCAAGCAGTGCATGCTAAAATGTAAACATTGCGAAGGAAAAATTCTTGGTTCAATGCAACCAACCATCACTCCAAAATCACTATATCAAGCAGCTTATACACTTAAAAAAGAAGGGGGAATAGGATGTCTAATAAGTGGTGGCTGCCAAATTGATGGATCAATCCCACTTGCACAATTTTTGCCAACTATCGCTAGGATTAAAAATGAGTTGGATTTAGAGGTTTTTGTTCATACAGGCATTATAAACTTAGAAACTGCGAAAAAACTAAAAAAAGCAAAAATTGACTTAGCTTTAATAGATGTTATTGGTTCAGAAAACACTCTTGGAAAATTGGACAATAAATTAAAACTAATAGATTATAAAAATTCATTAAAAGCTCTGCAAAAAGCTGGAGTAAAATTTGTTCCTCATATTATTGTAGGACTAAATAATGGCAAACTTGAAGGTGAATTCAATTCGCTAAGAATTATTTCTTCAACAAAACCTTCAGCTATCGTTATAATCGCATTTATACCAATTAAAGGAACAAATATGGAAAAATTCCAAACTTCTGATCCTAAGGATGTAGCTAAGGTTCTTGTAGCAACAAGATTAACTTTTCCAAAAACAGGAATAGCACTTGGTTGTATGCGTCAAAAAGGCAAGGAACGAAAAACCATAGAATTTTATGCACTTAAAGCAGGTGTTGATGCAATCGCCTTTCCATCAGAAGAAATCATAAGCTATGCAAAAAGTCAAGATTATAAAATTGTTTTTCATTATAGTTGTTGTGCTCAAATATATTCAGAATTTCTTTAATATCTATAAACTATCAATTAATCAATCAAGTTAATTATGGTAATCATATAAATGTAAAACCAATTATTATTTTAAAGATAATCATGGAGACAATTAGAAAATGAAGAAAAATTTCCTTCTATTGATTATAATAATCTTAATTGTCTCTGGCTTAAATTTTAATTCCTATAATTTTATTGGAAAAGCTTCTGAAAACGAATGGTTGTCTTTATCACCGATGCCCACAAAGAGGGGAGAACATGGGATTGCCGAGTTCGATGGAAAAATTTTTGTTATTGGTGGTCAAAATGAGAATGGAAATCTTGATAAGAACGAAGTGTATGACATAGCCACAGGCACTTGGAGCCAAAAAGCTTCAATGCCAACTGCTAGAAGTAGCTTTTCTATAGCAGTGTTTCAAAGTAAAATTTATTGTTTTGGAGGAATAACTGGAAATATCGATAATCCAGAATTAACTTCATTAACAGAAGTATATGATCCCATCACTGATGAATGGGAAGTAAAAACTTCAATGCCAACTGCCAGAGCTGATTTATCTGCAAATATAGTAAATGATGCAATCTACCTTATTGGCGGAAAGAAATTCACTGGTATTAATCCATATTATCAACAAGTAAATAATAACGAAGTTTACTTCCCTGGTAATGATTCATGGATTAGTAAATCTCCTATGTTTATCCCAGTCTTTGGATATGGTTCAGCTGTAATTGAAGGAAAAATATACATACTTGGAGGAGCTCGCCAGTTTGAAGAGGGAGGAACAGCAACTGCAGTTCAATTCAATCAGATGTATGATCCCAAAATTGATGCGTGGCGGAATTTAGCTGCAATGCCAACTGCAAAAAGTCATGGAGCATCTGGAATAACTATCGGAATAACAGCTCCAATCTTAATTTATTATATTGGGGGTATGAATCATCAAGGATATAGTAATACAAATTATGCATATAATATTGAAAATAATAACTGGACAATAGCGGAACCACTACCAATACCTAGAGCAAATATGGCTCTTGCAAGATTTGATGACGTCTTTTTTGTTATCGGAGGATTTGATGGCAATATATGGCTAGATATCAATGAGCAATACACACCTCTAGAATATGGGACAATATTGCCTAAACTTTCAATAATATCCCCAGAAAATAAAATCTATCCTTCAAATAATGTTTCACTTATTATTTCAGTAAATAGAGCAACAAGTTGGATTGGATATAGTTTAGATGATAAGCCAAATGCAACTACAAACGGTGATAAGATTCTCGTAGGATTAAATGATGGATCACATAAAATAATTGTTTACATTAATGATACTTTTGGAAATACTATATGCTCAAATGTAACATACTTTTCAGTTGACACTAAACCACCAACTATTTCAGTTTTATCTCCTGAAAATAAAACCTATAGAGAGTTA
>Ga0209742_10000176_pt1 | contig 37236 bp, 35 predicted proteins | sample DeeMarSeWOR38_10_FD_187462 | JGI IMG/M metagenome (GOLD analysis project Ga0209742, IMG submission 187462) | Marine sediment microbial communities from White Oak River estuary, North Carolina - WOR-3-8_10 (SPAdes) (version 2) | ecosystem: Environmental > Aquatic > Marine > Intertidal zone >...
TTAGCTGCCGTCACAGTAGGGCTGGAGTTGGATATCCCGTTTGTTACTATTGCTGCTGCTTTACAAAGTTTTTCGGGGGTGCAGCGAAGGTTGCAAATCAAAGGAGAAAGGAGAGACATTATGGTTGTTGATGATTATGGACATCATCCGACTGAAATCCGGGCAACCCTCTCCGCCCTACGTGACGCGTGGCCTGAACGCAGGCTTGTAGTCCTCTTTCAGCCACATCGCTATTCAAGAACCAAGGCTTTGGCTGAAGAGTTCTATACCGCCTTTCATGAGGCGGACATCCTTCTTTTAACCGAAATTTACGGGGCCAGCGAGTCCCCCATTCCGGGGGTGACTGCAGAATCTTTGTTAATTGGCATTAAGCAGCATGGCCACCGGCATGCTTACTTTGCACCAAATTTTGATGAGCTCCTTGACAAGACCATGGACATTCTTGCCCCTGGTGACGTGGTCTTGTCACTAGGAGCCGGAAATATCTGGCAGGCCGGCGAAAAACTGCTCGAAATGATGCGGGACTGAAAAACAGGCTGATTGGCTGAAATTATGATGCCACTTAATTCACACGCAAGGGATCTTGCCCGTTTCTGGAAGGGTACAATTTTATGGGACAGTCCCATGTCGCAATTCTCTACTCTCAAGGTCGGCGGACCTGCTGAGGCCTTGATTCCGGCCTCCAACACCGGGGATCTTAAGAGATTGATACGCTGGTTGAAAAAAAATGAAATCCGCTGGTGGATTGTTGGCAGAGGCAGCAATATCCTGGTTCCTGACAGTGGACTTGCAGGGGTCATCATTGTGCTGCAAGGGGAATTCAGCTCTATTGAAAAACTCACGGATCCACCCCATGAATCAGAAGAAGAAAAAGTTTTAATCCGCGCCGGTGGGGGGTGTTTGCTGCCAAAGCTTGTACGTTACTGCACCTCACAGAGTTTATCGGGGCTGGAATTTGCCGTTGGCATCCCGGGAAGTATCGGCGGGGCAGTAGTCATGAATGCCGGGGCCTGGGGTTCCGAAATTGGCAGCCTGGTTGATGAGGTTCTCCTGATGGACTCCAACGGAGACATATTTTCTGAACAAGGAATAAATCTTGGATTTTTATACAGAAGATGGTCCATGCCGCAAAATATGATTCTGCTCTCGGCAACCTTTAGTTTAACACCTGGCAGTAAAGACGAGATTACAGCAGCATGTAAAAAATACCAGAAATTACGCCGGAAAAATCAACCCGTTGCAGAACCCAGTGCAGGTTCCTTTTTTAAAAATCCGCCGGAAGACTCGGCCGGGCGCCTGATTGAAAAAGCGGGCCTGAAAGGATTTTCAATCGGGGGCGCAAAGATTTCCGAGAAACATGCAAATTTCATCGTCAATACCGGCAAGGCTTCTGCCACTGATATCTTAAACCTAATGCAGGTTGTCCAGCAGGAAGTATACAAACAGTTTGGTATCAAACTAGAGCCTGAAGTTCATATTCTGGAGGGAAACTAAAAAAGAGAAATGAATATGCCGCATGTTACCAGCATAGAAATCAAATCTATTAAAAGGCCAAAGGGACCTAAACATACCTTGAACCAGCAGTCAAAACCGCTCATCAAGGTCATGGCACTTCTTGTTCTTCTCCTGGCTCTTGGATTTGGTGCCAAGCATATTTATCACAGGTTGTGCCAGTGTGATTTCTTCCAAATAACTGCAGTCAAGATCGACGGCAACCATATGACAAGCAGGGAGCAGATTGGTGCCTTGAGCAGAGTTGATATTCATTCCAACCTGCTGGCCATTAATGTGGTTCAGGTTCAGTCATTACTCGAAAGCCATCCGTGGATTGCCAAGGCAGAAGTGATCCGCGACTGGCCAAACAGGTTGTTGATCCAAGTGAAGGAAAAAAATCCTGTGGCCCTGCTGAACAGGGAAACAGGCCTGTTTTATCTGGACAGCGACGGTCGTATTATTGCTGCGGCAAACCCTGCGCAGGAACTTGACTTTCCCGTTATCACGGGTCTTGAAAATTTTCCCTTCAGTACAGCTGGAGCAGCACAAATTCCTCAACCTCTCCAGCTTGTTGTTGATTTGCTGAAGTTAGCCAACAAAAACAATCCGATACTGCCCCAGCAAAATATCTCAGAAATTCATATTGCAGAAAAAGGTGAACTAATTCTCTATCTGCTGGATAGGCCATTCCCGATATATTGGGGGACTGGAGGTGAAATTTCAACACGTTACTACCGGCTGGTAAAAGTCTTGAGGGATCTTTACAAAACGCGGGAATTTTCTGAAGTTTCTTATATCCGTATGGATTATCAGAAGGATACCATTCTTGTCGGCAAACATGATGCACAAACGTAAAAACGCAGTCAAAAAATGGGCCTAATTATATCATCTGATCACGGGCGAAATACTTGTCGGCGGTTAATCTTTTGCCAGGCCGGCAAACTTGAATCCGGTAGAATACATCGGGGATGAAAGAAATGGAGAAAAAGCAGCGGGGAGAACTGATCGTGGGGCTTGATGTCGGCACCACAAAAATCTGTGCTGTCATCGGTGAAGCCTTCGAAGACAAGATTGATATTATCGGTATCGGCACCCATCCCTCAATAGGTTTAAAAAAGGGAGTGGTCGTAAATATCGAAAGCACGGTGCATTCCATCCGTATGGCAGTTGAACAGGCTGAAGAAATGGCAGGCTGCGAAATCAATACCGTATGTGTCGGCATTGCCGGCAGCCATATAAAAGGTTTCAACAGCCCGGGCATCGTTGGTATTAAAAACCGGGAGATCCGGCAGGATGACATAAACCGCGTTATTGATGCTGCCAGGGCTGTCAATCTTTCCCAGAATCAACAAATCATCCATGTTCTGCCGCAGGAATTCATGGTTGATGATCACACAGGCATCCAGGATCCTTTAGGGATGACCGGGGTCAGGCTTGTGACAAATGTCCACATTGTAACCGGTGATACAACTTCAATCCACAATCTTGTCATGTGTTGCAACCGGGCAGGTCTTGAGGTTGCTGATATTGTTCTGGAATCACTGGCCTCAGCAAATGCTGTACTGTCCCGGGAAGAAATGGACCTTGGTGTCGGCCTACTTGACATAGGCGGTGGGACTTCAGATCTGGCCATCTTTTCCGGCGGCACAATCAAGCATACCTACGAACTCGGGCTGGGGGGCAATAACCTGACCAATGATTTGTCTGTCGGCCTGCGCACCCCTTTTCAGGAAGCTGAACGCCTAAAGAATCTCTACGGTTCCGCTCTGACCACCATGATAAATGGTGATAACATTATTGAAGTCCCCACTGTAGGGGACAGAAAACCCCGAAAAGTCAAGCAACGGATAATGGGTGAGATTCTGGAGCCGAGAATCGAGGAAATGCTGATCATCCTCAACCAGGAAATGATCGACTCTTCATACAAGGACAGATTAAATGCCGGAGTTGTCATCTGCGGCGGTACTGCACTTCTTGAGCATATTGTTGATCTGGCAGAGCAGATTTTTGATCTGCCTGTAAGAATTGGATATCCCCGCGATATCCACGAGGCTCCGGAAAGTATTAACTCCCCTCAGAATGCAACAGGTGTCGGGCTTGTTTTCTATGCCAGCAGGCATGCTTCCGGCAAGAAATGGCGTGTTCCTGGTAAAAAGGCTATCGGAGGTGTAGTTGGCCGGGTTAAAGGCTGGTTCAGCAACAACCTGTAAACCCAAAGCATATAACTGCAAATAAAAATATTAAAATAATAAATGGCTCTACCTTACGCTTCAAATAGATAAAAAGAACAGCAAGAAGGGGGAAAGAAGATGGAATTTCGAATGGCAGAAGAAACATTGGCCAGGATCAGAGTTATCGGTATCGGAGGTGGTGGAGGAAACGCCGTCAATACCATGGTCGAAAACAATCTTCGGGGGATTGAATTCATTGCCGCCAATACTGATATGCAGGCTCTGGAAAATTCCAGGGCAGACGTGTGCCTGCAACTGGGCCCTGGGATAACGAAAGGACTTGGAGCCGGAGCAGACCCTGAACGGGGGAAAGAAGCAGCCTTTGAAAGTCTTGAAGAGATTCGTGAGGTGCTCAAAGGCTCTGATATGGTCTTTATCACAGCAGGCCTTGGTGGTGGCACAGGGACAGGTGGTGCACCCGTAATAGCCAAGCTCAGCAAAGAGATCGGGGCGCTAACCGTTGCTGTTGTTACCAAGCCTTTCTTTTTTGAGGCAAAGACCAGGATGAAAAAAGCTGAGGAAGGCTGGAGGGAGCTAAAAAAGCATGTAGACACCATTATCACCATTCCCAATGACCGCCTCCTGACCATCATGCAAAAAGGCAGTAAACTGATGGACATGATGAAAAAGGCTGATGAGGTTCTTTTACAGGCCGTAAAGGGCATTACTGACCTGATAAATCTTCCCGGCCATATGAATGTTGACTTTGCAGATCTCAAGGCAGTCATGAAAGAAGTAGGCCCTGCACTTATGGGAGCCGGAGTAGGTGTAGGTGAAAACCGTGCTATAGAGGCGGCGAAACGTGCCATTGATAATCCTTTGTTGCAGGATGTTGGAATTGACGGCGCCAAAGGTGTGCTCATCAATATTTCGGCCTCGGAAGATTCCCTGACTATGAATGAGTTCATGGAAGCATCAAGCCTTATATCTCAGAAAGCCCATGAAGATGCTAACATCATTGTTGGTGCACTTTTTGATGACAGCCTCAATGACGAGATCCGGGTAACAGTCATCGCCACCGGTGTAAACGGCACGGAAGAGGCTGAAACCATCAAGCGCCCCATCCAGGCCGTTGCAAGTAAAGCCCAGACTCAGGAAAGAGACCTTGAGTCTGACAAACTCTCTAAAATTTCTGTCGGCAACAACCCCAGCAGACCGAATAAAGCATTTAATCGCCGCAACCCGGGACTTGTCAGGAAGCAGTCCCTGCCCTTCCCCAGCACTTTGGACGAGGCAGAACTTGAAACCCCAACCTACTTGAGGCAGGCTGCAGATTAATGCTGTCGGAAAGAACATGATTTGAGAGTGTATTGCCTTCTCCCCCAAAATGGTTAATATACTTTCATGATACTGGTGTGGGTATAGTTTGATTTCATATTCCTGCTTACCAGATAGATATGGAATAGGTGTGCCGGGTATTATTTGTTACAACCCACAACAATCAGTCTTGCCAATAATTATCGCTCTCGTAAAAACCTCTCGGGATTAGTTTCTCGCCGATTAGCTTTTGATCTTGTTTGGCATGTTGCCGGACGCGAAACTTTTACCAATATACAATCATTCTTGCTGCCACACGCACATCCTTTCTGACAGTTGATATTTAATTTATGCGGCGAAAATCACAATTAACTGCTGGGCTTGCCGGCAACAGGGAAAAATTATTCCATGAAAAAGGAAGTATCAGAAAAAAATGGAAAAACAGGGTCCCGGTTGCCCTCATCTATCCCAATAAGTATGAACTTGGTATGTCCAATCTTGGATTTCAGATTGTTTACCAGCTGTTGAACCAGGATGATGCCATTGTAGCAGAAAGATTATTTTTCCCGGAATCAGCCACCAGACCTGTATCCCTTGAATCAGGAAGGCCTCTTGCCGATTTTCCCCTGCTTTTTTTCTCCGTCAGTTTTGAACAGGACTATCAGCACTTGCTCATGCTTCTCGAGATTTCAGGCATTCCGTCCCGGACATCAGAGAGAACTGACAAAAGCCGGATTATCTCTGCAACAGCTGCAGGCGGGCAGCCCCTGGTAGTTGCCGGGGGCGTTGCAACCTTCATGAATCCTGAACCCCTGGCTCCTTTTGTCGATCTTTTTATTATTGGTGAGGCAGAACCGATACTGGGCTCAGTCATGGCACTTTTAGTAAAGGGAATCGGCAAAAAAAACAAAGAGAATCTTCTGGAAGAAATAGGGGCAAATCTTCCCGGATGTTATGTTCCTGGACTCTACCAGGTTACATATGCCCCTGATGGTACTCTCCTGTCAAACACTCCCAAGGAAGACTATACAACACTGCCGCCAAGAATTAAAAAGGTGATGATGAGTTCACCCGGTAATGTTGCTGCCCACTCCAATATTCTCACCCCCATGGCAGAATTTTCTGATCTCTATATGACGGAATTGGGACGGGGCTGCAGTCGGGGCTGCAGGTTTTGTGCAGCTGGTTTTATTTATCGTCCTCCGCGGCTGTGGGATGCGCAAGCAATAATTACTGCTATTGACTCAAGGCCAGAGAATGTTTCGAGGGTTGGACTTCTTGGGATGGAAATGGCGCGCTCGGAAGATATTTCCCTGATAGCCGCTTACCTTTCAAAGCAGTCATGTTCCCTGTCTTTTTCCTCTTTGCGGGCCGATATCATTAATTCCCCACTGCTCGATCTCCTGGCAAGGAGCAACCTAAAAAGTGCTGCTATTGCACCCGATGGGGGTTCAGAACGCTTGCGACACGTTATCAACAAAGGTATAACAGAAAATGATGTACTGGCAGCTGCAGAACTACTTACAAAGAAAGGAATACAAAACCTGAAACTCTACTTTATGATCGGCCTGCCAACCGAATCACAAGCAGACCTCGATGAAATGGCAGGTCTGATCATGAAGGTCAAGAAAAAAATCTTGACAGTTGGCCGCTCCAGGGGCAGACTCAGCTCCTTGACTCTGAGTATAAACTGTTTTATCCCGAAACCATGGACACCTTTTCAATTTCATCCCATGGAAAAGGTTGCCCTTTTGAAGCAGAAATTAAAATTTCTCCGCAAAAAAATTGCTGCAGAGCCAAACATTCGCATCAAGACTGAAAATCCAGAGAAGGCTTTTTTTCAGGGAGCTCTCTCCAGGGGTGATCGCAGGGTTGGCCATGCTTTATTGTCGATGGTACTCACGAACTGCAGCTGGCGACAGGCTTTTGCAAAAGAAAATTTGAATCCGGATCATTATGCTTTACGCCAGAGAGGCCCGGATGAAACATTTCCCTGGGAAATAATTGATCACGGCATTGAGCGCAAATATCTTTGGTCTGAATATCAACGAGCCTTAAGGGAAAAAACAACCATCTCCTGCGATACATCGAGGTGTAAACGCTGTGGAGTCTGCTAAATCATGGCAACCCGTTCTCTAAAATCAGATATTGACTCTCCAAGACCATTCCGGCTGGTAAAATTTTTTTCATTCACCGGCCTTGGACTCGTCCTGGTCACCACCATGGTTCTCTCGTGGGTTATATCCAACTATGCCAAAAAGGTCATGCTCGAGCGCAGTGAATCATACTCGTTTCTGTTAGCTGAACATGTGAACCGGCAGGTTTTTTTGCAGTTTGTTTTGCCGACTGCTCTGCGTTACGGTGAAATAGCTCTCCGGAATCCAACACAGTTCAAAACACTTGACACGGTTATCCGCAATACCACTGAAGGGCTGAAAGTCGACTCGGTAACCATTTTCGACTCCAAGGAAAATATAATCTCCTACAGCACTATTGCTGAACAGGTAGGAGTTCGTAATGCAGGCGGCAAGGAATACGAAAGAGCACTTAATGGAATTAACAGTTCGCGCCTCATGTCTTCCGCCTCTCTCCTGAACCTGCTGCCAGGCTCGGAACCGATTTCGTCAAAACTTATGACCTATATCCCTTTTCGCCGTGAAAATCCTCTCAGTGAGAGGACTGATGATATAATGGGCGTAACCGAGGTCGTCCAGGACCTTTCAGATGACATGGAGGCAATAATCAGGCTGCAGCTTACAATTATTGTTGTCTCCATTCTGATAATGGGAACCCTCTTCTTCATTCTCACCCAGATTGTGACCAAAGCGGATCAGATTAACGAAGCGCGGGCCCAGGAACGCCGCCGTCTTGAGGATAAACTCCATCATGCTGAGCGCCTAGCAACCCTGGGCGAAATGGTTGCCTCTGTTTCCCACGAAATAAAAAATCCCCTGGGCATAATCCTCAGTACAGCAGAAATCCTCAATAAGCGCTTAAAAGAACAGGCTCCGGCCAGCAAACATCTAGCTGAAATAATAATAACCGAGACGAGCAGACTGGATGATATCGTCCGGGAGTTTTTAGATTTCGCCAGGCCCCAGGTGCCTCAATTCAGTAAAGCATCCATCAATGATTTGATCCTGAAGGTAGAAGAATTCATGCAGCCTGAATTTTCCAAGTACAAGATAACAGTTGAAAATGCTCTGAATTCTGACCTCAAACCAGTATATATGGATCAGAATTTACTCTACAGGGCATTTCTCAATCTTTTCATCAATGCGGTGCAAGCCATGCCAGATGGAGGCACACTTTCGATAAGTACCGCTTTGTCCACGGAAGAAAAGAATAAAGTTGTAATCATCTTAAAGGATACCGGAGTCGGTATCTCAAGTGACAAGCTGGCAATGATCTTTACGCCGTTTTATACGGACAAGATTAGAGGCAACGGATTAGGGCTTGCAATCGCAAAAAATATCATTGAGGAGCATGACGGCTCAATCAGTGTTGAAAGTGAGATTGGAAAAGGCGCGAGTTTCATCATTACGCTGGCGCAACAGTAATTCACTCTTTCGCTTTGCAGCCCTTGATGCATATCATATCATGAGGCCCAGCATCTCACGGACAGCCTGATCCAGTCCGACAATAATAGCCCGCGCCATTATGGCATGCCCTATACTGAGTTCTTCGATGGTCTCAAGCAGAGCAAGCCGGGCAGTATTTAAATAATTGAGTCCATGCCCTGCATTCACCCGCAGACCAACCTCATAGGCCTCTTCAGCTGCTGCTGCGATCAGGTCATACTCCCGGTCCCTTTCTTCTTCGCTTTTGGCATCGGCGTATCTGCCGGTGTGGATTTCCACAAAGGTGGCGCCGATGTCTTTTGCTGCCCTGATCTGTCTTGAGTCAGGATCAATAAACAGACTCACCGGAATTCCCGCATCATTCATCCGGCCAACTACCTTTTTGAGCTTCTGTTTCTGGGCCGCTACATTTAACCCGCCTTCGGTGGTCAATTCCTTTCTTTTTTCCGGAACAAGGGTGACCATATCAGGCTGAATAGTTAGGGCAAACTTGACAATCTCCTCCGCAGCCCCCATTTCCAGGTTGAGTTTGGTTTTAACCGTCTGGCGTAACAATCTGACATCCCGGTCCTGAATATGTCTCCGGTCCTCGCGCAAATGAACTACAATCCCTTCTGCTCCAGCCAGTTCACAGATACCTGCAGCAAGGACAGGATCGGGTTCACTGGTGCCACGGGCCTCACGTAACGTGGCGACATGATCAACATTCACGGCGAGTTTAATCATTTTCCCTCTCCTTTTCGTTGCAAGTTCCTGCAACAGAACCTTTTCTTTGTCATTCATTCTCACTGCTTCAAAGTCTGACTTTTCATGATCATACCCTATAAGATGCAAAAACCCATGCACAAGCAGCACCTGCATGCGCGCATGCAGGGAAAGTCCGTCTTTTTCTGCTTCCCGGCTGGCTGTCTCAACTGAAATGACGATATCGCCAAGTAAATTCAAGGCCATTGCCGAATCATCACCCTCAGTTAATGAAAACGCCAGGACATTGGTGGGACCATTTTTTTGGCGCCAGGATCTGTTTAACTCTGCAATCTGTTTATCATCAACCAGAAGTATGCTTAATTCTGCATCAGGCAACCCTGTCAAGGCAAGGAGAAGCGCCGCTGTCCGCCGAATCAGAGCTTCGTTTATCCGGGGCAACGGGTGGCAATATTCATTCCTGAATAGAACGGGCATTTGACGTTTGAAAATTTATGCGCTTATCAAGGCTGTTACTAGTCTCCGCCAATTGAAAAGACTATTTTTTGACAGACTTTAACTTACCTGGTCTGGCTTTCTTATCATCATGCTTTATTTCTTTCCTGGCATAGGCCCGGATAATCTGCTGCACTAAAGGATGGCGCACAACATCCACATCACTGAATGTGCAGAATCCGATCCCCTTAATACTTTTCAGTATCCGCGATGCCTCGACAAGTCCTGACTGCTTACCAGCCGGCAGGTCTATCTGGGTAATATCACCCGTAATAACTGCTTTGGAGTCAAAGCCGAGCCTGGTCAGGAACATTTTCATCTGTTCGTGTGAGGTATTCTGGGCTTCATCCAGAATAACAAAAGCGCTGTTCAATGTGCGCCCGCGCATAAAGGCCAAGGGTGCTATCTCGACAATTCCCCTCTCGATATATTCAACGACTTTCTCCCTTCCCAGCATATCATTTAAGGCATCATACAAGGGGCGCAGGTAGGGATCCACCTTCTGAGCCATATCACCGGGAAGAAAACCAAGTTTTTCTCCTGCTTCAACAGCTGGCCGGGTGAGAATAATATTTTTGACCTGGCTGCCTGTTAATGCTGAAATAGCCATGGCCACAGCCAAATAGGTCTTACCGGTTCCCGCCGGTCCGATACCAAAGACAATGTCACTGTTCCTGATTGCATCTATATATTTTTTCTGGTTGATGCTTTTGGGAGATACCACTCTCTGGTTGGCAGTAATATAAACCCGGTCAAGAAATATTTCTTTCAGCTTGGCCTTTGGCGAGCGCTCAAGAATACGCAGGCCGTAAGCCACATCTGAAGGGTAAACAGGGTAACCGGCCTTGAGCAGTTCGTATAATTGCTCCAGTGCAAATGCAGCCAGTTCCACTTCATGCTGCATACCCTCAAGCGTCAACTCATTGCCCCTCGTTTTTACAGAAACGCCGACTGTTGTTTCGATGGTACTCAGATTTTTATTCAGGTCCCCGTATAACAGTCTTGTTAAATTATTATCGTCAAATGTGAGCTTTATTTCAGGCATATGGATGGATTTTACGCATCTAATTTTTTTACTTTTGCCCGTCAGCAAGGGCAGCATCAATGAGTTTGCTTATGGCAGCAAAATCGCGATTCTTCAGTTTCATGCCATTGACAAAAATGGTCGGGGTTCCTGTGACGCCAGCTTTTTTGGCCTCAGCTACATCCTGCTCAATTTTCTTGCGCAACGAAGGCCTCATCATATCAAGAGAAAATTTTTTCAGATCCAATCCAAGTTTCTGGGCGATTTCCAAATACTTTTCACTGCCCAGGCTGGCCTGGTTGAAGAAAAGTTCGTCATGATACTCCCAGAACTTGCCCTGCTCAGCTGCAGCCATGGAGGCGAGAGCCGCGGGAAGGGCCTGTTCATGTATGGATAGGGGTAAATGCTTGAAAACGATTTTAACGCTGTTGGGATATTTATCGAGCACCTGCTCAAATATTGGCATCATTTTGCCGCAGTAAGGTCATTGAAAATCACTGAAAACTGCGAGTACAACCCCGGCTCCTGCCGGGCCAAGAAAGGGTGAATCCGCCACATTAATTTCAACACTGAAATTAATGGTAACCGTTTGCAGTGTTTTTCGTTTACTGTTTATCAGATAGAGTTGCTCACCATTGGCGGAGACAGCTATATCAGTGACAGAGGGATCAACCGGGACTGTGCCGACAACTGTGCCGTCGGTTGAATAGATTATTACTTTCGCCTGATCCGTGAGAAGAAATGTAAATTCCCCACCCTGAGTTTGAGCAACATCAATGGGTGTTTCATCAAGCTGGACCGCGCCGGAAACCTCCCAGTCGACTTTGGCCTGGGCTGCAAATGGCATAAGACTTACAAGCATTAGAAATGTTATTACTACTGCACTATTTGCCAATCGTGTCATTGGAGTTTCCTTGGTATTTTTATGCTCAATAAATAAAATTTATAGCTTCCATGCTCATGAAAACCACTGTAGCTCCTCAGTTAACTTCCATATCAATAATCTGCAATTCATCTCCCCTGGTAATTTTAATAGCATTTGACTTGCATGCCGGACAGGCATAAATATAGCGTTCTTCAGAGTCAAATTGTAAACCGCAGTCACAGCAAAAACCCCCAAGGAGAACATATTCAATGATCAGTTCCGCCTGCTTGGCAATTGTATCCGCCTTTGCCACATCAAACGCGAAGAGCAGGGCATCAGGATGTATGCCCGCAGCTTTGCCCACTTTAAGCCGCACCGATTCTATTGAATTATAGCCTTTCTGCTGACAAAGATCGGAAACCGTCTCAATCAAACTGATGGCAATGGATGCCTCATGCATTATCAGGGTCCACACCCATTGTCCGTAAAACTTCATCAAAAAGTTTTAATGACTCCTTGCCAGCTTCAACATCAACCTTCTGAATAGCAAAACCGGCATGAACCAACACATAATCACCTATATCGGCTTCCTCAGGAAGCAGCATGAGATTTACCTGCCGCCTGGCCCCATATACCTCAATGGTTGCCAAAAAACCTTCTTTGCTGATAATCTTTGATGGTATTGCTACACACATTCAGCATCACCTTTTTTCATACCAGGCTGCAATATCGGATATTTTAAAATGACTAGTGGTATGCGGCCTGGGTTTAATATGCAACACATTGATACTCATTCAATATGGATTAAAACTTGCCAATCCCTGTTCCTGGGTGCATAGGTTTCAGCACCACAAAAATAACACAAATGGCCCGGTGCATATAGCTTTAGGTGCCCTTTTCTCTTATTTATACTACTTATAAGTAACTCATATGACTTGCGCAAGTTATTATTGAACATTGACATTCCAGGAGTCATATTGTAACCATTCACTGCGATTGGCGCCCAACTAACATCCTAAAAATGAAGCCATTAATCACTATATTAGTTATCAGCAGAATTCAGAGAAATAACTAGGAGATAAAAATGCCGTCCATCCTCGTGGTTGATGACGAACTTAGCATGCGTGAGTTTCTGAAGATCCTCCTTGAAAAAGAGAGTTATAAAGTTACCACAGCTTCAGATGCATCCAGCGCGATTGATCTTATAAAGAATGAGAATTTTGACCTTGTTCTTTCCGATATAAGAATGCCAGGGATTGGGGGTTTATCCTTGCTGGAAAAAATCAAAGCGGAGAACAACTCTATTCCGGTTATCATGATAACCGCCTTTGCCTCACCTGAAAACGCTGTTGTTGCCATGAGGAGCGGCGCCTTTGATTATATTACCAAACCTTTTAAGGTTGATGAGATCATCAAAATAATCAAAACGGCTCTTGCGGCCACTGTTTCAGGCAACATCAAGGACGTATCTGCCGCAACGGACTCTTTTGAAGGCATCATTGGCAACAGCCCGGAGATGCTGAGAATTTACAACCTTATCTCCCGTATTGCCCCTACCCCTGCCAGTATCCTTATTTATGGAGAATCAGGAACTGGAAAGGAACTGGTTGCCCAGGCCATTCATAATCTGAGCAATGTACGGCATAAGCCATTTGTGCCCATCACCTGCAGTGCCATACCGGAAAGTTTGCTCGAAAGTGAGCTTTTCGGCCATGTCAAAGGTGCTTTTACAGGGGCCATTTCAAATAAAATCGGTCTTTTTGAACTTGCAGACGGTGGCAGTGTCTTTCTTGATGAGATAGGTGAACTGACGCCTCTGATCCAGACTAAACTTTTACGTGTACTGCAGGAACGCGAATTAAAACGCGTCGGTGATACCGACACTATCAAAGTAAACGTCAGGATTATTGCCGCGACCAATAAAAATTTAGAGGAAGAAATAATCTCCGGCCGTTTCCGTGAAGACCTTTTCTACCGCCTGGCAGTTGTGCCGCTTCGTGTCCCTCCACTGCGCGAAAGAAAAGGTGATGTGCCCCTGCTGGTCAATCACTTTCTGAAAAAATATTCTGATAAAATGGGGAAAAACGTCCAGGAGATTTCCTCATATGCCATGAGTGTACTCATGGAATATGATTTTCCTGGAAATGTGCGTGAGCTTGAAAATATCATTGAGCGCGGTGTTGCCCTGGAGTCATCAAATATTATTCTTCCTGAAAGTCTTACCCTATCAACCTATAAGAAAGAAGGAAAACCTGCCGAAAAATTCTCACAGGCTTTCATATGCGTGGAATCAGAGGAGGATTTATACAGCAAGGGCCTGGATGAGATAATGGCAACCCTTGAAAAAGAGATGATTGAACATGCCCTTGCCAAAACTGATAATTCTAAGATACAAGCGGCTGGGCTCCTCAAAATCAGTTTCCGGTCATTGCGCTATAAAGTGCAAAAGTATGGGATTAAATAAAATCATACCTCTTTAAGGTACTCCCAGCGTGCTCAATTCATTCATAGCAAAACCGGTTCAAAATCAGGCTGTTGCTGAGTTGTTTAAAAAACAGCTGGGCTGGATGCTTTTTTTGCGTGTAGTTTTTTTAACGCTTCTTTTAGGTTTAAACTATGTCCTGCAGTCAGCCGAAAAACATATTATAATCCCTCCCTTCTATTATGTGGTTGCTTTCATAACTGGTGTCTATATTTACACCATCTCTTCAGCACTGATCCTGAAATTCATCCGACGCTATTCCACTTTTGCTTATACCCAGATACTTATAGACGTGCTTCTCATAACCACGCTTATCTACTACAGTGGTGGAAGTCAGTCCATATTTACCATCCTCTATTTCTTCCCCATCATCGCAGGAAGCTTTATTCTTTTGCGCCGGGGCGGTCTGGCGCCTGCAGCAGCCAGTACTATAGCCTACGGAGCTATCCTGGCTTTTGAATATGCCGGATATCACCCCACTTTTTTTGAGGATTTCTGGTACCGGCCTATTACAGACATGCGCTCAGTCATGAATTTGTTTTCAATCCATGGTCTCACCTTCTTCATCACCGCCATATTAAGCGCCCTGCTTTCAGAAAAACTACGCCGTACTGAAAAAGCGCTCATTTCAACGACCCTGAAATATGACCAGTTGGCAGTCCTTTACAAAAAGATTTTCGAAGATATCCCGTCCGGTATTATTACTGTCATCAATCAAAAAAAAATCATTTCATTAAATCCTGCTGCTGAAAAAATTACCGGTTTTGTCCAAGCTGAAATTACAGGCAAGGATATCAACAAAGCGTTTCCTGGCCTCAAACTTGAAGCTGACATGAATGTCCGCCCTGAGGTTGAGATCACGAGAAAAGACGGGGAAAACATACCCATCGGCTATTCATTTGCTAAACTGAACATGCCTGGCACCGAAGATAAATACGAGGTCATTACCCTGCAGGATCTCAGTGAAACGAAGCAGATGGAAAAACAGATCCTGCAGGCTGAAAAAATGGCAACCATTGGTGAAATGTCCGCCGGCATAGCCCATGAATTACGCAACCCACTTGCGGCAATCTCCGGGGCTGCAGAACTGTTGGATGCGAGTGGCGATATCAATTCTCAGAACCAGGGATTGATGAACATAATTACAAGAGAATGCAACAGATTGCAGAACACCATCACTGACTTTCTTTCTTTCTCAAAACCTGTCAGACCTGAAAAAGAGTTTATTCCTCTTCTGCCGCTGATTAAAGAGATGATTCAGATCTTGCAACATACGCAAGACTGGCCTGAAAAATGCATTTCAATAATCGATATACCAGAAAAAATGGACTGCTGGGCTGATCCTCAGCAGATCCACAAAGTGCTCCTTAACCTCCTGCACAACAGCTGCATAGCCTTAAGAAACATGGATGGCGAAATTCGTGTCTCTGCCAGGGAGGTAGAGGAAGACTCAGGAGCTGAAAAAACCGTGATTACCATAACCGATACTGGCCGAGGCATACCGGATCACATCATAAACAGGATAGTTGAGCCCTTCTTTACAACAAGAGAAAATGGAACAGGACTCGGCCTTTCCATTGTAAAACAGATTATCAACGCCCATGAAGGGTCCATCAATATTACCAGCAAGGAAAAGCAGGGAACCTCTATTGAAGTATGGCTGCCCCTGCCCTGATCATTCTTTTTCCTTGCTCACCCTAGCTCCAAGAGTTTGAAGTTTTTCCACCATATCCTCATACCCTCTTTCGAGGTGATATATTCGGGAAATCTCCGTTACCCCCTGTGCTGCAAGAGCAGCCACGACCAGGGAGGCACTGGCTCGGAGATCAGTGGCCATTACCCGGGCCCCTGTAAGTTGAGCACTACCCTTAACAATGGCACTGTTGCCATTAATCTTTATCTCTGCGCCCATCCGTTTTAATTCAGCCACATGCATGAACCTGTTTTCAAATATTGTTTCCGTGATGACGCTTAAACCGTTAGCCAGGGTCATAAGAACCATGAGCTGCGCCTGAAGATCAGTTGGAAACCCCGGGTAGGGTTGGGTTTTGATATCAATGCTTTGTATCTTTGCCGGCCGGGAAACATAAATAGAATCTTCTGACTCCTTAATGATAAGACCTGCTGCACGTAACTTCTCAGTGAGGGAGGGCAAATGGGAAGGATTGCAATTTGTCAGATTTGCCTCACCACCTGCTGTTCCAATAGCAATAAGATAGGTTCCGGTTTCGATGCGGTCAGGTATCGTAGTAATTTCAGCTGGTTTTAATCTTTTAACGCCTTGAATTGTCAAGCGATCACTGCCCCTGCCCTCAATGCTTGCCCCCATGGAAATGAGCATGTCAATCAAATTGCTTACCTCGGGTTCCCTGGCAGCGTTTTTTATAACCGTTTCCCCTTTTGCAAGAACAGCGGCCATCAGAATGTTTTCCGTTCCCGTTACCGAAGGAACATCAAAATAAACGTTCCCTCCTGTTAGCTGCTTTTTTGCAGAAGCACTCACATACCCATCTTCCAGGACAAGAGTTGCTCCCATATTCTTCAAACCCTGCAGGTGAAAGTCTATCGGTCGTGCCCCGATGGCACAGCCACCTGGCAGGGAAACTCTTGTTTTTCCCGTACGGGCCAGCAAGGGCCCCAGAACGAGAATTGAAGCACGCATTGTTTTTACCAGGTCATACGATGCTTCAATACTTTTTAGAGAATCGGTATTAACCAGCAAAGTACTGCCTTCCCTTTTCCATTCAGCTCCAAGGGTTTCAAGCAGGGCAAGAATCGTCCGGGTATCACGCAGGTCAGGCACATTATGTATAACATGCCAGCCTGGTGCCAGCAGGGTTGCGGCAATCAATGGCAGGGCAGCATTTTTAGCTCCGCTTATGCAGATCTCGCCTTGCAGTTTACGTGCTCCCTCGATGATCAGTTTATCCATAACGTATTATACTCAGGCAGAGACATCTTCTATGCATGGTGGCGTGCATATTTCACTTATTAATTTTACAGAATACTATCATTTCTTCCGAGCCTGAAGAACTCTTGGCAAGCCGGCATAATCATTAAAAATCTCAAGGCTGTCATATGCAGCAGTTCTTTTAAGAATTTCGAAAACTTCTTCCTGCTGGTCTCCACCTATCTCCATAAAAAGCCAGCCGCATGGTTTGAGTACTTTTCCCGATTCTGCTGCAATCCTGCTGATCTCCTGCAGGCCTCGTTCTCCTCCATCTAAAGCCAAACGGGGTTCATAGTCCCCAACCTCAGGTTGAAGGGAACCGGTGTTCTTACCAAAGGGTTTCCCGAGAATTTCTCTAGCTACATATGGTGGGTTGGAAATTACTATATCAAACTCAGCCTTTGCCGCGATGGCATCGAACCAGTTGCAATTAATAAAGTCAATTTTTTCTGCGACTTGATGTTTTGTAGCATTATGGAGTGCAACTTGCAACGCATTGTATGAATAGTCAAGTGCTGTAACTTTAACCGTTGCAAGTTCCAGGGCCAGTATAATTGCCAGTACACCACTGCCGGTACCTAAATCAAGAATTCTGATTGTCTGCTCGCAACTTCCGGCCTCACTTTTTAGGACATCCAGAGTTTTTTCCAGCAGGAACTCTGTCTCAGGTCGGGGGATAAGCACATCCTTCGTGACCATGAAGGGCAACGACCAGAATTCTTTCTCACCAATTATGTAGGCCAGGGGTTCCCGGGCCAGTCTCCTTGTAATATTTCTTTCGAATGTTTCAAATTGGATGTTATTCAGGCCCCTATCCCCGGCAAGGAGAACAGCCGTCCTGTTCATTTTGAGTGCATGGGAAAGCAATAGGGAAACATCAAGCTCGGCTTCAGGGATATTCGCCTCTTGGAGACGCTGAACAGCGTTTTGGAAAACCTTTTTGATCTGCACGTAATTGGTAGCTTATTACAGTAGGATACTTCTTTAAAAATGTATAATGGTAATAGTTCCTATCAGCCGCATGAGAAGAGCAATCTCAAACCATTCCTATTGGACATTTTTGAGAGCTTCCGACTGATAATGCACAATCAGCGGGTTAATGATCTCATCAATTTTCCCCAGCATTATGGCCTCAAGCTTGTAGAGTGTCAGATTTATGCGGTGATCAGTCACTCTTCCCTGGGGATAATTATAGGTCCGGATACGCTCACTCCGATCACCGGTACCGACCTGACTTTTGCGGTTTTCAGAAATCTTGTCATGCTGATCCTGTTCCATCTTGTCAAGAAGGCGGGCCCGCAATACTTTTAAGCCCTTGGCTTTATTCTTGTGCTGCGATTTTTCATCCTGGCATGACACAACAAGCCCTGTCGGCAGGTGGGTTATGCGTATGGCCGATTCAGTTTTATTCACACTCTGGCCTCCCGGACCTGATGAGCGGAAAACGTCGATACGCAGGTCATTGGGGTCGATTTCAACTTCTACCTCTTCTGCCTCGGGCAGAACGGCCACTGTAACAGCTGAGGTGTGTATCCTGCCCTGGGTTTCCGTTTCGGGCACCCTCTGGACCCTGTGCACTCCACTTTCATACTTTAACCTGCTGTATACTTTTTCACCGCTTATAAGTGCAATTATTTCCTTAAAGCCTCCAATACCTAGAGGATTGCTACTCATGATCTCGACATTCCAACCTACTTCATCCGCATAACGGCTGTACATCTTAAATAGATCCCCAACAAATAAGGCCGCCTCATCCCCGCCAGTGCCAGCCCTTATTTCAAGGAGAATATTTTTTTCGTCATTTGGGTCTTTTGGCAACAGCAGCAGTTTTATTTGATTTTCAATTTCTCCTGCATTTTCATTAAGTTCCTCTATCTCATTTTTTATTAATTCCAGCAGTTCAGGTTCTTCCTCTTCCTGGAGCATTTTTTTGCTTTCTGCCAGTTCATCATTGATTTTCAGGTATCTGCTGCTGAGCCCTTTCAATTTAGTGAGTTGCGCATGCTGCTGCGCCACTTTTTTGTATTCGCGCTGATTTGCAATAAGAACGCGGTCTGAAAGCTTCTTTTCAAGATTTGAGAGTTTCGTCTCAAGTTCATCGAGTGTTGGTATCATCGCTTTTTCAATTTTTAAATTTTAAAAAACAGCAGCAGTTTACCGTGCGCAGCAAATGAAAACAGGGGACACTCCGGCACCGGAGGTCCCCTGTTATAAAACTGTAGAATATGTTAAGCAGAGGTGGAATTCTTTTTCATATGATCAGCATACTTCTTCATGAATTTTTCAACTCTACCAGCAGAGTCAATAAGTTTTTGCTTGCCAGTGAAGAAAGGATGACAGGCGGAACAAATCTCAACATTCATTTCATTATTTACTGATCCAAGCTCTACTTCGTTGCCGCAGGCACATTGTGCTTTAATTTTATGGTATTCCGGATGGATATCTTTTTTCATTAGTCTTGCCTCCAACAAGTGCTCTGCATTTCAATGCAGCACTGTTTAAACTTTCAGTCAGGATATTTTTCATTTACCCGGCCGAATTGAACGGCCCAAGGTACGCTTTTCTCAAATGTCTATTTCACAACTGGCATCTTGCCCAATGCATAAAGATAACGGCCCAGATGGAAACGGCAAATTATATATAATTAAAATATTATTGCAAGCTGTATTAGAAGAATTCAGAAATAACAACATGTTATAGGATTCTGTAAATTGTGCAGAGACTTTTAAAGATTGAATCAACTATTCATTGATTGGAAAAATTCTGCATTCGTTTTTGTGGCTCTCATCTTGTCAAGCAAGAACTCCATGGCATCACCCGGGTTTAATGAAGAAAGAAGTTTGCGTAAAATCCAGACTCTGTTGAGTTCATCTTCCCCTAAAAGCAGGTCTTCCTTGCGTGTGCCGGACCTGTTGATATCAATGGCTGGGTAAATTCTTCTATCTGCCATTTTCCGGTCAAGCACGAGCTCCATATTGCCAGTTCCTTTAAATTCTTCGAAAATAACCTCGTCCATCCTGCTGCCCGTCTCTACCAGGGCTGTAGCAATAATGGTGAGGCTGCCGCCTTCTTCAATATTTCTGGCTGCCCCGAAAAACCTTTTCGGCCTGTGCAGAGCTGTGGCCTCAACGCCACCAGATAAAATTCTTCCACTTGCCGGGGTTACGGTATTATATGCCCGTGCGAGCCGCGTAATACTATCGAGGAGAATCACAACATCTTTTTTATGTTCGACCAGGCGTTTTGCCTTCTGTATCACCATTTCCGCAACCTGGATATGTCTCTGGGGCGGCTCATCAAATGTGGAACTTACCACCTCGGCCTTGACGTTTCTCGACATATCCGTGACCTCTTCCGGACGCTCATCGATCAAGAGGACGATTAGGGTGATCTCCTTATGATTTTTTACTATGGAATTGGCAATTTTCTGCAATAAAACCGTCTTGCCAGTCCGTGGCGGCGCAACTATTAAGCCCCGCTGTCCCTTGCCGATTGGAGACATGAGATTCATTATGCGGGTAGAGAATTCATCTTTTTTGGCCTCCAGGTTTATTCTCTCGTTGGGGTGCAGCGGTGTCAGATTTGAAAACAGGGTTTTGTCTTTTGCTTTTTCAGGTGCCTCATAGTTGATGCTTTTTACCTTAAGTAAAGCGAAATAGCGTTCACTGTCCTTGGGAGACCTGACAATGCCTTCAACGGTATCACCCGTCCGTAAATTCAACCTCCGGATCTGAGACGGTGATACATATATATCATCCGGGCCGGGAAGATAATTATAAGCCGGTGCTCTCAAAAAGCCGAATCCGTCAGGGAGGATCTCAAGCACTCCTCTCCCGGTGACCATACCATTCTTTTCGTCTTTAGCCTGCTTTGCTTTTGCCTGCAGAATCGCAAAAATCAGCTCCTGCTTTCGCATGCCGCTGATACCTTCCACGTTATAATCCCGGGCAAGCTTGGTAAGTTCATTAATTTTCTTTTCTTTCAGTTCCGCTAAATCCATGCATCAGCTTCCTTTAATAATTTTTCTCCAATGCAATACATTTTATGCATTGCTCTTCTTACTCTTAAATCCTTTAATATTAAAATGTTCCAGGTCTCCCGGGAAAAAAGACAACCAACTGCGCACTATGCTGGTCAGGCACAAAACTATCTTTTTACAGCTTTAGGTATACTGTAACTCATCTGTTTATTTGAATTTTTATTTTACTTGAATAGTGCAATAATAGGTCGATAATGCTTCGTTAAATCAGTCACAGTTTTTTCTGTGCGGAAACAAGGCGGAATTGTTTTGTGTTATAGGAAATTTCATGTGAAAGTTGACAGATTAAAGAAAGGCGTCTTCTACTATTATAGGGAGTTATGATTTTTTTCTCTCTTCCAGGGGCAACAGCCCATACAGGTGGGGAAAATTTTAGAAACTTCACAAGGTAATTGTTATCATATTTTCATCACTTTTTACTGTCAAGCTTTTTTTCTTCTTCTTTCTCATTATTTTTGCTGCTAACCAAGAGGCATACCGGTGGAATGGTGCTCGCTGTTCCTGCTCAACAAGCCAGCCAGATGCTCCACTTGAATACTAGTTTCCTGCAGCGTTCCGCTATTATCAACAACATGATCTCCCCGCATCGCCTTTTCAGACAAGGATAGCTGACTTTCCATTTCTCTGACAGCTTCACTCCTTTCCACCCCGTCTCGTTCCATCAAACGGTTGAGGCACGTTGCATAATCAGCATAAACAACTACAACCGTATCAAAAAGTTTTTCCCATTGGACCTCATAAAGAAGAGGAACTTCAACAAGCACCTGGGAATTATTGTCCGATTCTAATATTTGATCCATTTGCGCAATGATTGTTCTTTTGACCAGTGGATGGATTACATTATTGACTTTCTGACGGAAATCCTCGTCGGCGAATAGATCTTTACGTAAAAGGGGTCTGTTTATATGCCCGTTTGGAGCAATATACCTCAATCCGAATTCCCTGGAAAATTTAGACCACCCTTCTGCATGGGGTTCCAAAAGTTGGCGGCAGACCTCATCTGCATCGATATGCACACAATGCAGCATTCCGGCAAGCATTCCAGCAACCCGGCTCTTTCCAGATGCAATACCACCCGTTAGCCCGATTTTTCTAATCATGGCACACGCCTTTTATGCGCTCATTGCTCCCGGCTGTTCCTGGGAGCTTTTGCTAGTGAAGCTTTTGCGACCTGAGTCTTGCAAGTAAGGCTTGCATATCCGGCCACACTGGCGATATAAACTCCAGCGGCTTCCCTGTTACAGGATGTGTGAAGGACAGGGCGTAAGCATGCAAACATTGCCGCTGGATGCAATATTTATCACTTGTTTCCTTCATTTGTTTGTTTCCATAAAGTGCATCACCGGCCACGGGATGTCCCAGATATGCCATATGAACTCGTATCTGGTGGGTACGTCCAGTTTCAGGTCGCACTTCAAGATAAGTCAAACGGTCTGGAAACTCTTCCAGGACCGACCAGCAGGTTACAGCCTCCCTGCCACCGTGTTGTAGTACAGCCATTTTTTTTCTATTGCTCCGGTGCCGCCCAATTGCTTGCGAGATACAGCCCTTTTGCGCTCCAGGTCTCCCCACTATAATGGCATGATATACCTTTTTAACCTGTCGAGTCTTAAAAAACTCAACAAGTCCATGGTGTGATTTATCATTTTTGGCAATGACCATTACCCCTGAGGTGTCCTTGTCAAGACGGTGCACAATACCTGGCCGTTCTATACCGCTTATGCCGGACAGGTTGTCACAGTGGGCAAGAAGGCCATGGACCAGTGTCCCCTTTTTATGCCCGAAAGAAGGATGCACAACGACTCCCGGCGGCTTGGCAATTATCAGTAAATCATCATCCTCATGGAGGACTGTAAAATCGACTTTCTCCGGTTTGATTGTCACCGGCTCAGGGGGTGGCAGCGTTAGTTCTATTATATCACCGCTCTTGAGACGATTTCCAGACTTGCTGGAACTGCCATTTAAAAAAACAAATCCATCACGAATAAGATTGCTCAGTCTACTGCGGCTGACATTGGCAACCATTTCAACAAGGTAATGGTCAAGCCGTTGACCTTCCCTTGTATTTGGCACAACAAGTCTTATAAGCTCTCCCTGAGCTACCTTTTTTTTCACTGCGGAATCAGTTTCTACCATGCTTAAGTCGGCAAATTTTCTTCATCTGGAAAACCCGTCAGCCTCATTTGTCTCTATCATCCCGATAAGAATTTTAAAAGAGGTGCATGAAGAAAACATTCATGCTCTGATGGGTAGATCCTTGATAAACAATACTGATCTTAGGTGTGTTTATCGGGAGAACGGACAAGTAATTTTTAGTTAGGATTTATTTATTGGATGAGACCTGGCAATCCGCTTTTAAGCCGTAAGCAGGATTGCCAGGTAGTCTCTTGTTTCCTGTTTTATACTTTCCTATAAAACTGATATTAATTTGAGGGATCTGAACCGATGATTGTTGCAAGAGCTGATTTTCTAAGTATCAGGAAAATATCTGCTCTATTTTCTCTTCCACCTTACATTCTTCAGTCTGATTAGCGATGGACAGTTCCTTAACCAGAAGGCTTTTGGCTGTATCCATCATTTTCCTCTCCCCATAAGATAAATCCTTATCTTCCTGGAGCAGGTAAAGATCCCGCAATACGGCAGCAACTTCGAAAACAGACCCGGTTTTGATTTTTTCCATATATTCACGATAACGTCGATTCCAGGTCTGTGCTCCAATTACAACATCTTTTTCCTGCAAGATGTCGAAAACATCATTTACCTCTTTGGGGGAAATTATGCTTCGCAGGCCGACATTTTTGCTTGTCGCTGTAGGGATCATGATCACCATGTTGTTTTTCAGGATTTTCATGACATAAAAAGATTGTTCACATTCACCGATCCTTCTGTGCTCAATTGACTCGATAACACCTACGCCATGAGCTGGATATACTGCCATTTGTCCTACGTCAAACACAATTCCTCTCCTTCATGTAAATATTACGCTACTGTTCACTAGAGAACCATTCGCTAGAGAACCATAGGGGAACTTCATGCATCAAAGGGACCCTGATGCGGTTTTCAAAACATAGAATTGACAATATAACATATAATTTCAAAAAACTCAAAGTTTGCTTTTTTATAGCTCCGGCACCATTTTTTTATCTGGCTCTCTCAAAAAATAACGTGTTATTCCTTTTGGTTAACCATGGTCATGGCTGCAGCGATTCCCTGCTGCAGGAAAATTCTTATGCCCTCCAACACGACAGACAATTTCTGCTCAATCATCTCTTTCTCATCATGATCGAACTTGCCCAGCACATATTTTTCTGGCGATACCGGGGCAGGAGGCCGACCAATACCGATTTTTAACCGGGGAAAATCCTTTGTGCCGAGTTGCTCGATTATTGACCGGATTCCCTTGTGGCCTCCATCGCCACCACCTGATACCAGTTTTATGCGTCCAAATTCCATATCAAGGTCATCATGGATGATGATGATGTTAGCTGGCTGCAGCTTATAAAAATGTGCCGCCTGTGCTACAGCCGTACCACTCAGATTCATGTACGTTTCAGGTTTCAGGAGGATAACAGACTCATCCCAGACAGTCGCCTTTGAAATTAAAGCCTTCCATTTGGAGTCTGTAAAGGTCAGCTTGTTTTTTCCTGCAAAGTAATCCAGCATCATGAAGCCGACATTATGCCTTGTTCCACTATACTGCTGCCCTGGATTGCCCAAGCCTACGATCAAATACATTGCATTAGGAACCTGTTGGAGGTTTTCGCTGTTTCTGGAAAAAATCTATGGCTTAAATGGCTGCAAAACAAAAAGGCCGGGAAAAAATGCTGCTCTTCCCGGCCCAATTTATTTATGTAAAAAGAAGTGAAGCCGATTAGTCCTCTTCGGAAGCAGCTGGCGGTTCAGACTCAGAAGAAGGTTCTGCACCTTCTTCAGCAGCCACAGCCTCCTCTTCCTCAATTTCCTCTTCCACGGCCTTGGGAGCAACAACTGAAACGCAGACTTTGTCAGGCTGATCTTCCAGTGTTACATTCTCCGGAATTTCTAAATCCCCACAAGTAATCCCATGACTTGTCAATTCGAGGGGAGTCACATCCACTGAAATCTCATCAGGGATAGCGAGTGGCATTCCTTTAATTTTTATCGTATGTGCCATAATGTTCAGGATACCGCCCATGTCAACCCCTTTTGCCGTGCCGGTATACACAACCGGAACATCCAAAACAATTTCCTTGTCCAGATCGATCTCGAAAAAATCGACATGCAGAACAGAATCTGTGATCGGGTCAGTCTGGATATTCTTAATAAGTACATGATGCTTCTTCTTCCCCTTTTCACCTTCAATATCAAGGCTCACAACAGCATTGTGGCCATGAAGTCGCAAGAGATCTCTGGTCAGCGTTTTCTTATCCATGGCAAGGGCTATGGGCTCTGATTTCTTCCCATACAGTATAGCGGGTGCGTATCCACTTTGCCTTAAACGGTGCGTCGCACCTTTGCCAAACTTCTGTCTTACTGCAGCAGTCATATCCTGTTGTATCATTGTTTTTCTCCTCCAAATAAATGATCAGAAAGTTGGTATATTCAATTTTCTGACTCTAGATATCCAAGTTAAATATTTTTGAATTGCTAACTATTCTTTTCCTTCTCCAGTATCTAAACAAAAAGAGAACTTACTGAATCTTCCGAATGGATACGTCGTATCGCCTCGCCCAATAGATATGACACAGAAAGGACCTTAATTTTTTTACATTCCTTTGCTTTGCCACGCAATGGAATAGTATTTGTAACGACAAGGGACTTTATCTCAGATGCTTCAAGCCGTTCAATGGCAGGGCCTGAGAGCACTCCATGGGAACAGCAGGCATGCACTTCTACCGCACCTGCTTCTTTCAGCATCGCTGCAGCGTTGCAAAGAGTGCCAGCTGTATCAACCATATCATCAAGCAATACAGCAGTCTTACCCTTGACATCACCAATGACATTCATGGCTTTTGACTCATTGGGACGGTCACGGCGCTTATCTATTATTGCCAAGTCAGCTTTTAACCTTTTGGCAAAAGCACGGGTTCTTTCCACACCTCCTGCATCCGGGGAAACCATGACAACATTTTTAAAATTCTCATTGATATACTTCAGCAAGACAGGCGCTGCATAAAGGTGATCGACAGGGATATTGAAAAAACCCTGAATCTGGCCGGCATGAAGATCCATGGCCAGCACCCGGCGCACCCCAACAACCATTAGCATTTCTGCGACAACCTTGGCCGTAATCGGTACACGTGGAGCCACTTTCCTGTCCTGTCTTGCATAGCCATAATAGGGCAAAACAGCGGTAATTCTCCTGGCAGAGGCGCGCCGCAGTGCATCAACCATGATGACAAGTTCCATCAGGTGGTCGTTTACCGGTGGACAGGTAGGTTGAATGATAAATACATCCGTACCCCGCACATTTTCACCAATTTCAATAAATATCTCACCGTCGCTGAATCTTCTCACTTCGACCTTTGACAAGGAGATCTTGAGATAATCACATATCTCTTTCGCCAGTTCCGGGTTGGCATTTCCTGAAAATACCTTGATAATGTTAGGCATGGCTTTTTTCGTATAGTATTTTATTAAATCGCTGCCACCAAAACTGTTCCAACCCCTCCACCTGTGGCAGATTATTTTTCTGGCTGGGGCGGGAGGATTCGAACCTCCGAATGCAGGAACCAAAATCCTGTGTCTTACCGCTTGACGACGCCCCAATGTGCCTTAAGTAATATAAGCCGCTCGAATGTCTCCGGTGGACCCGGCTCTGGCCCGCAGCATATGGAACGATTAAATTGAGACAAACAAATATTTAAATATATAATTTTAATTAAAGACAATCAAGGAATATACGGCCTGACAAGAAAAACGTTGTCACCATATTCTTTGGTAAACTGTACAAAACTGCGCTGCGCTAGTTCCTGCACGGCGAATAAACCAAACACAGTCGGACCACTGCCGCTCATGAGAGCCGTAACAGCTCCAGCCTTTTTTAATTCCTTCTTTATATCTCCTATCTGCGGATAACGGTTAATTGTAACCGCTTCGAGATCATTGCCTAGTTCTTCAAATAAGCCTGGGGAAACAATGTGGAAATCTCCGTCCATTTCCCGGCCCCGCGCTAAGATATATGGATTGGAGCAGGATGTCAACGGGAAATTCTCATACACCCATTTCGTGGAAACCGCAAAACCAGGATTCACCAGCAATATCCAATAATCCTTTATGGGTAATGCTTTCTGGAGACATTCGCCGATTCCTGTGGCCACTGCCCCACTGTAATCCTGCAAAAAAAACGGGACATCGGCCCCCAGCTGCAATCCAATATCCATTAGGAATTTCGGCTCCAGATCCGCAGCTAGGAGGCTGTTCAATCCAAGAAGCACCGCGGCGGCGTCACTGCTTCCGCCTCCCAACCCGGCCGCTACGGGTATCCTTTTCTCCAGAATAATGTGGATACCGGGCGTAATCCTGGCATTTGCAAAAAAAGCAAGAGCCGCCTTGAAAACAATATTTTTCCTGTCTTGAGGAACTGCGCGGCCCTGACAGGACAAGGAAACAGACTTCCCTTGCCTAGATAGATGCAGAATATCAAAAAGTCCAATCTTCTGCATCAGGCTTTCAATCTCATGAAAGCCGTCAGAACGACGGTTCAGTATTTTCAGGAAAAGATTGATCTTAGCCGGAGCCATCAGGGTTAGGCCTTGACCCTTCACTGTTGGGGAGGTTTGTCTCACGAATTGCGGGTCAGCCTATTGAAAAGCTCGGCATGTGATGCGTAGAATATTTTTTATCCAAGGCTTATTTTTTTTTATCTGCTTTGGCGACATAGCGCATCTTAAGATCGTAAAGAATGTGCTTTAATATATCCTGCTCTTCACCGTTTAAATTGCCTTTAGTTTTATCCTCTATCAACTTAAGTGTATCAATAGTATGTTTGGCCAGGACAAGATCTAGATTTTTCTCACCGGTGGCAGGGTCGCTTATTTCCCCAAGGTGAAAAAGGGCTGAGGTGTTTAGCGACATGACAAAGGCTGTAAAAGTTACCTCCGGCATGACACATTGGCCATCCCTTCTTACTTGGCCTTCAGGGCACGGTTTGCATTCTTCCTTCTTCTCCATGCAACTCACCTCAATCTTATTCAATTTACAGTTACAGCTTCATCCTTATATTTCGGCGTAATGGGGAAGCACCAGAGCCATGGCATCATCAATATATTCAAGCTGCTGTACCGTTTTTAACAGTTCCTTGGTGATCATATTGTCGGTATTGAGCAGGATAATATTTCGTCCCTGCTCCTTCTCGCGGCCAACGGTCATTCTTGAAATATTTACATCATACTTACCCAAGGTTGTACCAAGAGAACCAATAACTCCCGGCACATCCTTGTTGTATACAAAAAGCATGGGACCGGTGGGAAGCGCCTCCAACCGGAAGGTGTTCATTCTTACCAGCCGCGGTTCGTTTTTGCCGAAAACGGTTCCAGCCAACATATTTTCCCCTTCCGTTGTCTTGACTCGAATCGAGAGCAGGCTTGTAAAATCGTCGGAATGAGCAGTTCTTGATTCAACTACCCGTATACCTCTTTCCTTGGCAATAAGGGGAGCATTGACATAATTCACAGCATCCTGCAGGATTGGTGTGAAGAGCCCTTTGAGAAATGCCACGGTGACAGGGCCTGTTGTCAACTCTTCAAATTCACCGATGTATTCCAGGTTGACTTCTTCCACGCCGCCCTTGGCAATCTGCATATGAAAAGAGCCCAGCATTTCTGCCAGTGTGAGATAAGGACCAACCTTGGAAAGCACATCGCTGCTTACAGAAGGGACATTCACTGCATTGCTCACCACCCCGGTTCTGAGGTATTCACTCATCTGTTTGGCAATGGCAACCGCGACATTTTCCTGGGCCTCACTGGTTGAAGCTCCAAGATGCGGGGTACAGATGAAATTTTCCAGACCAAGTAAAGGACAGTTTTCCTTTGTGGTCGGTTCAACTTCGAAAACATCCAGGGCAGCACCGGCTATCTCGCCGGTGGTGAGCGCTTCGTAAAGAGCCACCTCATCAACTACACCACCGCGGGCACAGTCAATAAACATGGCATCCTTTTTCATACTCTTAAACTGCGCTTTCGAAATAAGATGCCTGGTGTCCTTGGTCATGGGCACATGTACAGAAATGAAATCTGATTTCTTGCAGACCTCATCTATGGTCGTCAGTTCCACACCGAGTTTCTTTACAAGTTCCTCAGGCATATGGGGATCATAGGCAATCACTTTCATTTTCAAGCCCTGGGCCCTGTCGGCCACTATACTGCCAATTCTTCCAATGCCTATGATTCCCAGAGTTTTGCCGGTCAATTCACGTCCCATGAACTTTTTCTTTTCCCATTTTCCTTCCTTCATGGAGGCAGTGGCCTGGGGGATATTCCTTGCCAGGGATACCATCATGGCTATGGCATGTTCCGCTGCAGTGGTGGCATTGCCGTCCGGAGCATTCATTACTACAATGCCATGCTTGCTCGCCGCTGCCACATCAACATTATCAAGACCTATACCGGCACGGCCCACAACTTTAAGGTTAGTCGCAGCTTCAATAATTTCCGCTGTCACCTTAGTTGCACTCCGTATAACCAGTCCCTCGTATTCCGGGATTATTTTTTTCAGATCCTCGGATGCCAAACCTGTTTTAATATCCACCTCTAAACCGTCATCCAGGAGGATCTGTGCTCCAACAGGTGCTAAATTGTCACTTATAAGAACCTTCATTGTTTCTCCTTTATTCATCCAGCAAACACCCGTCCATTCCAGCCGGGCCAAATCACTGTTTAATTTTCATTCAGGGGCTAAGCCTGAGGGTTTAAATAATCATTTCCCCAAAATGAGCTTTCTTAAAAGGAACGCCCTAAAGACTCAAAAAGGTAAAAATGTTATTAAAACAAGTCAAGAAAAAGCTTTAAAATGATTTAAGTAAATATTTCAAACAAATTATGAGGCCTTTCACTTTTTAATTGTTTCTTTCTTTCCCCTACTTCATACTAATATAATCGCTTTTTCCGCTCTTTATGCCTATTGAATGTATTTTTAAAAAGATTTATATACAGCAACCTTAAGAAATACACTCTTAATAAAATTACCAGCCCGTCCAGAGGTGAAAATTTCATACAGGAGATAATAATGCCAGAAATCAGACTGCGATTTCCCCCCAGTCCAACAGGTTATCTGCACATAGGTGGTGCCAGGACTGCCATTTATAACTGGCTCTATGCCAGAAAAAATAACGGCAAACTCATTCTGAGAATTGAGGATACCGATGTTGAGCGTTCAACTAAAGAATCTATTGACGGCATTATCGATGGCCTCAACTGGCTTGGTATAACCTGGGACGAAGGTCCCTACTTTCAATCTGACCATATCCAGGAACATATAGCGACAGCCCAAACTTTGATAGCAACAGGTCATGCTTACAAATGTTTCTGTGCCAAAGAAGAGCTTGATGCAAAAAGACAGGGTGCCGTGTCAAACAAGATTACTTACCAGTATGACCGGACCTGCCTGAATCTGAGCCCCGAAGAAATCACCCGGAAAGAGGCGCAAAACATTCCCCATGTCATCCGCTTCAAGGTGCCAGCCGGTAATGGATCAGTTGTTTTCGAAGACAAGGTCTACGGCCGCATAGAAAAAGCATACAGGGACATTGAGGACTTTGTCATCATCCGCTCAAACGGTACTCCACTCTACTTGTTAAGCAATGTGGTCGATGATATCCGCGACCGCATCACCCATATTATCCGGGGCCAGGATGGTCTCGGCAATACCCCCCGCCAGGTCCTCATTTATGAAGCCTTAAGCGCACCGGTGCCAGTCTTTGCCCACATGTCTCTCACCCTTGATCCCCAGAAAGCAAAGATATCCAAACGGTCCCACGGCGAGGTGGTAACGGTTCAATTCTATAAGGAGAATGGCTTTCTCCCGTGGGCTCTGGTAAATTTCCTTGTGCTTCTGGGTTGGTCACCATCCAGTGACCAGGAAATTTTCAGCAAAGAGGAACTGATTGACATCTTTTCATTGGAAGGTCTCAATAAGGCCAATTCAATATTCAACTATACCAAGGACGACCCCAAGTTTATCACAGACCCCAAGGCCCTTTCCATCAATGCCCATTACCTCCGCACCATGCCGATCACGGATCTGCTTCCCCTGGTAAAAAAGGAACTGACTGCAGCTAATCTTTGGGATGCGGCTTACGAGGGTGAGAATAAAGAATGGTTCCTGAACACCATTGATCTTATCCGCAGCAGGTTTCATACCCTAAAGGATTTCTCCGGCCCCGGCAGGGCCTATTTCAGCGACACGTATACATGGGAGCCGCAGCCGGTGAAAAAGAACCTGGAAAAATTTGAAAACATACCGGAGTGGCTTGGAATTCTGGCAGACCGGTTCGAGCAGTTAGCCGATTTCACTAAGGAAAATGCCGAAAGGGTAACCAGAGACCTTGCAGATGAACTTGAGATCAAGGCAGGCATCCTTATCAATGGTACAAGGACAGTGTTGACTGGCCAGGCCGCAGGTGCCGGGCTTTTTGACGTGCTAATGGCCATCGGCAGAGATCGGGTGATAGCACGGCTTAAAAAATTCAGCCAGGAAGGTTTATCCTGAAAAAGAAGAGAGGGGCAAATTCTCTGCTTTACCCAAAAATTATTCTGCAAGCGACAGAATCTGTGTTATATTTAAGTGATAAAAATTATACAATGCAGCAGGGAACTTAAATGCACTGGCTTCTCATCTTCCTTATCATCGTTGCTGCCCTCTATGTATTTGCTGCCATCAACATGCGCATGGCATGCAAAAACCTATATGGCTGAGGCAAGAAAAAATCCCGGTCCGGGATATTCAGCACCCTTTTCCCTCCCAGGAAAGCGTCACCTTCAAAAAAGAATCAAATCTAGTCTGAATTCTTGAGAAGCGCTTCTGCTTCTTCCTTAAAATCCTCGCGCACCATCAAGCGCGCCCCAAACGGCAGAGGTGCAAGTCGATGCGCCTGCTCACCATGAAAATAGTAATCAATTCCGGCCTGGTCCAGGTTGGACTTGATAAACGCGATCTCCCCTTCAGTAAAGACTGTGGCAAGTTGAACATATCCCGGTTTCCCTTTCTCTTCCGGGAGAACCTCAACAAGGTTCCTATCACAATCTTCGCATCTGAAAAAACCTTCCCTGAATTCGGCCCTGCAAGATGGACAGTACATAGCCAGCCTCATATGTTTTAAAAATACTTTTCTAAAATCTTTTCTTTTCTGCGCGCAGGGTTATAATATTGCTTATCCAGCTTAAGCATTATCATATACTATTTGTTGAATTTTGTACCCCAAAAACCGGGAGGGTTAACATGAAACGCTTAATTTTCGCTCTTTTACTGTTGTTATACTGGAACACTCAAGCTGCCGCAGCCATAATCGGAGAACCTGTCTCATACAAAGCCGGGGAATTTGTCATGCAGGGATACCTGGCCTATGATGACAGTATCGCGGAGAAAAGACCGGGAATCCTGGTGGTACATGAATGGTGGGGGCATAACGAATATGCCCGTATGAGAGCCAGGATGCTGGCTGAACTCGGTTATACGGCGTTGGCCGTAGATATGTATGGTGAGGGCAAAGAGGCGGAACACCCTGATGACGCCGGGAAATTCGCAGCCGAAGTAAGACAGAATATGGCCGCAGCAACGCAGCGTTTTATTGCTGCAATGCAGGTTCTGGAAAAACACCCGACAGTTGATCCACAACATATTGCTGCAATCGGCTACTGCTTCGGCGGAGGAGTCGTTCTTGAGATGGCGCGGCAGGGACTTGACCTGGATGCAGTCGTCAGTTTTCACGGTTCATTGGCAACAAGCAACCCCGCAACCCCGGGGGTAATTAAAGCCAGGATACTCGTCTGCGACGGAGCTGATGACAAAATGAGCACACCGGAACAGATCCAGGCTTTCCTCCTGGAAATGAAAGCTGCCGGTGCGGACTATACATTCATTTCATATCCTGGTGCCAAACACAGCTTTACCAACCCCGGCGCCGATATTTATGCTGAAAAATTTAATATACCGGTCGGATACAATGCAGAGGCTGACAAAAAATCCTGGCAAGATATGCAGGAATTTCTGAAGGATTCGTTTGCAAAATAGTCGCTGAGCATATTGATATTGAGTTTGGCGGCCGTTTGGTCTATGATGCCAGCCCTTCAATAATGAAAATTGAGAATTTAACATTAAGACTTAAGAATGATCACCCTGCTTGACTACGGGGCCGGCAACGTCAGATCCGTGCGTAATGCCATCAGGAAACTTGGTTTTGCTGTAAAGGATGTTGCCACTCCGGATGACATACTCCAGGCAGAAAAACTGATTTTCCCGGGCGTGGGCAGTTTCGGAAGTGCCATGCTGCGCCTCGCCCAATTAGGCTACCTTGAGCCCCTCATTCAATATATCACAGATGACCGGCCCTATCTTGGTATCTGCCTGGGCCTGCAAACCCTATTTGAGAGCAGCGAGGAAGCACTTGGTGTTGACGGCCTTGGCATTATTAAGGGGATTATCAAGCGTTTTGACAACCCTTCCCTTTCCATCCCCCAGATGGGCTGGAACGGCATTAACATCCAAAAACCCTCTTCACTCTTTGTTGGCTACCGACAGGAGAAACTTTACTTTGTCCATTCTTACAGGGCTGTCCCCTCTTTGCAAAACAAAGATTGGATATTAACCACCACCAATTACGGCGACGAGTTCATCAGCGGTGTCCAGAAAGGCCGGGTCACCGCTTTCCAGTTCCATCCCGAAAAAAGCGGTGATGCCGGGCTGAACATCCTGAAAAATTTTCTCTCAGGGTCCGTGCTTAATAAATCCATGCCGGCCGCACTAATAAGCGACGGCCAACCTACCCAGCTGGCCAAGCGGATCATTGCCTGCCTGGATGTACGTACCAATGACCGGGGTGACCTTGTTGTTACCAAGGGAGACCAGTATGACGTCCGTGAAAAAGGCGAAGTCAGAAACCTGGGCAAGCCGGTGGAACTGGCCCGGAGATATTTCGAGGCAGGGGCCGACGAGATAACCTTTCTCAACATTACAGGCTTTCGCGATTTTCCCATGAAAGACCAGCCCATGCTGGAAGTCTTACAAAAAACCTCAGAAAATGTTTTTGTACCGTTGACCATCGGCGGCGGCATCCGGGAATACACTGACAGTGAAGGCAAATATTACTCAGCCCTCGACGTGGCTTCAGAATATTTCCGCTCCGGCGCAGATAAGATATCCATCGGCAGCGATGCCGTATATATTGTCGAGGATTACCTGAAAGCAAATACTAAGACAGGCAAAAGCTCCATTGAGCAGATCTCCATGGTTTATGGCAACCAGGCTGTTGTTATATCCATTGATCCGCGCCGGGTTTACGTACAATCCCCTGATGACACCGGGCACAATACCATCAGGACGGAATTTCCCGGACCCAACGGCGAACAATATTGCTGGTATCAGTGCACCGTAAAAGGTGGAAGAGAGGGTCGTGACGTTGATGCATTACAGTTAGCCCAGGTATGTGAAAAACTTGGTGCTGGAGAGATATTACTCAACTGTATTGACAAAGATGGTACGAATAGTGGTTTTGACATTGAACTTTTGAAACATATTAGCGAAAACGTTTCCATACCGGTCATTGCCTCTTCCGGTGCCGGAAAGGTTGAACACTTTAGTGAAGTCTTTGAGAAGACCGATGTGGAAGCAGCTTTGGCTGCTGGTATATTCCACAGGGAGGAGGTGGCCATTGAGGCGGTTAAGCAGCATATGAGGAAGCGAGGAATAGAGACGCGATAAACGTTTGATTTGGGACACATTATGAGAGAGCCAAATTTAGATTTAGAGACAGATGATAACCAAAGGGTTATCCTTGTTGTTGAATGTCAGGAGTGCGGAGATAAATCAAGGTTTTTGCTGGATGAAGTTTTCCCTGGAACATCAGTTCTCTGTAATTGTGGTGGGGTTTTAAATCTTTCAGATGATAGTCTTAAATCAATCCAACAAAAGTTAGAGAACATTAAGAAGACATAGGCCGAGAATATTAGGAATAGAGACACGATAGATAGTGATCATCAACTGAGGAGAGTGCTTTAATGCGCATCAGAATATTTCTCATTATTGCCCTGCTGCTGTCATCAGCCGCCGTCTGGGCGCAGAATTTCAATATAGCTGATTTGACTGCAGATGAGGTGAAAAAACGGATCGAACAGCCGGAAAAGACGCTGATTGTTGACACACGAACAGAGGAAGAATACAGGCAGGGACATATTCCGACTGCCGTCAATATTCCTCCACAGCAATTCACCTCGATCGGGAACCATTTGCCGCAAGACAAGAGCCTGCCCATCATTTTTTACTGTCGGGGGTACAGTTGAGGATTATCCCCTGAAGCCGCAGTTGCGGCTCATGCAGAGGGCTACACCAATATCTTTACTTTTCGGGGCGGTTTCCCTGAATGGACCTCACGTGGGTATCCCATCGCAAAGCCGTGAGGAAGCATTGAGTGATAGAAATAGAGACGCGATAAAGCTGAGTTGAGCAGCTTGCCTGCTCCTACGAAACTTATGCCCTTGCGGTATAGATAGTGTTAGTAACAGTGTCCATTGAAAAAGGCCCCTTCCTGAGGATATTTGGGAGGGGCCTTTGTTTTTGTATATGTTTCTGATAGATATGTAAGAAAATATTAAGTTATTAGGCACATTAATATCAAATGAATGGCACAGCAAATAAATTAAGAGAAATTGGATTTGATGAATGGTTCCTGGAAACTATTTTCCCGGAACAGCTGGAACAATTTGATTTGGCAAGAGTAATAGCTGTTCACAAAGATAGATACACTTTGAGCAACGGTGAAGTTGATATTCAATCAGAATTGATTGGAAAAATAATCTTTAGTGCTTCATCCCCTTTAGATTACCCGGCAGTAGGGGATTGGGTCCTTGCCAATTTCTTTAATGAGAATACATTCTCCATTATACACCAAATCTTACCTCGAAAGTCTTTACTTAAAAGAAAAACACCCGGAAGAAAAGTTGATTTCCAGTTGATTGCTTCCAATATCGATGTCGCATTCATTGTACAATCTCTGAATGAAAACTTTAACCTACGGCGGCTTGAACGTTATCTTGTCATGGTTAACGAAAGTGATATCCGACCAATTGTGCTTTTGAGCAAGAGTGACCTGCTTCCATTGGAAGATACCAAAAGCAGGATTGCAGATATCCATAAAATTATGCCCCGTTTGGAAGTGATACCTTTCAGTAATGAAAATGAATCCGGCATAGACAGTGTAAAAGAAATTATGAAACCCGGCCTGACGTATTGCCTATTGGGATCATCAGGAGTAGGCAAAACGACTTTAATAAATAACCTCATTGGTGAATCAATATTAAAAACTAAAACGGTCAGCAAAAAAGAGAGTAAGGGCAGGCATGCAACTACACATAGACAATTAATTAAGCTGGATAGCGGAGCAATGATAATTGATACACCAGGAATGAGAGAACTGGGAAATTTCTCAATAGAAATAGGGCTTGATGAAACATTTTCTGAGATAAAAATTCTTTCAGAAAAATGTCATTTCAACGATTGTACTCATGTGGGCGAAAAAGGTTGTGCTGTGCTTGAAGCTATAGAAAACGGTCAGTTATCTGATGAACGTTATAAAAATTATATAAAGATGATCAAGGAGTCCACCTACAATGAAATGTCATATTTGGAAAAAAGAAGAAAAGACAAGCAGTTTGGCAAGCTCTGCAAAAATGTGATGAAGAGTAAAAAGAACCGGAATAGCACCTGAAAATGTATTTTCTGGACTCCAATATTGAAGCTGTTAAAGAGCATTTGAGAGAGGAATTGTGACGCGATAAAGCTGAGTTGGGCAGCTTGCCTGCTGTACGAAATTTATGCCCATGCGGTATAAATAGTGACACTATCAGTTCACATTTAAAAGGCCTTTTCCGATGACACTTGGGAGGGGGTTTTTTATGCGCTAAACTGTAGTTTTTTGAAAAT
>Ga0209742_10000177_pt1 | contig 37113 bp, 44 predicted proteins | sample DeeMarSeWOR38_10_FD_187462 | JGI IMG/M metagenome (GOLD analysis project Ga0209742, IMG submission 187462) | Marine sediment microbial communities from White Oak River estuary, North Carolina - WOR-3-8_10 (SPAdes) (version 2) | ecosystem: Environmental > Aquatic > Marine > Intertidal zone >...
CCTCCGGCAACTGGTAGATCTCGCTAACACCGTCGCGATCCGGTACCAGGATGGTCCAGGGGTAATTGGCGTCACGCATCAGTAGAATGCGGCACAAGGTAAAGCGCCCGAGTTCGACGGTGTCCTGGGCGAGTTGGGGATGAAGTGTTGCCATGTGTATCTGTGCCTGCTGCTGACTAATGCCTGGTTCGGGAAACTGTTCCAGTAATCCGGTTAGTAGTGCGGTGGTGGCGGCTCATCACTGGCTGATCCGGCCGGTCCCGATGACACCTCCTGGAGGATCGCCCGGAGACGATCCAGCTCGTGCTGCAATTGCTCGATCAGCTTCTGCTGCTCGAGATTGCTCCGCGTGAGGCTGTCTATCGCCGCTTCCTGATGCGTTAACCGGATCTCCAGATCTGTTACGCGTGATTCCAGTGCCATTACCGTATTTCCATCCAGTGTTGAGATCGGGAAGGGATGCTATCATCCGGTGAGACCTAATAATAACATCGGGACAGAACCGGAATCTTCGCCCGTGACGCGCCTAAACACGATTTACCTCATTCTTGCCGCGGGCATCGCCGTCTGGGTGATCGTTATTTTCAATCGCCTCGTGCGCGACAAGAACCGGGTACTGGCGGCCTGGAGCGACATCGACGTGCAGCTGAAACGCCGGCACGACCTGATTCCCAAGCTCGTTGACGCCGTCAAGCAGTATGCCGCCTTTGAAAAGGCGACCCTGGAGGGGGTCACCGCGTTACGTACCCGCGCCGAACAGGTTCAGGATCTGGGCGAACTCGGTAAACTCGAGTCTGCCATCAGCAGTGACGTTCGCCGGCTGATTGCGGTGGCCGAACAGTACCCGGACCTCAAGGCCAACCTGAGTTTCCTGGATCTGCAGCAAAACATCTCCGACGCGGAAAATCATATCCAGATGGCACGTCGCTACTACAATGGCTCGGTACGCAATCTCAATACCCGCATCGATTCGTTCCCCGACATGATCGTCGCCCGGTTGTTTGGATTCCAGCCGCGCGATCTATTCGAAATGGAAGACAAATGATTCGCTGTCGCCCCCTGCGTTGCGTTCACGCCGCCCTGCTTCTGGCGTTGCTGCTGCTTTCCGCCAACGCCTCTGCGGTTGAGGAGATCCTGGGCTTCCACAGTGACATCACGGTGAACCGGGATGGCACCATGACCGTGCGCGAAACCATCGCGGTAAAGGCGGAAGGCCGTAAAATCAAACGCGGCATCTATCGCGATTTTCCCACCACGTACAAGGACAGACTGGGAAATCGTTACCAGGTCAGCTTTGATGTCATCCGCGTGGAACGCAATGGTCAACGCGAGGACTATCACACCAAGGCGCAGAGCAATGGCATTCGCGTCTACTTCGGCCATAAAAACCGTTTTCTCTCCCACGGCGAACATGAATATGTGCTGACTTACCGCACCAGTCGCCAGCTGGGATACTTCAAAGATCATGACGAGCTGTACTGGAACGTTACCGGCAACGGCTGGGACTTTGTCATCCAGACGGCCAGCGCATCGGTACAATTGCCGACGTCAGTCGATCCTTCCACCATCCGCATAGAAGGTTATACCGGTTCGTACGGAAGTAGCGGACAGGACTACCAGGCCGCGGTCGAGAACGGTCGCGCCGAATTCATCACCACGCGCAGCCTCGGTCCGCGGCAAGGCCTGACCATTGTCACCCTATGGCCCAAGGGTCACGTGACCGAACCCACCGCCGCCGAAGAGGTGGCATACGTGTTAAAGGACAATCGTCACCTTGCGATCATGCTTGGCGGACTGGCGCTGGTTTTTATCTACTACCTATTTGTCTGGTCCAGGGTGGGTCGAGACCAGCCGGAAGGTGTAATCGTACCGTTGTATTTCCCGCCAAAGGGCTACTCCCCGGCCTCCATGCGGTTTGTCCGTAATCGCGGCTATGACGACAAGGCGTTTGCCGCCGCGTTGGTCAACCTTGCGGTCAAGGGCGCCATCAGCATTGATGAAACCGGGGACACGTTTACGATCCGACGTATTGCAGACGCGCCCGACGTGGAGAAAGCAGCTGGCGAAAACGCGTTGTTAAAAAAACTGTTAGGTAGCAGAAAAAAGATCGATCTGGAAAAATCCAGCCACGCCACCATTTCCGCCGCCATCGACGCGCACAAAAAATCACTGAAGCGCGACTACGAGCGGATCTATTTTGTGAAGAACAGCGGCTGGATCGTGCCCGGCGCGTTGCTGTCCATCGTGGTTTATTTGATTGGTCTTTTTAACGGCCCGACAGATACCGCTGGGCCGCTCACGTTTATGACCTTCTGGTTATCGATCTGGTCGGCCGTGGTTTATTTCTTGATTGTGAACCTGGTCAAGGCCATTCGCCGTGGCGGCATCGGCGGCATCGTGCATGCACTGATCATGGCTGGCGGATTCGGTTTCTTCGAAATAATGGGCATCTGGATGTTTTCCCAGTTTGCCTCACTCTCCGTCGTTGTCATGCTGCTGGCAATCGTCGGTGTCAATGTCGTGTTTTATCACCTGCTCCATGCCGATACCCGTGCCGGCAGAACGCTCCTCGACAAGGTCGAGGGCTTTCGGGAATACCTGGAAGTGGCAGAGAGCGAAGAACTGAAGTTCAAGGGCGCGCCTACCAAGACCACCGATCTGTTCGAAATGTACCTGCCTTATGCGCTGGCGCTGGACGTTGAACAACAGTGGGGGGAGCGCTTTAGCAGTATCTTTGAGAAGCTGAAACGCGACGGAACCGAGTACCAGCCGGGCTGGTACCACGGCCATCACTGGCATCACCACAATATCGGCACGTTCACCAGCGCCATGGGCAGCTCCCTGGGATCCGCGATTTCGTCATCATCAACGGCGCCCGGCTCTTCCTCCGGTGGTGGCGGTGGCGGATTCTCTGGCGGTGGTGGTGGTGGTGGCGGTGGCGGCGGATGGTGACGAACGCACTCAATTCGTGGCAGCATCGTAAAAATATCTATGAGTAACTTCGACACCTTCATTAGTGCGCTTCAGCGACTGCTGTCTGCCCTGTTCCTCCGCGACCTGGCAAGGCGCGTTGCAAACTATCGACGATCGACATCGGCGACCCCGGAAAAGGAACTGGCGGCCGCACTGGACAATCTTATTGATAGCTCGCTTGCCAACGCCACGCACAGTAACCAGCCCGATGCCACGAGTAACGATTCGCCTGCCACACAATCGCCGACACGCCCGGTCAAATCGTCGTCGGCTGAGTCACGAAAGACACTTGCGGGAGAGGATCATCCCGAAGAAACGGCACAGGATCGGAATCCGGCGACGAGAACCCACCATATTGCTAACGGTCTCGGACGGAAACTGTGGTCCAGCTCGCTGGAGCATATTCATGCAGCACATCGCTACGCACTTAAGGGCGACAGCACCAACGCAAAACTGCACACGACCATTGCCAAAGAGGCCATCAAAGATGCCTCACGTTACCTGAGTGATGACGAATACGAGGGATTTGTTGCCCAGATCAGGGCTGAGCTCCGCAGTCTTCCCGAATAGGGTGATGCTTCACTAAATTGCCGGAGTCGATATCAGACGTCGTCGGTGTCCATCTGCCCGCTGAGGCGACGGCGGATATGCGACCAGGAAAGGCCTGTGCTCAGCACCATGGCGATAAGAATTTCCACCAGGTAGGTGATAACGCGAATGTTATCGACTGACACCAGCCCCACATCGACGATCAGCCAGATCAGTGTGCCGAAGAAAGCGGTTGCCAGGATGAGCCCGATCAAACCCAGCGATCGCATCGCCGCGCGAATATAAATTGCCCAACCGACAACGAGCAGGATGCCGGCAAAGGCCTTGAGTGCGGTGACGGTCGGAAAATTGTTCTTGATCCAGTGAAAGTAGGAATAGCCTTCGGGATTGTAGGTGGCGAATACCAGCACCAGCCCTGCGACGAAGCGAAGCAGAAAGCCCTGCCAACCGATATCGATCGTTCGCGTCACGGTTCTCTCCCGTTGTCCCTGCTGGCTGCTGTCAGTCATTGGCGTTATTCCTCTTTACCCAAGTCTAATGGTAATCCGTAATGCGAAATGGCTCCAGTGTCACACTGACCACCTGCTTGTTCAGCAATTCAATCTCACCGCGATAGCGTGTGCTGCCATCGCTGCTGAATTCAAACAGATAGTTACGATACAGGGAGATTCGGCCACGCGGGCCACGACGTAACGCGGTCTGTCGGAGCACAACGCTGTCATCAAGAAACGTCACGCCGTCCTGAAGGCAGCGTGTTTTGCCGGCCTGGTGCGCCAGTTCTTTTGCCCGCAAGGCATCCAGCCAGTAGAAGAAGGCTAGCGCCGCGATCACAACCAGAATGAACTGAACCGGTGTCATCGCGGGTATCGCACCGGTTCGGGTTACTCCAGACCCTGGCTGCGAAGATAGTCCTCGTAGTTGCCGCCAAAGTCGACGATCCCGTCCGGCTTCATATCAATGATCCGGGTCGCCAGTGAGGACACGAACTCGCGATCATGACTGACAAAAAACAGTGTACCGGGGTAATTTTCCAGCGCCAGGTTCAGCGATTCGATCGATTCCATGTCCAGGTGGTTGGTCGGCTCGTCCATCACCAGTATGTTCGGTTGCTGCAGCATCAGCTTGCCGAAGAGCATGCGTCCCTCTTCGCCACCGGAAATGACCTTGACCGATTTCTTGATCTCGTCCTGGGAAAATAACAGGCGCCCGAGGGTGCCGCGGATCGCCTGCTCGTCATGTTCCGGCTGACGCCACTGCTCCATCCATTCCATGAGGGACATGTCTTTTTCAAAGGCCGAGGCATGGTCCTGAGCAAAGTAACCGATGTCGGCGTTTTCCGACCACTTGATGGTGCCGCCCTTCGGCGCCAGGTCATTGACCAGTGTGCGCAACAATGTCGTCTTGCCGATTCCGTTTGGCCCGATGACGGCAATGCGCTCCCCTACCTCGACCGTCATCGTCAGGTTCTCGAACAGGGGTTGATCATAACCGTTGGCCAGCCTTTCCACTTCCAGCGCCAGGCGATGCAGTTTCTTTTTTTGGTCGAAACGAATAAACGGATTCTGGCGACTGGACGGCTTGATCTCTTCAAGCTTGATCTTCTCGATCTGCTTGGCACGTGACGTCGCTTGTCGAGCCTTGGAAGCATTGGCAGAGAAGCGACTGACGAAAGTCTGCAACTCGGCTATCTGCGCCTTCTTCTTGGCATTGTCGGCGTACATACGCTCACGCGCCTGTGTCGCTGCCGTCATGTACTCATCGTAATTGCCGGGGTAGATCCGCAGTGCACCGTAATCCAGATCTGCCATGTGAGTACAAACACTGTTCAGGAAGTGGCGATCATGGGAAATGATAATCATGGTGCTGTTGCGGTCGTTGAGCACTCCTTCGAGCCAGCGAATGGTATTGATATCGAGGTTATTGGTAGGCTCGTCCAGCAACATGATGTCCGGGTCGGCAAACAGTGCCTGTGCCAATAGCACGCGCAGCTTCCAGCCTGGGGCAACGGCACTCATGGGGCCATTGTGCTGTTCGATCGGGATTTCCAGGCCTAGCAACAACTCGCCGGCACGCGCCTCCGCGGTGTAGCCATCAAGCTCGCCAAACTTGATTTCCAGGTCGGCCACCTGCATGCCTTCCTCTTCACTCATTTCCGGGAGTGAATAGATCCGGTCGCGTTCCGCCTTGACCTCCCACAACTCCTTGTGGCCCATGATAACGGTATCGAGCACCGTGTACTCTTCAAAGGCAAACTGGTCCTGACGTAATTTGCCAATGCGCTCGCTCGGGTCGTAGATGACGTTGCCCGAGGTTGGCTCCAGGTCACCGCCGAGGATCTTCATAAACGTGGATTTTCCACAGCCATTGGCGCCGATGAGGCCATAACGGTTGCCTTCGCCAAACTTGACGGAGATATTCTCGAACAGGGGCTTGGCCCCGAATTGCATGGTGATATTTGCGGTTGAAATCAAAGTTCTGGTCCGGCAAGTGGTTACAAAAATGCGGGCGCATTGTCGCACAAGTGGCGAAGGGTTTGCGACAGCGGGAGAAAGTTTTTAGTCGTGGTTGATCGTGACCTTCCGGCGCAATAGCTTGTTTTTACCGCGCCGGGTCTTCTCATCCACCCGTTTTTCCTTCGCCGCGCGAGTCGGTTTGGTCGGTTTTCTGGTCCTGGGTGTCACCGCAACGCTTCGAATCAGCTCGCGCAGGCGCTCGAGAGCAGCCTCCCTGTTCTTCTCCTGGCTGCGATACTGCTGTGATTTCATGACAATGACGCCGTCGCGGGTAATGCGATGGTCCTTGAGTTTGAGCAGCCGGTCCTTGTAAAAATCAGGCAGGCTCGATGCGCGAATGTCGAACCGCAGGTGAACCGCGGTCGAAACCTTGTTCACGTTCTGGCCGCCGGCGCCCTGCGCACGGATGGCGCTAAGTTCGATTTCGCTCTCGGGAATACTGACGTGGGTAGAGATTCTTAGCATCGGCAATGAGTGTAGTTAGCAATGCTGGCCCGCGACATAACCCGAGGACCAGGCCCACTGGAAATTGTAACCGCCCAACTCTCCGGTGACATCAACAACTTCTCCGACGAAGTACAATCCCGGGTGTGCCTTGCACTCCATGGTCTTCGACGACAGGCCGTCGGTACTGACTCCGCCAAGCGTGACTTCGGCCGTTCGGTAGCCTTCGCTGCCGGCAGGCTTAAGCTGCCAGGCATTCAGACTCGTCGCCAGTTGAACCAGCAGTTTGTCGGGGAACTCAGCCACCGGGATATCGGAATAACTCGGCCACCAAAGCAGTCCCAGTTCGGCCACCAGTTTCGCCGGTAACTGGCGTGCGAGTAGCGTGCGCAGCAGCGCCTTCGGGTGATCCTGCTTGAACGACTTGAGCAGTTGCCTGGCATCGATGCCCGGCAGCAGATCAATGCTGATTGCCTGTCCCGACAACCAGTAGCTCGACAGCTGCAGCATGGCGGGGCCACTCAGTCCACGATGGGTAAACAGCATGCTGTCGGTAAAGTGGTGGCGATTGGTGCTGGCCGAGACCACCAGCGAAACACCGGAGAGCCGGTCACACAAGTCCCGCGTGGCGTCGGTGAAGGTAAATGGCACCAGACCCGCGCGGGTGGGAAAGACCGAGAGGCCGTATTGTCGCGCCAACGCATAACCGAAACCCGAACCGCCAAGCGTCGGGATCGACAATCCACCGGTGGCCACGACAAGCGACTCGGTAATAAATTTCCCGAGCGTGGACTTCACCGTATAGGGCCGCTCGCCGCTGACGGATTCAATCTCGCAATCGGTGCGAACGGTAACGCCCGCTGCTTCGCACTCCGCCAGCAACATGGCCAGAATGTCCCTGGACGACTGATCGCAAAACAGCTGGCCCAGGGTCTTTTCATGAAACGGGATGCCGTGCTGTTTTACCAGCTCGATAAAGTCCCATTGGGTGTACTGGCTCAGCGCCGATTTGCAGAAATGCGGGTTTTGCGACAGGTAACGGCCGGGCTCAACATTCAGGTTGGTGAAGTTGCAGCGCCCGCCACCGGACATCAGGATTTTTTTGCCAACTTTGTTGGCGCGCTCCAGCACGAGTACACGGCGCCCGCGCTTGCCGGCAACGATGGCGCACATGAGGCCCGCCGCACCCGCGCCGAGGACAATGACATCATAATTGGCCATCAGTTTTCGCTATCCACGTCGCCGTCCAGATAGAACCACCTGCCCTGCTCCTTCACGAAGCGACTGATTTCATGCAGACGGTGGGCTTTGCCATTGACCTTGTACCGGGCGACAAACTCGACGCTGCCTTCCGTGTCATTTTGCATACCCCCCTGTGTCGCCACCAGCTTGAGGCCAATCCACTGCGGTGCGTCGTCCTGATTCAGACTCAGGCTGGCCGGTCGCGTAGACGGGTGCCAGGTCTGCAGCAGGTACGACTCGACTCCCAGCACGTAGGCGCTGTAGCGCGAGCGCATTAACGCGGCGGCCGTGGGTGCACTGGTTTTCTCGCCAAAATAGACTCCGCAACACTTGGCAAAACTATCTCCGCTGCCGCAAGGGCAATTATCAGACGGCTTCACGGTAAAAGTTTCCGGGATGGCATACCATATTATATGAACGTTATTACAGCGATCTGCAAATCACATAGCTTTTATGAACTTTTGCTGTTAACGGTTATGGAATATATTTCTTCGGCGCAGTCATATGCGACTGCCTGGAGCATACACTTACCCCATGAAGTATACCGTTGAGATTCTCCCCAGACTGGTGCAGATCAACGTTACCGGTACGGTACGTCGCCCTCAGGACTCCCTAAAGTTGCAGGAAATCTCCGACGCGCTTTTTGATCAACACGACATCACCCGCCACCTGTTTGATTTTCTTGATGCCGAAATCCTGTCAGACGACAGCAGTTCCTATGACGCGGGGGCCGCACCGGCAATAAGAGGCTTTGAGCATGAGGGTCGGCGCGTTGCCCTGCTCTACCGGGAGATTACCGCCCAGGACCGGATGATGGAGCGGGTGCTCAATGAATACGGCTACCAGGTAAAGGTGTTTGATGACAGCGATGATGCCCTGGAATGGCTAAAATAGACGGTTTTGGCTCCAACTGATTTCTCCTCCTGTACTTCCGACCGGCCTGTCCTTAATATGATCCAGCGCCGCCAGCAAGGCACGCCAACATCAAGTCTGCAGAGAATGGACGTCTACCCATGACACAAGCCGAATCGATATTCGAAGAACTGACCGTTGAGGATTTCGAAAAGATCAAGTCACGCGCGGTTGAGAAACAATTCAAAAAAGGCGATCTGATTTTTTCCGAGGGTGATGACGCCGACTATATCTACTTTATCGAGTCCGGCCGGATCTCGATCTATATTCAGACATTTACGCTAAAAGAGGATATTTGCACACTCGGCCCCGGAGAACACTTTGGCGAAATGGCTGTGTATTACAAAAACAAGCGCAATGCCTCTGCTGCCGCCGTGGAAGACACGACCGTACTTGGAATTGAAAAGAAATCGTTTCTGGATCTGGTAAAGACCGACCGCGCCATCGCCGACAAGATCAACTTCATCCTGGCGCGGCGCAATGAAGAGCTGATCCTCAAGGAAAACCTGATAGAAAACACAGGCCTAGCCAGCAAACACCTGCACGTCAGCATCAAGGGCGACCCATCCCTGCGCGAATCGACTTTCACCCGCGAACGTTACGAGAGCATGGTCGACAAGGTCCTGCCGAAACTGGTGCCGCAACTGGAAGAACTGTTGTTGAATCGCGGCGTCTACCAGGTATTTGTCGGCTTCAATAATGGCGAGGTCCGCACCGCGTCGGTATTCGATCCGTTCGGCGAGGAGCTACACCCGGTCAACAAAATCATTGATGAGGCCTATGTCGATCGACACTTTCCGGCGATCCCGTATGAAGAAAAGGCCTGGATGATAAAGCGTATCTACGGCGCCATCGCGAATGACACCAATTTTGACCGGCTTGCCGGCTACTTCAGGAAGTTTCTTGGTGCGTATTATGATCGCTGGGAACCGGTGCCCGTGGCCGAAATCAAAAAGACGCTGTCGCGACTCACCGACCTGCGCAGTATCCCGGATTTCTATTTACGCAATTTTGCGATCAGCATGACGCGGGATGCGATTCGCATGCAGTTTAACTGCGACGGTACGCACATTGTCAGCGCCGAAGACTACCAGCGCTTCCTGCAGGAGAACCTGGAATAGACCTAGCCCTGTTTCGGTTTACGCCAGCACAAAATCCGGTTGTTTGCCGGCATTGCATGGTCCTGCTCCAGCACCAGTCCGGCCTTTTCAGCTAGTAGATTCACCGCTTCGAAATCTCGAATACCACTTTCCGGGTCGCGCGCCTTCAGCCACTCATCAAACCGGGCATTACTGTCACTACTGTATTCGCCACGATAATTGAACGGACCATAAAGCATCAGTCGCCCGCCCGCCGGCAACAGCTTGCCGACACCATCGAACAGGCTGATCACTTCGCCCCAGTGCATGATGTGGGCTACGTTGGCGCAGAACACGGCATCGACATCTGGTGTCGACCACTCAGCCTGGGTGACATCGAGTAACAACGGTCCTCGTGTATTGGGCAGCCCGGCTTCGGCCAGCCATTGGCGAATACCGTCATGATGCTCCTGCCGATCGCTGGCGATCCACGTCAACCAGGGCATGTGTTCGGCGAAGAAGACGGCATGCTGACCGGTACCGCTGCCAATCTCCAGCACCGCCTTGTGCTCTCGGAGTAGCGGCCTGATTACCGACAGAATCGGGTCCCGGTTCCGGTCGCAGGATTCAGCGTAGGGTTTATTCATCACCCTTCCACGGCCGACCGCATCGCCGCTTCGTTGACCGGATATTGCAGCACCGCATGCAAGGGAAACAGGGTCTCGAGTTTGCCGACATACTCACGCTCGGTTTTATCCACCAGTACGACAATGCGTGTCGTCGGTGAGTATTTCTGAAGACTATAAAGAAATACGTCCAGGTTACTGACATTGATACCCGCGTAGTTATTGCCGAAACCGTAAAAGAACTCAGCCACAACCAATTCCGGCACCTGCTTTTTCAGCGCCTTGATGGCGTTGCGCATCGAAGTCAGCCGGACTTCTTCATAACCTGCGTCGCGGTAGAGCGCGGAAAAATTCGGATGCGAGGGTGATTCGACAATGGAAAACAGGACAGGTTTAGCCACGGCCTAAAGTTCCCTGAAATACGCAATCATGCGCTGGCGGGTTTTCTCATCGGGTAACCTGCCAATGCCCGCACCCATATTCTCTTTCATGTGATCGATACGAGAGGTGGCCGGTATGGCGCAGGTCACCGCGGGATGGGAAGCAATAAATTTAAGAAAGAATTGTGCCCAGTTATGGCAATCAATATCTGCGGCCCACCCGGGTAAAGGCTTTCCACGCACCGACTCGAACAGGTCGCCGCCGTCAAACGGTCGATTGATAATGACGGCCGTGCCGCGTTCCCTTGCCAGTGGCAACAGACGTTGTTCGGCCTCGCGTTCGCGTATGTTGTAGGTAAACTGGACAAAATCAAACTGATGATCGGTTAGCGCCTCGACCAGTTCGCCATGCCGTCGTCCGTGCGAGGTGGTGATACCAAGATAGCGAATCTTGCCGTCGGCCTTCATCGCCTTCAGTGTTTCCAGGTGTGACTCCCAGTCCAGCAGGTTGTGAATCTGCATCAGGTCGAAGCGCGCGACGCCCCATAGCTTGCGCGATAACTCCATCTGGTTGATGCCCGACTGTTTACCCCAGGTCCAGACCTTGGTGGCCGGGAATAGGGCCGCGGTGTTGTCCAGATGTTTCAGGCAATAACCGATGACCTCTTCCGAGGAGCCGTACATCGGTGATGAATCGATAAGGGCGCCACCGTTATCGAAGAATGTGCGCAGCACGTCAATGCGGGTCTTAAGCGCGGGTCGATTTGCACCCACATCAAACGTCTGCCAGGAGCCCATGCCGATTACCGGCAGCGATTCCCCGGTCGCGGGAATTGTTCTTGAAATCCGCTTCGACCTAGCGGCGCCGGCAGCATGGTGACTCGGCAGCAGGATTGCGCCCAACCCAAGCAGGTTGTGCAGAAAACGTCGGCGATTCAGGATCGGCATGTCACGCAAAGCAGGGTCCTCACAGCGTTCAATCTTTTATAACACAAAATGCTAGACTCAATTTCCCGGTAAATTCTCGAACATTTTCTGCTATGCCTGCTCCAGCTTCACAGACTTCCTATCACCCGCCGCCGCCCGCACCACTGGATGTCGTGTACCTGGACGACACCCTGCTCGTGGTCAACAAGCCGAGCGGCCTGTTATCGGTTCCCGGGCGCGGCAAGTCCAAGCAGGACAGCCTGGCGTCTCGTGTGCAACGGGAGTTTCCCGAGGCGCTGATCGTACACCGCCTGGACATGGAAACCTCGGGCCTGTTACTGCTGGCAAGAGACCCGCATATGCAACGCGAGATGAGCCGCGCCTTTGCGCGGCGCGAAGTGGAAAAGGCCTACCGGGCCGAGGTCATCGGCAGGCTCGACCACGTCAGCGGCATCATTGACCTGCCGCTGATCTGTGACTGGCCAAACCGCCCGCGGCAGATGGTGGATCAAGAACGTGGCAAGCCCTCTTTGACCCGCTACCGGGTAATTGGCTACGACGAGGAGCGGGACATATCCCGGGTAGAACTACATCCGGCAATCGGTCGCACCCACCAGCTCCGGGTCCACCTGCAGGCGCTCGGCCACCCGATCCTCGGCGATGCCCTGTATGCAGACGAAACCGCCCGTGCCGGGGCGGATCGGCTATTGCTACATGCCACCCGACTCGCGTTTATCCACCCACAGAGCCGTGAGCCGTTACTGCTCGAGAGCAAGCCACCGTTCTAGCCTCCCCCGCCCAACCGGCGGCCACAACGCCCTCGCAAAAACATATAGCTCAATAAATACAATGAGTTGTCGCGTTGTTCTGTGATAGTTGTACAACTTGTGTACATATGACCATATAATTAAAGCTTTATTATCAATAGGTTAGTATTTTATCTAATTTTTTGTTGACTCTACTGTCGAGTTTTGTATAAGCTTTGTACATGTCTTGTACAGGTATTTGGCAGCAATGAAAAAAGAACCCGCAAACCCAACGGCGCACTACCCGATCAGCACGGTTTCGGCGCTGACCGGAGTGAACCCGGTGACCCTGCGTGCGTGGGAGCGTCGCTACGGTTTGATCCGGCCCCATCGCACGGACAAGGGCCATCGACTGTATTCCGCCAGTGATGTCGCGCGCATCCAGCAGATCCTGAGACTGGTCGAGCAAGGTATTTCTATCGGCCAGGTGCGCGATGCCCTGGAACCCAGCCCGTCGACACCCGCACCCGGCGAGAGTGACGATGCCTGGCGCACCTATCTCACGCGTATGGTGGCAGCGATTGAAAACTTTGACGAAAGCGGACTCGAGCGCGTTTACAACGACGCGATGTCACTCTATCCGGTCGAGATTGTTACCCGCCGCTTGCTGGTTCCGCTGCTTACCGAGCTCGGTGATCGCTGGGCGAACGCCACCGGGAGTGTCGCTGAGGAACACTTTTTCGGTGTTTATATGCGCAACAAGCTGGGTGCACGGTTCCACCATCGCCAGGGAAGACCGCGGGGCCCGCGCCTGCTGGCCGCCTGTCTGCCGGGAGAACAGCATGAGCTGGGTCTGCTCCTGTTCGGGCTGGCAGCACATGATCGCGGATTCCAGGTCATCCTGCTCGGCGCCGATATGCCACTTGAGGAATTGCCCGTGGTAGTCGAACGCACACACTGCGATGCCATTGTGCTCTCCGGCGCAGTGAAACCCTCAAAACAAATGCTGTCACAAGAACTGCCCGTCCTCGTCAACCAGGCAGGGGTGCCGGTTTTTATTGGCGGAGTCACTGCGAAAAACTTTAGCGAAGAAATTGCGCATGCAGGCGCACGACCGGTGGGTAGCGACCTGGTGATGGGTCTGCATGACATAGACCAGACAATCGGCGCGTTGAAGAAGCCCGCCAACACAGAAATTAACTAACTGATTTAGAACATTGCAGGAGTAAACCGATGAGTGCAGCAACAGCAAAAGCAATCGACTGGAGTGAACAGGGCCTGATCCCGGATCCGTTGATTCGCGCGGGTATTCGACGCCTGCTACGCGAACGTTTGCGCGAACTTGCGCCGGGCAATATTGAAAAGCAACTGGAAATGGAAATGGCCTTTGTCCAGGAGATGGATCGCTCCCCGGTGGCACTGGTACCGGAAAAGGCCAACGAACAGCACTACGAAGTGCCTGCCGCGTTCTTTGACCTGGTACTGGGTACCCGGCGCAAATACAGCTGTGGCTGGTGGCCGAACGATGCCGCCACTCTCGATGATGCCGAGGTCGCCGCGCTGGCCGCGACCTGTGAACGTGCCGGCATTCAAGACGGCATGGACATACTTGAACTCGGCTGTGGCTGGGGATCGCTCACCTTATGGATGGCAGAACACTATCCAAATGCGCGCATTACTGCTGTCTCCAATTCAGGCTCCCAGCGTGAATACATCGAGCAGCAGGCCCGCGACAAAGGCTACTCGAATATCAACGTGATTACCGCCGATATGAACGACTTTGCCATCGATGCGCAGTTTGATCGCGTCGTCTCTGTCGAGATGTTTGAACACATGCGGAACTACCGCGAACTCTATCAGCGCGTCTACCACTGGCTGAAACCGGGTGGTCGCTTCTTCAAACATATCTTTACGCACAATGGTGCACCCTACCCGTTTGAGGACAATGGCGACGACGACTGGATGACTCGCTTCTTCTTCTCCGGCGGCATCATGCCGAGTGACGGACTGCCTCTGTACTTTCAGGACCACCTGAAACTGGTGCAGCGCTGGCGCTGGGACGGAACGCACTACGAAAAGACCAGCAATGCCTGGTTGGCAAACATGGATGCGCGCAAGGATGCGGTCTGGCCGATCCTCGCTGACGTATACGGTAGCGAGAACGCGCAACAATGGTGGATGCGCTGGCGCATGTTTTTCATGGCCTGTGCCGAACTGTTCGGATTCAACAATGGTCAGGAGTGGCTGGTCAGCCACTACCTGTTTGAACGGCCGCTAGACAAGGCCTGAAGCCCGGAGGCTGACATGAACCTGATAATCAATTTCGTCGCATTTCAACTCGGTTGGTTCGCCACGGTACTGGGTGGCGCCAACAATATTGCCTGGGCCGGAACACTGGCTGCGATGGCGGTTGTGGCATTGCACCTCTGGCGAGTACCAGGTTGGCGCAATGAACTGTTGCTGGTCGCCATCGTCGGTGCCATTGGCGCCACATGGGACAGTGCGTTGGTTGCACTTGGCATCACCTGGTACCCGTCGGGCATCCTGATCGACAACACCGCGCCGCACTGGATTATTGCCATGTGGATGTTGTTTGCCACCACACTGAATGTATCGATGCGCTGGATGCGTGGTCGCTGGTGGCTGGCGGTAGCTTCCGGCGCCGTTTTTGGTCCACTGGCATTTTATGCCGGCCATCAACTTGGTGGCGTTGCCTTCCCGGATTTCTGGTTGGCGATGTTCGTACTCAGCGCAGGCTGGGCGATATTCATGCCGGTGCTGATGGCGCTGGGGCAGAAATTCGACGGGACCGAGGGCCAGCTACGCACGGCCCCGGTGCTCAGTCGACAGAAACTCGCGTAAAGGAGAATCGTTATGTTTGATCTGAATGCTTATCTCTCCGGCCTGGTTGCCGTGCTGATGTTCGGGGTGGTGTTCTGGGTCGTGAGCATCATCAAGCGCGATGTCAGCATCGTCGACAGCCTCTGGTCGCTGATGTTCCTGTTGGCAACCCTGGTCTATATCCTTTCTCTTGCCGGGGTCGGCCCGAGAACAGGTATCGTCCTGACGCTGGTCACTATCTGGGCACTACGGTTGTCGATACATATCACGGTACGCAACTGGGGCGAAGGTGAGGATTATCGTTACCAGCAAATACGCGCCAACAATGAACCGGGATTCACCTTCAAGAGCCTGTATATCGTTTTCGGCCTGCAGGCAGTACTGGCATGGATCATCTCCCTGCCCCTGTTGCTGGCCATCAACAGTACGGCACCGCTCGGCTGGCTCGACGGGCTGGGCATTGCCCTGTGGCTACTCGGCATGACCTTCGAGGCCGGCGGCGACTACCAGTTGTTGCGCTTCAAGGGCAACCCGGACAATCGTGGCAAGGTGCTGGATACTGGATTCTGGCGCTATACGCGCCACCCCAACTACTTTGGTGAGGCCTGCATCTGGTGGGGTTACTTTGCCATCGCGATGGCCGCCGGTGGCTGGTGGTCCGTCTTTGCACCGGTGCTCATGACCTTCCTGTTGCTGAAGGTGTCCGGTGTCGCGATGCTGGAAAAAGATATCCAGGAGCGCCGACCGGCATACCGCGAGTACATCGAGCGCACCAATGCCTTTATCCCGGGACCGCGCAAGGCAAGCCTGAGTCCGAAGGAGGCACGATCATGAGGCGCACCCACACACGCATATTCTTCGGGCTGTTACTGTTGCTCCTGGCTGCGCCGGCGACGGCTGCCAGCCAGGCACAGGAATGGCGTTTCAAGGTCTATCTTGATGACAAGTGGATCGGTTACCACAACTTCCGGTTAACGCCCCGGGGTGATGGCCGCCATACACTCGATATCGATGCAAGCTTCGATGTGAAGTTTCTGTTTATCAACGCCTACAGTTATCGTCACCAGAATACCGAGCAGTGGCAGCGGCAATGCCTGAGCAGTATTCGCGCAAGCACCGATGACAATGGCCAGCAGTACGACGTGGTCGGGACAACCGGGGACAATGGTTTCTATCTCGACAACGGGTCCGAACGCACGACGCTGTCAGAATGCGTCATGTCCTTTGCTTACTGGGACCCGGCGATTCTCAAGGCACGGCGCCTGCTCAATGCCCAGACCGGCGAAGTGGTCGATGTCACAACCGTTCCCATGGGGCGCGAACAGATCCCCGTACGCGGCCAGACCATTGCTGCAAACCGTTATCGCCTGATCTCGGACCAGGCGGTTATCGATCTGTGGTACGCCGAGAGCAACTCTCGCTGGCTCGCCCTGCAATCAACCACCGAAAGCGGCCGCATGCTGCGATACCTGATGGACTGAGGAAATGACGATGAAACCAATGGCACTCATATTTTCACTACTGTCGATACTGGGGCTTTCGGCCTGCAGTAGCTCGCACCCGCCGATGAAGACAGTCGACTACGTTGACCTGAATCGATTCATGGGCGACTGGTACGTTATCGCCGCTATCCCGACTTTCCTGGAAAAGGAATCTTACAACGCGGTGGAATCTTACGCGCTGACCGAAGAGGGTCATGTCGCGACGACCTTCACCTTCCGGGAAGGCGGTTTTGACGGCAAGAAAAAGGAATACCACCCGAAGGGCTTCGTGGTCGACACGAAGACCAACGCCCTGTGGGGGATGCAGTTTATCTGGCCGATCAAGGCAGACTACCGCGTGATCTATCTCGACAAGGACTACAGCCAAACGGTTATCGGCCGCCAACAGAGGGACTACGTGTGGATCATGGCGCGCACGCCGCAAATCCCGGAACAGGACTATGAAACGCTGGTCAAGTTCCTGGCTGATCTCGGCTACGATACCAGCAAGATGAGGAAAGTCCCGCATCGCTGGGCTAAGCGCGAGGGCTAGTGATGAGCACACTGACGAACCCAGGGAGGCAAGTATGAAGATTGCAGTTATCGGAACTGGCATTGCCGGCAACGTCGCCGCCTGGCATTTATCACGCGATCATGATGTTACCGTTTATGAAGCCAACGACTACATCGGCGGTCATACCCATACCCATGATATCGAATGGCATGGCAAGCAGTATGCGGTGGACAGCGGCTTTATCGTCTTCAACCAGGAGACCTATCCCAACTTCATCCGCCTGCTGGACGAACTGGGGGTGGAGGCCCAGCCCTCGAGCATGAGCTTTGGCGTGAAATCAGAACGCAACGGGCTCGAATATAGCGGAGAGTCCCTGAACCAGATGTTCGCCCAGCGCCGCAACCTGCTTCGCCCCGGCTTCTACGGCATGTTGCGCGATATCCTGCGCTTTTTCCGCGAGTCGCGGGAACTGTTGCAGGCGTGGGATGAATCGCTGACGCTCGGTGATTATCTGCAGAGGAACCGGTACGGCACGCAGTTTATCGATCATTTTATTATTCCGATGGGTGCAGCTATCTGGTCGACGGAACCGAAACTGATGTTCCAGTTCCCGGCGTGCTATTTCGTGCGATTTTTCAAGAATCACGGCCTGTTGGGTGTGGACGAACAGTTGCAGTGGTACGTCATCAAGGGCGGGTCGAAGAGTTATGTCGAGAAGCTGACGGCGCCGTTTCGCGATCACATTCGCCTGAACTGCCCGGTGGTGTCGGTCAAGCGTTTTCCGAACCACGTCCAGATCAGAAGTGCCGATGGCCACGACGAGCGCTTTGACCAGGTGTTCATTGCCAGTCACAGTGACCAGGCATTGCGCATGCTGGCTGATGCCTCGCCGCTGGAACGGGAAGTACTGGGCGCCATCCCCTACCAGACCAACGAAGCGGTGCTGCATACGGATCACACGGTATTGCCAAAGACTCGTCGTGCCTGGGCAGCGTGGAACTATCACATACTGAACGGTGAGCAGAACCGTGCGGCGCTTACCTACAACATGAACATACTGCAGAACCTCCCTCTCTCCGAGCAGTTCTGCGTTACGCTGAATAACACCGGCGCGGTCAACCCGGACAAGATCATCAAGCGAATGGTCTATGACCACCCGGTCTACACCACCGAAGGTGTCGCCGCCCAGGCGCGTCAGGGCGAAATTAACGGTGTCAATCGCACTTATTTTGTCGGTGCCTACTGGCGACACGGCTTCCACGAAGACGGTGTCGTCAGCGCCCTGCGCGCACTCAATCACTTCCAGGAGCGGGCTGATGCAAAGCTGCCTCTACGTCGGGCAAGTTAGGCATCGGCGGTTCGCCCCGCGCGAACACGCCTTTACCTACAAGCTGTTCCAGGCTTACCTGGACCTCGACGAACTCGACATGGTGTTCCGCAAACGCTGGCTGTGGTCGGTGACCCGCCCAGCCCTGGCCCGCTTCAAGCGCGAAGACCACCTGGGCAACCCGCAACAGCCACTGGCCGAGGCGGTGCGTGACCTGGTGCAGGCCGAAACCGGTCAGCGTCCTGCCGGCCCGATACGGTTGCTGACACACCTGCGCTACTTCGGCTATGGCTTCAATCCGGTGAGCTTCTATTTCTGCTTTGACAGCAAGGGTGAATCTGTCGAAACGGTCGTGGCGGAAGTTAACAACACACCCTGGGGTGAGCAACACTGCTATGTGCTGGACGAATCGATTAACTTCGGTAGCAAAAACAAAAAACGCTACGAGATCGAAAAACAGTTTCATGTTTCTCCGTTTATGGATCTCGATATGCACTATCGCTGGCGCCTGACCCAACCGAATGAGCGCCTGCTGATTCATATCGAGAACGAAAAAGACAATAGCAAACTGTTCGATGCAACCCTGACTATGCAGCGCAGGGAAATCACCGGCGCTTCGCTTGCAGGTGTACTGGTACAGTTTCCATTCATCACCGCGAAGGTGGTCTTCGCGATTTATTATGAAGCACTCAGATTATGGCTAAAGAAAGTCCCGTTCATCCAACACTCGGTCAAAGAGGAGGCACCGCATTCGGTGAAGAGTCAATGAAGAGCAACCAATTAACGATAAGTGAGTTGAACCGCAACCGACGCACGGCAGGTTTTATCGACCGGTTGATCAAGAACGTGCTGCTGTCGCTTTTTGAGAATATCGAGCATGGCGAACTTACCATTGTCGACGGCGACGCCGTTTACCAATTCGGCAAGCGCAGTGCGGCTTTCGATTGCCATGCACGGATAACGGTACTGGATTCGCGTTTCTGGGGTGATATCGGCCTTGGCGGCACTATCGGCGCCGGTGAAGCCTACATGCAGAACCTGTGGGAATGTGATGACCTGACCGACCTGGTTCGTATCCTCGTACGCAATCGAGACGTGCTGGACCGCATGGACAGCGGCCTTTCCAGGTTAACCCGCCCGGTCAACAAGCTCATCCATCTGCTTCGACGCAACAGTCGCGATGGAAGTCGGAAAAATATCGCCGCCCATTATGACCTGGGGAACGACATGTTTTCCCTGTTCCTCGATGAAACCATGATGTATTCCTGCGGGATCTTTGAAAGCCCGACGGCGACCCTGAAACAGGCATCCGAAGCCAAGCTCGACCGCATCTGCCAGAAGCTGGAGCTGGGCCCGGACGATCACGTTGTCGAGATCGGTACCGGTTGGGGTGGATTCGCCATACACGCCGCCCGCCACTACGGCTGCCGGGTTACGACCACTACCATTTCCCGGGCGCAGTACGACTACGCGTCGGAGCGAGTCAAGGCAGCCGGCCTCGAAGACCGGATCACCCTGCTACTGCAGGACTATCGTGATCTTGAGGGGACCTACGACAAGCTGGTTTCGATCGAGATGATTGAAGCCGTTGGCCCGAACTTCATGGATACCTATTTCGAGAAGTGCAGCAGTCTGCTCAAGCCTGACGGTGCGATGTTGTTGCAGGCGATCACCATCGCCGATCAGCGCTACGAGGAAGCCAAACGCTCAGTCGACTTTATCCAGAAGTACATCTTCCCCGGCGGCTTTATCCCGTCGGTCACCGCGATGTCGGACTCGATTACACGGCGCACTGATTTGCGCCTGTTCCATCTGGAAGACATCGGTCCCCACTATGCCACCACCCTTGGGCGCTGGCGGGAACAGTTCTTCCACAACATCGAGCAGGTGCGTGCGCTGGGCTATCCCGAGAGCTTTATCCGGATGTGGGAATTCTACCTTTGCTATACCGAGGGAGGCTTCGCCGAGCGCGCGATCGGTACGGTGCACATGTTGCTGACAAAGCCCGCCAACCGCTCCGCCTCGATCATACCGAAACTGGAGCGGCCGGTAGCCGAGACTCCGCGCGCTGCCCGCCGGTTACACAGTGTCTGATGCAGTGTTGAAAAAAGACCGAACCGCCGCAGTATCACTGGCGCTAGTCGCGACTTTCCTGGCTGCATCGACGGCATCTTCAGAAGATGTCGTTCGCCCGGCCGCTTGTGGCGAGGCCCTGGCATTCACAACCCATACGCTGGTCGACAAGAAACAGGTCAACCTGTGTGAGACCTATGGTGGGCAGGTGGTACTGATCGTGAACACCGCGAGCAAATGTGCCTTCACACCGCAATATGAAGGACTGGAAACAATGTACCGCAAGTACCGGGCGCGCGGGTTCGTCGTGCTTGGATTCCCGTCAGCAGATTTTGCCAACCAGGAATATAAAGGTGAAAAGCAGATCCAGGAATTTTGTCGCCTGACCTACGGCGTGCAGTTCCCGATGTTTGAAAAAACCCGTGTGGCCGAGCACCAGGCTGGGCCGATGTACCGCAAGCTGGCGCAGCTTTCGGGCCAGTACCCGCAGTGGAATTTTCACAAGTACCTGATCGACCGGAACGGGAAACTGGTTGGCAGTTTCGCCAGTGGCATACCACCGGAAGACCCGAAACTGGTAAACGCGATCGAGGCACTGCTCTGATGGCGAACGTTGCTATCGTCTGGTTTCGTCACGATCTGCGCCTCGCCGATCACCCTGCCCTGCACCAGGCGCTGGAAACCGGGGCGCAGGTTGTTCCCCTGTATATTCACAGTCCTGACGAGGCGGCGCCGTGGACACCCGGGGCGGCCAGCCGCTGGTGGCTGAACCATAGCCTGGCCTCGCTCGCACAGTCGCTGGCGCAGTCCGGCAACCGGCTGGTAATTCGAAGCGGAAACAGCCTGGACGTACTCGCCGATGTCATCAACGAAACCGGTTCCCGATCGATTTATGCCCACGAGCTGTACGAGCCGGCCCTGCGCCGGCGTGACGACGATATCGCAGTCGCACTGGATCGCCGTGGTGTCAGTTTCACCCGCGTGAATGGCAACCTGCTGTCCCGGCCCGGATCGATTACGACCAATGAGGGCGCGCCCTATCGCGTGTTCACTCCGTACTGGAAACGATTTCTCAAAACCTGGCACTCGCCGGAGTCGCTACCGGCGCCCGTGAGCATTCCCGGTGCCGAAAAAGAACTGGCCTCACTGGATATCGATGCGCTGAATCTGTTGCCCGACCACCCATGGCACAAAAAACTGCAGCAACACTGGCAACCGGGCGAGGCACAGGCGCAGAAAGTCCTGGCAGCCCTGGATAGCGAACTGGTCACCGACTATCCCGACCAGCGCGACCGCCCGGCCGCCCCCGGCACCACGCGCCTGTCGGCGCACCTTCATTTTGGCGAACTGAGTCCGCGACAGGTGGCGAACCGCCTGGAACAGGTGCGCAGCCAATACACCGGTTACGGCGTCAGTGCCGGTGCCGATACGATCCTGCGGCAACTGGTCTGGCGCGATTTTGCCCACCAGGTACTGGTGCATTTCCCTCACACCACTGATGCACCGATGAATCCTCGTTTCGAGTCGTTCCCCTGGCAGCAAGACGACCGCCTGCTTCATGCCTGGCAACGTGGCGTAACCGGTATTCCCATCGTTGATGCCGGGATGCGTGAGCTGTGGCGTACAGGCTGGATGCACAACCGGGTACGGATGATCTGCGCCTCGTTACTGACCAAAAACATGCGCGTCCACTGGCTTGAAGGCGCGCGTTGGTTCTGGGATACGCTGATCGACGCGGACCTGGCCCAGAACACCATGAACTGGCAATGGATTGCCGGCAGCGGTGTCGATGCGGCGCCCTTCTTCCGTATATTCAACCCCGTGACCCAGGGCGAACGCTTTGACAGCGACGGCGCCTATGTTCGTCGCTGGCTACCGGAACTGGCGCAGCTGCCAAACAAGTGGATCCACAAGCCGTGGCAGGCACCTGAGTCGCTGCTGCAATCAAGTGGTATCGCGTTGGGCGAGGATTATCCCCTACCGGTTGTAGACCTTGGCCGGTCACGCGATTTAGCACTGTTAACATATCGGCAACTGGGCAAGCCTGCCGCCAACCAATCGGCTGCCTGACGATACGCTGGAGCTGTGAGTACCGATGGACAGAAAATTTCGAAAACCCGGTTCGCTGCTGACGCTGATGCTGCTGTTTGCGATGGCGACCGTATTTGCTGAGGAAGAGACATTGAACGTAAACGACATTGCACCGGATTTCGTCCTGACCGACCAGAATGGCAAGCAACGCCGGCTTGCCGACTTCCGCGATCGCTGGGTCGTGCTGTACTTTTATCCCAAGAACAACACCCCGGGATGCACCGAAGAGGCCTGCAAGTTCCGGGACGATTATTTCAGGCTCGACAAGCTCGGCGCCGAGGTGCTGGGCATCAGTATCGACAACCAGGAAAGTCACGCCGAGTTTACGAAAAAATACAGCCTGCCGTTTCCGTTGCTGGCCGACACCGACGGCAAGGTCGCCAGCCAGTACGGTAGCTACTTTTCGTTCGGGCCGATGCGATTCGCACGTCGGCATACCTTTATTATTGGTCCCAACGGTCGAATCGCCAAAATCTATCGCAAGGTTAAACCCGCCACCCACAGTGACGACGTCATCCGGGACCTGGCCGAGATCCAGAAACAGAGAGGTTTGAAGGAAGCATCATGAAAAGTCTACTAATTGTCGCCCATGGTTCACGCCGCCAGGCATCCAACGACGAGGTACGGGCGCTGTCCGACGCCATTGCCAGCGAAAACACCGAGTTTGAACTGGTCGACTGCGCCTTCCTGGAACTGGCCGAACCGTTAATTCCGCAGGGGCTGGAACACTGCATCGAACGCGGCGCGACTGAAGTGGTCGTCATGCCCTACTTTCTGGCCGCCGGCCGACATGTGGTAGAAGATATCCCGGGCGAAGTCGCACCGGTTCAGGAAAAGTATCCCGATGTTAAAATCAGTATCACCTCGCATCTTGGCGCATCACACCACATGAGCGGCGCGATTCTTGGCCTTGCGCTTGATCAAGGTAACTGATCACGGCTGCAAGCACTGGCTTGATGACACGATTTGCAGCGGCAACAGTCATTCTGCTGCTGACCAGTCAGCCCGCCCTCGCCCATGCCCCGGTAGTAGAGCATTCAGACACATCACTCGACGAACCGATCCGGGTGACCTGGCCGCTGGACACATCCGTTGCGATCTACGGCTACCTGTCCGGGCCGCATGATGTTGATGTGGTGGCATTCGACGTACGCGAAAAGGAAGCAACAAGCGGTGTGCCGCTTTACCTGCGTACGCTGGTTCCGGCTTGCGGGGCGTATCGGCAACTGCTGCCAGGCGTCGCGCTTGTCGGACCCGGGCAACCCGCACTTCCGGGCGAAACTAAATCCGCCGGCCTGCCGTTCAAGGTAGACGAGACGCAGGGCATCGCGCTATTAACCAATACCAGGCAGGGAGTTGCCTGGTATGAGCCCTACAGTGGCAAGAACTATTTCTGGCAGGAATCGATGAGCCTGAGCCTGGGCAAGCCAGGTTCGTATACCATTTATATATGGTCGCCCGGTCACCACGTCGGTGACTACGTACTGACGATGGGCACCCGGGAACGGTGGGGGCCGCGCGAGATTGGTCGCGCCATACGGCACATGCCGCGCCTGCTGCGTGATCGCGAAATCCACAATGAGGCCTGTCGCGAAGATCTGAAATTGCAGGCGCCATCGACAAACCCGTTACCCGCAGAAAATCATTCGGTACACTAGCGCGATGAACATCGTGCTTGCAGGTTGCGGTTACGTCGGCAAACGTGTCGCCGCCAGGGAACTCGCTCGGGGCAACACTTTACTTGCCCTGGTGCGCTCGGAAGAAAGCCGGCAAGCGCTGGTGGACACCGGCATCAACGCCATCGCCCTAGACCTGGGTGCGCCGACAGATCTGGACACGCTGCCAGTGGCCGACAGTGGTCTTTACTATTTCGCACCGCCGCCTTCGACTGGCACCACTGACACCCGCCTTCGAGCCTTTCTCGATCACACCAGTCCCGATCGACTGCCTTCGCGTGTCGTCTATATCAGCACCACCGGCGTCTACGGTGATTGCCATGGCGAGTGGGTCAAAGAGAATCGTCAACCGACGCCGATAGCGGATCGGGCCAAACGAAGGTGGGATGCCGAGCAGGCACTGCACGACTGGTCCGCGCAGACCGGTGTGCCGGTATGCATCCTGCGGGTGCCGGGAATCTACGGCCCGGGAAAGGTGCCAACTCGACGGATTGAACAAGGTACACCGGTACTTGCCGAGTCCGAATCGCCATGGAGCAATCGGGTTCACGTTGATGACCTGGTGCGCGCCTGCGTGGCGGCCATGGATCACGGGCGCCCCGGAAGGGTATACAACATCAGCGATGGCAATCCGTCGACCATGACCGATTATTTCAACCAAATCGCTGATGCCATGGGTCTGCCGCGACCGCGCCAGATCTCGCTGGAAGAGGCAAAGCAGATGTTCAGTCGTGAACTGATTTCCTACCTCACCGAGTCGAAACGTCTCGACAACGGCCTCATGCGTAGCGAACTTGGCGTCGTCCCGGAATATCCGACACTGGACATCGGGCTAAAGGCGGCGCTTGCCGCTTCGCGCCAGGGTTAATCGCAGTCCTACCTGCTTTTTATTTCCGTTCACGGCCCATACACCTTAATATAAGGCGTAATTCCATTGCGCACTTTTCTACTATGTTTCGGCCCTCCGCCCGCGTCCAACATGTGATCAATCATCCGCTGGGATTTGTCTGGCAGGTGCTGAAGGCATTCCAGGGTAACCATGGCCTGTTGCTGGCGGGTGCGGTGGCTTACAACGCCCTGTTGTCGATCATCCCCATGCTTGCCCTGTTTGCCATCGCGATCTCGCAGTGGTTCGATCCGTTAACGGTCCTGCCGGCGACGAAGGATTACCTGGACCTGGTCGCCCCGGGACAGGCGGGTGCAGTGATGCGCCAATTACAGGCCTTTCTCGGAAGCTGGCAGGTCATCGGGTTGCTGGGCGGCGTTACCTTGATCCTGTTCAGTTCGTTCGCCTTCTCGGCACTGGAGAATGCGCTTTCGATTATTTTCTCCGGGCATTTTGCCGAGCATTCGCGCAAGGTGTGGATATCGCTACTGCTGCCTTATGCCTTCGTGTTGATGGTGGGCTTCGCCTTTTTCGTGCTGACAATACTGACCTGGGCACTCGGTACCCTGGCGGCTGCCGGCGGGACACAGTGGTTGCCCGACTCCCACGCGATTGCGCCCTGGCTAGGATTTGTTGGTGAGGCCTTCCTGTTTACAGCGATCTACTATGTGCTGCCGCCAGCACCCATCCGCCTGAAACATGCCCTTATCGGCGGATTCACCGCAGCGATCCTGTGGGAGATAATGCGCCGAATCCTGATCTGGTATTTTTCCAGCCTGTCCTCGGTCAATCTCATTTACGGCACCTTCGCCACCGTGCTGGTCATCGTACTCAGTCTCGAGATCGCTACCGCCATCCTGTTGCTGGGTGCGCAGGTGATCAGGGAATACACCGCGATTCCCGATGACGACAACGCAGACTCAACACCGTCCTGAGGTCAGGCAATGCCGAAGAATCTTCAAACAGAACCTGCACTCGTTCGAGAGAAACATACCTTCCTGAACAGGCAGGGAGAAACCCTGTCGGCGTTGGTCGAACGACCGGAGACAGACGTCAAGGCGTACGCCCTGTTTGCCCACTGTTTTACCTGTTCCAAGAACATCGGCACGGCGACGCGTATCGCGCGGGCACTGGCAAATCGCAACTTCGCGGTCATGCGCTTTGACTTTACCGGGCTCGGTAATAGCGAGGGTGATTTTGCCAATACCAACTTCAGTTCCAACATCGACGACCTGCTGGCAGCCGCAAACTATTTGCGGGACAACTACCAGGCACCACAGGTATTGATCGGTCACAGCCTGGGCGGCGCCGCCGTCATTGCCGCTGCCGGCAGCATACCGGAGGCACGCGCGATCGTTACCATTGCGGCCCCGGATGATCCGGGGCATATGCGTCACCTGTTGCGCGACCGCGTGGCCGAGATCGAGAAACAGGGCTGGGCCCATGTATCCATCGGCGGGCAGCAATTCACCATTCGTAAGCAGTTTCTCGATGATATTTCGGAACACTCGCTTACCGACTCGCTTCAGAAAATGGATAAGGCGCTATTGCTGCTGCACTCACCAAAGGACGAGCTGATTGAAATCGAGCATGCCTACCACCTGTTTGAACGCGCGCACCAGCCGAAGAGTCTCATTTCCCTGGACAACGCCGATCACTTGCTGAGCAACCCCGCCGATGCAGAGTATGCGGCCGATACCATCAGTGCCTGGGCTAGCCGGTATATCAATAAAGACTAACAAGATGTCGCCAACGGATTCCGATGCCATGACAAACTCCACCTTCTCCCTGCACGAACAGCATGAGGCGCTCAAGCGGCTGATAGAGAAATTTGAACTTGAGATGCATCTGGTTGATGTTAATCCGGGTCCACGGCAGGAGCTGGAACGTTCACTGCTACAGAAACAGCATGATGCCGAACTCGAACGGCACCTGCAGCGTTTCCACTCAGCCGATCTTGCTGACCTGATCGAGGTCCTGTCGAGCGACCACCGCAAGCGTGTTTGGGACCACATCCCGACGTCGCGCCGTGGCGAGGTCATGCTGGAGCTGGCGGACGCAGTGCTGGAGAGCGTGGTTGAGACCATGTCCAGGGAAGATATCGTTGCCGCATTGAGTAAACTCGAACCGGACGACCTGACCTTCCTCAGCGACGCCATCCCGGACGAGGCGTTTCATGCGGCTTTACAGACGCTCACCAGCGAGGAACGTACCTGGGTCCATACCGCCGCCACCTACCGCGAGGAAGAAGCGGGCCACCTGATGGCGAGTGACATGGTGATCCTGAAACCCGGTCAGACCATGGAGAATGTCCAGGCTATGCTGCGTACGCGCAAGGAGCTGCCGGATCATACCGACAAGCTGTTCGTGATTGACTCGCGCGGGCACCTGATCGGCGCCCTGTTCCTTCAGGATATTCTGCTGAATGAGTCCGATACGCGGGTCGAAAAGGCCATGCGTGAGCGGGTTGTCACGTTCCATCCCCGGGACGAACTGGATGAAGTCGCGCTGGCATTCGAACGCTATGACCTGGTCTCGGCGCCGGTGATCAACGAGCGTGGCAAGTTGATTGGCCGGCTGACCATTGATGCGGTTCTCGACTACGTGCGCGAAGAATCAGAGAAAGATGCGCTAAACGTAGTCGGCGTGGTCGAAACCGAGGATCTGTTCGCCAGGATCTGGGACAGCGCCAGGAACCGCTGGCTGTGGCTCGGCATCAACTTGCTGACCGCGTTTGGTATATCCCGGGTCATCGGTGCATTTGAAACTACGATTGCGCAACTGGTGGCACTGGCGTCGCTGATGCCCATCATCGCCAGTGTCGCCGGCAACACTGGTAACCAGACGACGGCGCTGGTTATTCGTAGCCTGGCGCTGAACCAGTTGCAGGGCAGCAACTTCTGGCACTTGTTGCGCAAGGAACTGGCGATCTCGCTGCTGAACGGAATTGTCTGGGGTGCGCTGGTTGGCCTGTTTGCCTTCCTGTTTTACCAGCAGCTCGGTTTGTCCATTGTCGTAACGGTGGCGATGGCGCTGAGTTTCGTACTTGCCGCGCTCCTCGGTGTCAGCGCACCAGTATTGCTGGAGCGTGTCGGGCGCGATCCGGCGATGGGCTCCAGTGTGATTCTCACCGGCATGATCGATGCGCTGGGATTCTTTGTCTTCCTGCTGCTGGCCAGTCTTTTTTTGGTGTAAGATCGGCCCAGATTTGCAATACAGAAAAGCAAGCAAGTCTTAACAACGACCAATTTTGTACAGTTCACGATTAATTGAGGAGGAAATCGAGCATGTCTCACAGGGAAAGTAATAAAACACTATTAACCTTCAGTTCTCGCCTGTTTATACTGGCTACATTATTTACCAGTACTTCTGTCCTGGCAGAGAACGCGATGACCGTGATCAAAAGCCAGCCAGTCGTTCCGGTGTCGACACGCGGTCCAGTCGGGCCGATCATCACCACGCCCACCGGCGCGGTTACATTTGAATTTTCCTTTGGCCTGGCGGGTGGCGCGGAAGGTGCCTACGGCATGCTGGAAAAATACAAGGTCAGAAACCCGATACTGACCGTTCGCGACGAATTTCTGAAGGGCCTGAAAGCTGATCCGGGCCTCAGCAATTTCAAGGTTCACGCCACCTACCTCGATCGCAAACAGGCCAAGCGCAAGAATCTGAAGAATACCTTCAAAGAGGCATACGTACTGCAGTTCGATCCGGAAATGTGGCAAATGATCTATTTTCTCGGCAACTGGAAAAAGTACTGGAGCCAGTACATGGCATCGGCTCAGCTAATCCGTACCAGTGACGGTGAGAAGATCTGGAGCGGCAACTGTGTCGTTAAGAAGAAAGACAAGAAGACTGCGCCTACCCTGGACGAACTTAAATCCAACACCAACAGCGTCTTCAGCAACTGGGCCAACGAATCGGGTCCCGAGTGCGCGGCGCAGTTACTCAAGAAGTTTCGCAAGGACAACACCTGACAGTAGATAAGGCTGAGTACGCATGTCTGTTCGCAGCTATCCCAATCGGTTAATCATCGGGCGGGATACTGCGACCGGCTTCTGCCGGGTCGGCTGGTTGACCGAGATGCTCGAGGAGCGCTTCGAGCTGGTTGAAGTGATCTGCGAAACTGAAAGCAGTACGCCTATATATCCCGGGAGCCCCAACTACTCTGCCTACGTCGATGCACGCGAACGTGCCCGGCAACTGAATGCACCCCTGCTGGAGCAACAGCATCAGTCCTGTCTTGCCCGGGGCTGGTATCCGGTGCCACTGGAGAATGATGAGGACGATGCGCACACCGATCCGGATGAATTCGGCGGCCAGCTCTCGGCTGCCTCCAATACGATGGCGCGGCTTGTCCGGCGCGACCACACTGTCTGGGCCATCATCGCCGAGGGAAAAATCGTTCATGTCGCCGCCAGAAATCCGACGAAGGACCTGGCGGAACTGGAGTACCAGGTATGGCAAGCCGACACCCTGGACCGCCTTTCGCGTATCGCCGGTGACCTGGTCGAGGGTGAGCTGCTGGCGACAGAAACCGGGCTCTGGTTCCGGCGAACCGACGAAACCCGTACCTGAACCGCCCGGGTTGAGCCAGTCCCGCAACTCGATTACCGGAACCGTTTTGCTATAGTTCCGTCAACGCTTGACCATCAATCTTTATTCGGGACATACAACTACCATGACTGATCAGGATACCTTCGTCGCCTCACTCACCAAGGCCCGCAGCTACGGACTGGATGAGTTTCTGGAAATTATTGGCGAAATCTCCCAGCAGAGCAGCCGCAAGGGCGCACTGGAGCGTAAGGAAAAGGAACTGGTAACCCTGGGCATGGCCCTTACCAAGAACTGTAATCGTTGCATTGGCATCCATAGTAAATCAGCCGCCGATCTCGGTGCGTCGGTACAGGAAATTACTCAGGTTCAGAAGATCGCGCTGTTTTTGAATGCCAGCCCTGCCGGCAATTCACCGTTGTGGAAATCCTGGCAGGATTCCTGGCGCGATTTCGTCATGATCCATGGCCCAATCGATCATTTTACGCGCGAGCTGATTGCGCTGGGTATCGCGCTGATTCGACAGAATCGCGAACATATCTTCCTGCACACGCAGGCAGCCCTGGGGCACGGTGCCAGCAACAACCAGGTCTTTGAAGTACTGCCGCTGGCACTGCTGATGGATGGAGCGCCTGCGCTTTCCCAGATTCCACACTTGATGGAAGCGCTGGAAAAAGGTCCCGAGGGAAACTAACAGAACGACTAGTTCAGGGTAGGGAACGCTACCGCGGTTTGTTTAACGTAATCCTCGTCAAATACGAGATCAATCGAAACACCCTCCTCACCTTCCTGGATCTTGACCTGCTTCAGATCAGACAGGCGATCGGCAAGATACGTACACATGGCCGCGGCCTTTTGCTCGTCATTGGCCTTGATCGCGTGCACCAGGTTAGCGGCAACAAACTGTGCGCGCTGGCCGGTGTCGGGATTGGCGACCGTTTCGCCGTCAATCAGGATTCCTTCATCCATCATCCGGTCCATCTTTTCCAGGTACGCGGCTTGGTGATCCGGTAGCTGCCGGGTTCGGTCGTATTCCAGCTGCGCAATACCATTCAGCAATACGCCCATCAATTGGCTCATTTATATAATCCGTCTTATCTGGTTTTCACCCGATTATATCGCATGCGGCGTAACGGGGGCATCCTGTTGGGCACACGCTCGCGAGCTCCTACCGATCGGGACGATCATACCAGTAGCCGCAGAAGCGCTTGTAGCGCACGAAAAACGGTGTGAACACCACCATCAGCAACAGGCCAATCTGGCGCCAGGTATTATACCAGGCAACCTTCCGCCCCGAGGATTGCGCGGCATGGTCGCGAATGATGCAGAACCTCTTTTGTTGCGCCCGGCCAATCTTACGCAATTTGCGCGACAACCAGATCTCCTCACTGGCATATACCTGTTCGCTAAAACCACCGGCCTGATTGAAGGCATCGCGCGTAGTATAAAAGAAACAACCCGCCGCCAACCGAAGCAATCTTGACAGTAAATTCCACAGCGAAACAACGAAGTGCACGGAAACCCCAAGCTCACGCTCGAACCGCACCACGGCACCGCCGCCGATGCAGCGACCACTCTCGAGATTGGCCAACGCTTGCCGAAGCAGTGCCGGAAGGACAATCGTATCGGCGTCAACAAATACGAGGTACTTGCCTTGCGCCTCTCGCGCGCCGGTATTCCTGGAACGCGAGATCTGGTTGACTGGTTCAAATACTACCCGGGCGCCGTGACTCCGTGCGATCTCGGCCGTGTCGTCAGAGGAATTGTTGTCGGTCACAATAATCTCGCCCTTCAGGGGTGACGCTGCCATGGCGGATTGAATCGAAACGAGTGTGGCACCAATCCAGGCGGACTCATTGTACGCCGGCACAACAACTGAATAATCTATTTCCATTTTCTAATACTAACGTATAACACCGGCGTCGGCGGTAGGCCCCAATAAAAAAGGCAGCCCGGTTCCCCCGGACTGCCTCTCCTGTCCCACGTGCGACGTATTAACTGTCGCGGCGGCGAGACTCACGCATCTCTTTCCATTTTGCGCGTTGCTCCTTGGTCAGCACGTCACGCATCTCCAGCTTCATTTTCTTCTTGAGCACGATCATGTCTGCCTTGATCTTGCCCTGGGCATCGGCCAGCTTGCGGATGTCCGATTCCTTGACCGAGTCCTTGTCCATCAGGTCACGCAGGGCCTTGCGGTTTGCGCGATATTTGTCGCGCAGTGCCTGCTTCTGCGGACGGTACTGGTCCTTGATCGCGCGCAGTTTGGCGACCTGTTTTTCGTCCAGGTTCAGTTCTTCGGTCATGCGCTCGATGGATCCGCAGCCTTTGCCGTAACCATGGTGACCATAGCCATGGTGCCCGTAGCCGTCACCATGATGCTTTTCGTAACGGCCTTCATAGCGATCACTGTCAGCCATTGCCAGCGGGGCACTACCGGCCAGCATCACGGTTGCGATCGCGGCTGTTGCTAATTTATTCATGTCTTTCTCCTTAACGATATCTGCTCTGTTGGGGAACCGGCTCTTGGTCACCGGCGTATTCGCAGACTACCCCTGTCGCTGGTCATATAGGGTGAGAATACGGTAAATCTATGTAAAGGTTCGTAAAGCCCGCCAATATAGGCTACTGCCGCCCGGGTTCAGTGTGGCACTATTTAGCCGTGACCTGACCAGGCTGAAACAACTGACAGGAAGTATTACGGATTTCTATATGACCGCCAATCGAATCCTGCTTGCCGACGACGATGTCGAACTGTGTGAAATGCTCGCGGAATACCTCGAGCGCGACGGCTTTCGCGTGTCGCTGGCCCACGACGGCGAAAGCGCGCTGAGAGAGGCGCAATCGGGCATTCACGACCTGGTGGTGCTGGACATCATGATGCCCGGAATGACTGGCCTGGATGTACTGCGTGAGCTGCGGGAAGAATCCCTGATTCCGGTGCTTATCCTGACCGCCCGCGGTGACGACGTCGACAGCGTCGTCGGCCTGGAACTCGGTGCCGATGATTACCTGGCGAAACCCTGCAATCCCAGGGTGCTGGTGGCGCGCATACGGGCCATCTTGCGCAGGGCAGAAAACCACCCGGGTCAGAATGATGCATCGTCGACCGGTGCACCGCTTGTCGTCGAGGAAGTCGAACTCTTTCGCGGGTCGCGCAAGGTATTGCGCGATGGCAAGCCGGTACCCATGACCAGTACCGAGTTTGGCGTGCTGGAGGCGCTGATGAAGCGAGCGGGACACGTCATCTCCAAGGCAGAATTGTCATCCCAGGTGCTCGGCAGGGAATTGTCCCGCTATGACCGCAGTCTGGACATGCACGTAAGCAACTTGCGCAAAAAACTTGGCTCTCGCGCAGATGGTGACGAACGCATCAAGACCGTACGCGGGGTCGGTTACCTCTACACCATTGATGAAAATGAATAGCCTGTTTTCTAAAATTTTCATTTCGTTCTGGCTGACACTGGTCTTGTTTGCCGGCAGCACTATATGGCTGGCGTCGAATTACATTGACCATATGCGCAGTGATCAAAATGCGTCGGGGCTCCGCGCACGGATGGCAAGCTACAGCCAGGAAGCGCAAAAAATCATCGACATTGGCGATGGACCCATGCTCAGGAAATGGCTCACCCGGCTGGATCATCGCGAGGCCATCCCGATTCTACTGGTCGACCGCAACGGAAATGATTTGCTTGATCGACCGGTACCGTCACGTGTCGTCCGCCGGATGGCGCGATGGAATCACGAACTTGAAAATAACGATCAAGAACGCGAACATCGTCACTCGCCGCGAGTTCGACGGCTGGTCGTATCGCCCCAGGGAGACCGCTACTGGCTGGTTCCCGACTATCAGAGCATTACGCTGGGTCGTGTACTCAAGCGACCGCATGTCATCGCCATACCGGTATTGCTTGCCACCATTATCGGTGGCCTCGTCTGTTTTGCCCTCGCCCGCTACCTGACCGCGCCGCTTGGTCGGTTGAAGCAGGCCACCGTGCGCATGGCGGCCGGTGAATTAAACCATCGAGTGGCGCCTAGCCTGCGTGGAAGGAAAGACGAGATCGCTGATCTGGCCGAGGGTTTTGACGACATGGCCGAGCGCCTGGAACAGCTGGTGGGCTCCCACAAACAGCTCCTGCGTGATGCATCGCACGAACTGCGCTCACCGCTGGCACGGTTGCAGGTGGCACTGGGTCTGACGCGTCAGCGCGCAGATGCGTCGCTGGATATTGAGCTGGACAGAATCGAAAGGGAAACCGAGCGACTCAACGAGCTCATCGGCCAGTTGCTCTCGCTGGCAAGACTGGAGTCCGGCGGAATGGTGCCCACAAAAAATGAAATCGATCTGGAAGTTTTACTAAAGAACATTGCCGAGGATGCTTCCTATGAGGCCCGGGCCAATAGCAAGAGTGTAAGACTCGATATTGCCACCGGTGGTGTCATTACCGGAGACGAAGTGCTGCTGCACAGCGCTGTCGAAAACATCGTACGAAATGCCATTCGCTACACAAATCCCGATACCGAGGTAGCAATACGACTTGATCGGGACAGTGAGGCGGCTATCTACCGGATTTCTATCTGTGACCAGGGACCGGGTGTTCCCGAGGCAATGCTGCCGCGCCTTTTCGAGCCGTTCGTCCGTGTCGCAGAGGCCCGGGATCGTGAGTCCGGCGGCTATGGTCTGGGTTTGGCCATTGCGGATCGGGCAATACGCATGCACCAGGGGACAATAACCGCCCGGAACCAATCCAGTGGCGGCATCTGCATGGAAATCACCCTGCCTGCCAACCACTAATTCACTGCTAAAAAAAGCGCTACTCGCTGCTTATTCCCTGAAACCGGGCACAATAGTTGCTAACCCTAAAGTCGTCTGAATCCGGGTGTGGCAGGACGCCGATTCACGTCTACAATTGATAACAATCACGCATTTGTTTGTCTATTCCACGGTTTTTCCCGGAATCTTGAGTACGGGTATGCAGAGCCGATGCCGTCAACCGGCGCAGCAGCATTCTGCCCGACCCGGGATAGCGGCGTGCCCGTTTACAGCCCTTTAACATCGAATTACCAGATGAAGCTGAATAATCTCTCTCTTATATTCCGGTTCGGTATCCGTCAGAAGGTGGTGCTGGTACTGATTACCGTACTGCTGACGGCTTTGACCGTCAGCAGCTGGTTTGCCCTGCAGGAAGAGAAGAAAGATGTGCTCTCTGAAATCAACCGGCGCGGCGCTGACATCAGCCGCTTCACCTCGACATCCCTGTCATTCAGTGTGGTCGGCTACGACTACCATACCGTACAGCTGCTGCTGAACGAGATTGTCGCCTCCAAAGACGTCGGATACGCAAAAGTGCTCAGCGCCAAAGGCAACGTCATGGCCGAGGCGGGAGAGCCGGTCAACCCGGGTGACAACGAGCAGCGATTGGTGATGTTTGACGAACCGATATTGATCGACGGCAACAAGGTGGGTCAGCTGGTGCTCGGATTGAGCACCGAAAGCACGTTAAAACGGCTGGAATCCCAGAAGTACAGCCTGGTAAAACGCGAAGCACTTATTATTTTGCTAATAGCGATCGGCGAGTTTGTTGCTTTGTCACTGATTATCATTCGGCCTGTACAGGTGATGACCAATTCCCTGAGCGGCAGCGTTGATGCCAGCGGCAAGATCACCGGCGAGATCCCGATCAAGACCCGTGACGAATTCGGCCTGCTGGCTGAACAGTTCAATAACCTCCGCAACCAGCTTAACCTGGCTAACGACGCACTACAATCCAAGATCGAAAGTGCCGACATGAAGTTGATCGAGAGCAACCAGCAGCTGGAAAGCCAATCACGCGCGCTGAAAATCGTAAACGAGGAATTCAAACGGTTGGCGATGACTGATCCGTTGACGGGCCTGTACAACAGGCGCCATTTCTCTGACCTGATGGAAAGTGAAATCTTGCTTTCCCGGCGCCATGGTGATGTTAACAGCTTTCTGCTTCTGGACATCGATCACTTCAAGAAAATTAACGATACCTATGGGCACCTCGAAGGCGATATGGTGCTTGAATCGTTTGCTGAAATACTTAAAGCCCATTCCCGCGAGACCGATATACTATGTCGTATGGGTGGCGAGGAGTTTGTAGTATTTTGTCGCCGCGCAAGCAAAGAGGACTCTCTGTTAATTGCGGAGAAAATTCGTGACGCCATCGGCAAACGCCTGTTCAAGTTTGCCGGACAAGAGTTCCACATTTCGGTGAGCATCGGCATCTCGACCTTTCCGCACAAGGAAGTCAGCTCGATTAGCGACCTGGTAAAACAGGCTGATGTCGCGCTGTACTACTGCAAACAAAATGGCCGGGATCAGGTCGCCCACTTTGATGAGCTGTCGGGTCAGTCCGGCGGTATAGTTGCAACACTACCGAACCAATAGAACAGAGGATTATTGTTATGAAATATTTCCTGGATCGCACACTGCTGGCTTCAACGTTTCTGCTTTTTGGATTTTTGTCGCACGGCAGCTACGCGGCGAACACCGGCGAAGAACTCCAGTTTGGCTCGGTAGCGATGGATATCCCCGCGGTCATGCATAAACGCCTGACGCCTCTTACCAATTACCTGTCACAGGAATTGAAACGACCGGTGACACTAAAGCTTTCGCCCGACATGAGCGCGGCGATCGACAACACCGCCAAGGGAAAAGTTGACCTGGCGTACCTGACGCCGGTGGCCTATTTACGCGCCCATGACCGTGGTAACGCCAGACTGATCGTAAAGACAGTGACCAACGGTAAGGCATCGTTCAAGCTGATGATCGTGGTTAAAGAAAGTAGTCAGATCCGTACGGTAGACCAACTGGCCGGCAAGAGTTTTGCCTTCGGCGACCAGAAAGCGCTATTGCAGCGCGCTGCGGTTGTCGGCGCCGGCATGCCGCTGGAGAAGCTGGGCGAGCACAAGTTTATCGGTCACTACGACAACATTGTTCGCGCGGTAATGAATGGTGACTTTGATGCCGGTATCCTGAAAGACACCATGGCCTACAAGTGGCAGGGAAAAGGTATCCGGATACTGTACAGCACCCCCGATTTACCGCCGTACAACATTGCGGCAAGCAAGAATGTAGACGATGCGACACTCGATCAGCTTCGGAAGGCGTTCCTGAAACTGAATTCGAAAAACCCGGAGCACCTCGCGGTAATCAAGGCACTCGACAAGAAATACGATGGCTTCGCCAAGACCAGCGATGCCGAGTATGATGTCGTGCGCAAACTGATCAAGCCGTTCAACTAGACCGCCGCTACCG